>Ga0334882_1004814_pt1 | contig 11074 bp, 6 predicted proteins | sample GraSluR1_MG_5_FD_207226 | JGI IMG/M metagenome (GOLD analysis project Ga0334882, IMG submission 207226) | Sludge microbial communities from methane-producing bioreactor in Wageningen University, Netherlands - Granular Sludge_15_04-R1 | ecosystem: Engineered > Bioreactor > Anaerobic > Unclassified... | reverse complement strand
CTGCCATTGGCCAACAATTAATGCATTCCTCGTGGATCGATTATGAAGTAAAAGCCATGAAAGAATTGCACGCAGCTGGTTGTGATGTGCCCCGCTTGTTCGCGAATGGTGATATGGCTTTATTAATGGAATACTTCGGTGATGAAATCGGCGGCGCGCCGACCCTGCATGAGGTGGAATTGGATATCACTGAAGCCAGACCGTTGTTCGAACGCATGGTGAATAATGTTGACCTGATGCTGGCGCATGGCATTATCCATGGTGACTTGTCTGCGTACAATGTCCTCTATTGGGATGGAGAGATCACCATGATCGATTTCCCGCAGATTGTGATGGCAGAAACCAACCCGAATGCGTATGTCATCTTCCAGCGCGATGTGCGCCGGGTGTGTGAGTATTTCAACCGGTATGGTATCCGATCTGATGGATTGGAACTGGCGGAGAAACTGTGGTTAAAACATGGTCATCGGGTGTCATCGGAGGTGCCGTTGTTTTTATTGCACCATGAAGATGATGGAGATGATGACGAATAGAAAAAAGAGAACCCGGTAAAACTGGGTTCTCTTTTTATCTGGTTAGATCATGTCTGCGGCATGGTAGGAACTGCGCACCAAGGGTGCACTGACCACGGCGCTAAATCCGATGGAAAGCCCGAACTCCTTCAGGGCCGTAAATTCATCAGGCGTATAGTAGCGGTCGATGGGCCAGTGTTGACGGCTGGGTTGCAAGTATTGCCCGATGGTCAACAGATCGACCTGCCATTCGCGCAATTCACGCATGGCGTCCTGCACCTCTTCGAAGGTTTCGCCCATGCCGACCATCAAGCCGGATTTGGTGGGGATACCAGGCGCCAAGGCTTTGGCGTTAACAAGTGTGGCACGCGACCATTCTTTGCGTGACTGCGGCTGGATTTGTTTGGAAAGCCGCTCCACGGTCTCCAGGTTGTGATTGAGGACATCTGGTTTGGCATCCATCACCATTTTGAGCGCGTCGATCGAGCCTTTGAAATCGGGAATCAGGACCTCCACCTTGCAGCCGGGGGTCAGCAGGCGTATCTGGCGAATGGTTTCGGCAAAGATCGGCGCTCCGCCGTCTTCGCGTTCATCACGATCGACACTGGTGATGACGGCATAGCGCAATTGCATCTGCTGGACAGTTTGGGCGACCCGCAGCGGTTCTTCCCAGTCCAATTCGGCGGGCTGGCCGTGTTTGATGTCGCAGAAGCGGCAGGCGCGTGTGCAGATGTCGCCGAGAATCAAAAAGGTGGCGGTTCCGCTGTTGAAACATTCGCCCATATTGGGGCAGGCGGCTTCTTCACATACGGTGTGCAGGTGCTGATTGCGCAGCATGTTTTCGATTTTCTGGTAGCCTTCGCCGACAGGCGCTTTGACCCTGATCCAATCAGGGCGGCGCTTGGGGCTGCTATCGAGGGTGAGTTTTTCAGGATCAATACGATCTCTGGTTGGTTCAAACGGCATGGTGTCTCCGATCTATGTTTGTTACAAGCGCCAGTCGTTGGCGCGGAAAGTTCACATGCGCTAAAATTATATCGCAAAGCACAGCGGAGATGAAAACTCTAAGAAAGGGTTAATGCCATGCTGACCATGATCGCCACACCAATTGGAAACCTGGGAGATATCTCTCTGCGAGCTTTGGAGACATTGAAAAGCGCTGATTACATCGTCAGCGAGGACACCCGCCACACCAGCAAACTGCTGAATCATTATGAGATCAAGAAACCGCAGATCTCGTTTTATGAACAAAATCAAGAGAAGGTGCTGCCACGCATTCTCGGGATACTCCGTGAGGGGAAGGAGATTGCCATGGTGACCGATGCCGGCAGCCCGGGCATATCTGACCCGGGGTATGTGTTGGTGCGAGCGGTATTGGAAGAAAACCTGCCATTTACCGTTATTCCCGGCCCAACCGCATTGATCCCGGCGCTGGTTTTGTCGGGTCTACCGGCACACAGTTTCACCTTTCGTGGTTTTCCACCCCACAAAGGCGGGCCGCGCCAGCGATTTTTGCAGGTTGATGTGGAATCACCGCATACCCTGATCTTCTATGAAAGCCCCTACCGTCTGGAGAAGATGCTGCGGGACGCGCTGACTGTGTACGGTGACCGACCGGCGGCTGTTGCCAACGACTTGACCAAGAAATTTGAACATGTACAACGCGGGAGGCTGTCGGAACTGGCAGAGTGGTCAGGGCAGGAGCAGCCGCGCGGAGAATACACGGTGGTGATCGCAGGGAAAGGAGTGGATTGATATGCATTACTTCTTCGTTGCGTCCGAAGCCATTGAGCAAGGGCTGGTTAAGTTTTTGCCAGATACCGCCCGCCAGATTCAACGGGTGCTGCGCTTAAAGGAAGGCGAACTTGTCAGTGTGCTTGATAACAGTGGTATGGTGTATGAGGTTGAACTTGTACTGGAAGGTCAGTCGGTAAATGGGAGCATTGTCCGACAGTTTGCGGGAGAGACCGAAAGCCGATTGCGTCTGACGTTGATGGTATCGCTCAGTCAGCGTGAAAAGTACGAGTGGATTTTGCAAAAAGGGACCGAGTTGGGGGTGTCCGCTTTTCTGCCGGTGATCTCAGAGCGCAGCCTGGTACAAAAAAAGGCTGCCATTGCCGGGAAACGGGAGCGCTGGGAGGCGATCATGCGCGAGGCGGCTGAGCAAAGCCACCGCACACGCCTGCCGGATTTAATGGAAGCAATGTCATTGGCTGAGGCGGTTGCCTTGCCATCTGATGAGTTTACTATTCTGAAGCTTTGTGCGCATACCAGCGCTGATGCGACACCCCTGCGAGAGATTTTACGCAACAATCAACCGGAAGCCTGCCGGGTGTTGATCGGTCCAGAAGGCGGTTTCACTGACGCAGAGGCCGACAACGCCCGTTCCCAAGGTTTCATCATTACCAGCCTGGGGAAAAGGGTGCTGCGGATGGAAACGGCAGCCATGGCGGCCGCGGCGATTATCCTGAACTATTGGGTTGATTAACCGTTCTCAGTATCGTCATCAACAGTCTGGCGATTTTCCCAACCGTCAGGCGGACCTTCTTCACCCCAATCGAGGATCTCGCGTATCTGGGTGGTGGGGTGCGGGTCACCGATGATACCCAGGTTGGCAAGATGATCGATGATGCGGGCGGCACGGGTGTAGCCGATGCGCAATTTGCGCTGCAGGAGGGTAGTGGAAGCGCGCTGTTCCTGCCGCACCAACCCAATGGCTTCTTCGGTGAGGGGGTCCATCTGGGCATCCAAATCCCATAATTTCCCCTGTTCCACGTTGGCGATGCTGGGTATGATCGAGGGCACTTTGCTGCCATCGGGGCTTTTCCCGGCAGAAGCAGGCGGTTTGCCATTGTTTTTATGGGCATCGGTGCGCCAATAATTCACGATGGCATCGATTTCTTCGTCAGACACAAACACGCCCTGTAAACGGAAGGGATGGGCCTGGTCGGGCGGTTTGAAGAGCATATCGCCTTTGCCCAACAGGCGCTCTGCACCGTTCGAATCCAGGATGACGCGGCTGTCCACGCCGGAAGCCACGTTGAAGGCGATGCGGGCAGGAAAGTTGGCTTTGATCAAGCCGGTGATGACCTTGGTGGAGGGGCGTTGGGTGGCGAGGATCAGGTGAATGCCGGTGGCGCGCGCCAGCTGCGCCAGGCGGGTGATGGCAGATTCGGTTTCTCCCGGGGCTGTCATCATCAGGTCTGCCAACTCATCCACCACGACAACGATGTGGGGCATGTAATCTTTGGGATTCTTCTGGTTGAATCCCATCAGGTTGCGGGCCCCCACTTTGGAGAATTTGTGATAGCGGGTTTCCATCTCACGCAGGATCCATTGCAGCGCGTTGACGACTTTGCTCATTTCAACCACAACGGGCGCCAGCAGGTGGGGGATGCCGTTGTAGCCGGTCAGTTCAACCCGTTTGGGGTCAACCAACAGCAGGCGCAGGTCACGCGGGCTGTTGCTGAACAGGAAATTGCACAGGATGCTGTTGACACACACTGACTTGCCCGCGCCGGTGGTGCCGGCGATGAGCAGGTGAGGCATGGTTTTCAAGTTGGCAGCCACCGGTCGTCCGGTGACATCTTTGCCAAGGCCGAAACGCAGCGGTGAGCGGATCTTCTGGAAGGCCTGCGACTCGATGATCTCCGAAAGCACCACTGGCTCCGCGTTGGTGTTGGGGACTTCAATGCCGACATAGGATTTTCCGGGCACCGGTGCCTGAATACGCACGGATTGAGACGCCAGCGCCATGGTCAGGTCATCGGCGAGTGAGACCAGCTTGTTGACACGCACCCGGATCTTATCACCGCCGCGGCGCTCGTTGAAATCTGGCTCCACACCAAACTGGGTGACGCGCGGGCCATGGTTAATCTCCACGATATGGCCGGGAGCGCCCAGCAAGTCAAGGGTTTCTTCAATAATGCGCGCCTGTTCCTCCACCTGAGAGGTGTCAGGTTCATAAGCGGGCGGCGCTCTGAGGATGTCCTTGGGGTTGGGGAGAATCCAGTCACGGTCAGGTGGGATAGATTTCATCGATGATGTAAATTCATCTTCATCCTTCTCTTTGTGAGAAGCCGGTTTGGTGGGGCTTTTGCCAGAGGCTCTTTCTACATTGCCATCGAGCGAGATAATCTCACTGATGGGTTTGAAGACTTGCGGAAGATCACCGGGGATGTCGATCTCCTCTTTGCGGCTCAAACGCTCGCCTTGTGCATGTTTTTGTGGCATGTGCTTGTGCCATTGGGATCGGAGTTGGCTGCGCATTGAGGCGGAGCCTGACCACAATCGGGCAAAAGGCAGGTCAAACACCAGCATGGCACTGAGCCAGGTCAGGCAGAGGGTCAACAGGGCGGTGGCAGGCAAACCAAGCCAGCGATTCAGCGGGTTGGCTAACAGGCGGCCGAAAAATCCCCCTCCCTCAGTATCAGCAGGAAATGAGATGAATGAAAACGCTATGATCTGCAGCCAAACTGTGGCGGTGGTGAGAAAAAGCAGAATACCGGCAGCGCGTTCAACTGTGAGCACCGGGAGACTTTCGAAGCGGCGCAGAATCAACCAGACGCCCAACAGGGTGATGAAAACCGGCATGATGTAGATGCTCCAGCCAAATGCCCGTGTGAGAAAAATGCCCCATTGCCCAAAAATATTCTCACTGGAGCGGTAGAAGAAACCCAGTAGCGAGACCAGCCCGGTGACCGTCAACAACACACCGATGATATCCAGGCGTTGGTCGAGGGTCAGGTTATGCAGAAAGGTCATGGCATTGTTGATGCCATCCCGCAGCATGGTCAACACCCCCGGTTCTTGTTTGGAGCGCGCGGAGGTGCTGCGATAGCGGTTGGATGTGCGGTTATTGGTGCGTGATGACGACGATCGGCGATTCTGGGAGGTGCGTTGGCTGCTGCCACGCGTTGAAGAGCTGCGCGTGCTGGTAGAATTGCGGGTTGTCACAGGTTTTTTCTTGGCTGCCATACTGGTAGTATATCATCAGGCTCTGCTTGATAGATTGAAATTTCCCCTGCCAATTAGCGCAGGAGAGCGAGTTGCTTTCTTGTGGCAACGAATGGCTCATGATACACTTTTAGTGGGAATAGTCAGCCAAGTGAGGACCAATGCCGGAAACACTTTACCTAATTGATGGTCATGCGCTTGCCTACCGCATGTATTTTGCGCTCATGGGGGTGGGGGGGGATGGATTTACCACCCGTTCAGGCGAACCAACCGCCGGTACCTATGGTTTTGTCAGTGCGCTGTTCCGTTTGTTGGAAAATGACCGGCCGCAATATCTGGCGGTGGCGTTTGACGTTGGCAAGACCTTCCGTGATGACATTTTTCCAGAATACAAAGCCACCCGTGAAAAAATGCCCGATGACTTGCGGGAACAGATTGAACGCATCCGCGAGATCATTGACACCATGAACATCCCGCGTCTCGAGGTGGAAGGTTTCGAGGCGGATGATGTGCTGGGCAGTGCTGCACGTTATGCTGTCAAAGAAGGCCTGGGGGTGAAGATCATCACCGGCGACCGCGACCTGCTGCAACTAGTCGACGATCGTGTCTGGGTGAATCTGCCAGGCAAACGCAGCGGCGAAACCATCGACTATGACGCTAAAGGCGTGTTTGAGTATTGGGGAATCCGCCCTGACCAGGTAGTGGATTATAAATCATTGGCAGGGGACTCTTCCGACAATATACCCGGTGTGCCAGGAGTGGGTGATAAAACCGCCAAGACTTTGTTGGAAAGCTACGGGCACCTAGATGATATTTATGAGCACATTGATGAAGTCGCCACACGCTTTCGCAATAAGCTGATCGAAGGGCGTGAGTCGGCTTACCTGAGCTATGAATTGGCGAAAATTAAAACCGATGTCGCGTTGAGCATCGATCTGGATAGGGCGCGCACTGATAAGATCGATTATCGGGGTGTGGTGGAATTATTCAAAGAGCTGGAATTCAAGTCTTTGCTGGCGAAGATAGAGCAACTGGGGAACCCGGTTACTCAGCCAGCGGTGTCAGGCCAGCCTTCTTTGTTTGGAGAGAATCGTTCACCAGACCGTATCGGCGAGGGACAGGCACCTTTGTTTGAAACTGTCATCGTGGATACAGCGTCCAAACTGAAAGAGCTTGTCGACGACCTCAAGCAGGTGGAACGCTTATCTTTTGATACTGAGACCAGCAGCACCGACCCGATTACCGCGGACATTGTTGGCGTTTCTCTGGCTGTTGAAAAAGACAAAGGTTATTACATACCACTCGGTCACAACCAGAAACACGCGCAATTGGCTATCGAGCAGGTTATGGATGCTTTGCGTCCAGCATTGACTGATGAGAACATCGAAAAAGTCGGCCATAATTTGAAGTACGATTACCTGATATTGCACCGCAACGGCGTCAATGTGCAGCCGTTGAGTTTTGACACTATGATCGCACAGTGGTTAATCGATCCGACCTCCCATCAATTGGGGCTGAAGGACATGGCGGACAGCTTGTTAGGCGTCAATATGACCCATATCGAGGCATTGATCGGCAGCGGTAAAGACCAGAAGTCGATGGCCGATGTGGCGATTGAGGATGTTGCGCCTTATGCGGTGGCAGATGCGGTGGTACCTTTGCTGCTGCGCGAAGAACTTTCACCACACCTGGACAAGGTGAATGCGCGTGAGGTGTTAGACACCCTGGAAATGCCACTGATCGAAGTGCTGGCCGAGATGGAACTGCAGGGGATAAAGCTTGATGTGCCGTTTTTGAAATCGCTGGAAAGTGAGCTTGGGAAACGGCAAATTGAGCTGACAGAGTATGTTTTCCGCGCAGTCGGTCATGAATTTAACCTGAACTCCACCCAACAACTATCAGATGTTTTATTCCAGGAATTAGGCATAGAACCCCCGCCGCGCGCGAAAAAGACCCAGAGCGGGCATTATTCAACGGCGGCATCGGTGTTGGAGCAGCTGCAGGGCAAACATGAGGTGTTGGATTGGATTTTAGAATACCGCGAGTTGAGCAAACTGTCATCAACCTATGTGAATGCGCTGCCGGAACAGGTCAATCCTGCCACCGGACGGGTGCATTCATCCTTCAGCCAGACTGTGGCAGTGACCGGCAGATTATCTTCATCCAACCCCAATTTGCAGAATATCCCCACTCGTACGGAAGAAGGCCGCCGTATCCGCAAGGCGTTCATCGCGGAAGAAGGCTGCCAATTGGTGGCGGTTGATTACTCGCAGATCGAGCTGCGCATTGTGGCGCACATGTCTGAAGACAAAGCCATGCTGAAGGCGTTTCATGCGAGGCTGGATATTCATGCCGCTACCGCAGCGGCGGTCTATCATGTCGCTCTGCAGGATGTCACCGCTGATCAACGGCGGCATGCCAAAGCCATCAATTTTGGATTGATTTATGGCATGGGCTCGTTTGGTTTATCGCAATCGACAGGGCTGACGGTGGGTGAATCCGAAGAATTTATTCGGGTATATTTTAAACAATTCCCGGGTGTGAAGTCATTTTTGGACGAGTTGCGGGTCAAGGCAGCCCGCGATGGTTTTGTGGAAACCCTGTATGGCCGTCGGCGGTACTTCCCCAATTTGCGAAATTCCCGCAATAAGAACCAGCAACGCCGCGAAGAACGGGAGGCCATTAACGCTCCGATTCAGGGCACAGCGGCCGATATCATGAAGGTGGCGATGATTCGAGTGATGCCGGTTTTGCGCGATGCAAACCTTAATGCAAGGCTTTTGCTGCAGATTCATGATGAGTTGATCTTTGAGTGTCCTGAAAGTGAAGTTTCAAAATCGCTTGCGTTAATTCGTGAAGTGATGGAAAATGCAATAGTACTGAAGATTCCTTTGCTGACCGAAGCGAAGGTTGGCAAGAATTGGGCTGAAATGGAAGTCGTCAAAGAACAATAGGGACAAAGATCCGCATGGCAGAAAACCAGGAAAATTTCCGCACAGCAATCAATCGAGGCAATTCTGCTGCCTGGGATATGGATTGGCAAGGGGCAGCGATCTACTACCAGCAGGCTTTGGATGAATTTCCCGAGAATCCACTTGCCCTGACCAGTATGGGCCTGGCGCTCTATGAACAGCACAAATTCGAAGAAGCCATCGAATACTACAAGAAAGCCGCCCTGGTCAGTCCAGATGATCCGATTCCTCCAGAAAAGATTGCAGATATCTTTGAACGGCAGGGACGTCTGAAAGAAGCCATCCAGGCGGTTGTGCATGCGGCCGAGTTATATCTAAAAATTCGTGATGCTGAAAAGGCTATTAGCTGCTATGAACGCGCTACCAGTCTCGACCCATTAAATCTGCATGCGCGCACCAGATTGGCGCTGATCTTTGAACGGATGCGCAAACATGACCAGGCAATTACCGAATTTCTGGCGGCTGCCAGCATACTCCAGCGCACCGGTCAGTTGGACCGGGCGAAGAAGACCGTTGAACATTGTTTGGTGCTGGACGGCAGCAATGAAAAAGCGTTACAAGCACAAAAAATACTGAGTGAAATGGGTATGCTGCCAGAACCGCCGCGCAGAAAAGATGTCAGTGCTACATTGCGCACGGCAGAGGTGATGGAGCCTAAGAAGTACCCGACCACCAAAGAGTTAATTACGATGGAAGACACCCTGCCCACTGAGTACTTCAAACAAAAGTCATTGGTGGTGCTGGCTTCGATGTTGTTTGATCCGGTTACCAGTTTTCCGCTGGTGAATGGCTCTGCGAGGAATCTTTCAAAGAAACAGCAAGATGATATCATGGTCACGCTGAACCGGGCAGTTGACACGTTGACTCACAATCGTGAAGATAAAGCCATCGATCACCTTGAGGATCTGATGCGTTTTGGGTTAGATTCCAGCGCTATTTATTACAATCTTGGCTTTGCACTGATGGATATCAATCCGCGCCGTGCGGTCGAAGTGTTGCAGTTATGTGTGCAAAAGGAAGATTATGCCATGGGTGCTTTCATCCTGTTGGGCCAGATCTTCCAAAAACGCGGCGGTGTCAACAATTTGCGCAAAGCTGCCACGTTTTACCTGCGAGCGCTGGGGATGGCGGATTTGTTTACGGTGGATTCCAGCCGTCATACCAGTCTGCGTGAAGCCTATGTTCCTGTGCTTGATATTCCCCAGCAAATTTCTGGCGATAAAGAATTAAACGATCTGTGCAACACGATCTCCTCACAAATCTACCGCAAAGATTGGTTGAATTACTTGAATTCCATTCGCGCCCAGTTGCCCGAAGTAGACCCGAAACAACCAGCCCCCATCAGTGAGTTGGTTTTGAAGAGCAACAATACCCAGGTGTTGGAAGCTATTGCCCATATCCGTGCACTGGTGTTGGAACGAAAATACGATGCAGCGCTGGAAGAGACATATTATGCGCTGCAATTTGCGCCAAACTATCTACCACTGCACATTGAAATCGCCCGTTTGATGTCATACCAGGACGATATCAATCGCGCTGTTGAGAAGTATTCGTTGATCAGTCAGCTGTACATCTTGCGGGGAGAGCTGTTGCAAGGGGCAAGAATGATGGAAGAAGCTCTCAAGCTGAGTCCCCTGGACGTTGAATTGCGCAAACAGCTGGTCGAATTGCTGGTGGGCCAGGATCAATTCCAACAAGCCCTGGATCAGTATATGATCCTGGCTGACAATTATGAGGTATTTGCCAATTTTGACCAGATGCGCAAAGTGTATTTTGATGCCCTGCGGCTGGCTTCGCGTTTGCCCAATTCTCGTGATTGGAGTGTACGCATTCTTACTGCTATCGCTGATATAGACATGAAACGTCTCGACTGGCACCGAGCCCAGCGGGTCTATGAGCAAATCAAAACGCTGATACCGGATGATGATGAAACCCGGAAAAATTTAATTGGTGTGTACTATCGATTGGGCCAAAATGAAGCAGCACAGCATGACATTGATGATTATCTGTCTATCATCCGTAACAGCCACCAATATGAGAAAGGCATTGACTTCTTACAGGCTCTCATCACCGATTGGCCGCAGAAATATGATCAACGGCGGCAGCTGGCGGAAATCTATGTACGCATGGGCCGAAAAGAAAGCGCGTTGGATGAATTGAACAAGGTCGCCAGTGCTTACCTGGATGAAGGGCAAACCGAACAGACAGTGGATATTCTGCAGCGCATGATGACCATCGATCCGGAACACGGCGGTGAGTATCAGATGGTTGTCAATCGTTTAAGGAAACAAAAATAGCCATGTTGGTGATGTGACGATGGATGAGTTGAACCTGGCGAAGATGGCACAAAAAGGCAGTTTGGATGCCTTCAACCAGCTGGTGATGATTCATCAGGAGTTGGCGTATAATGTTGCCTTTCGCATTCTTTCTGACCCGGCGGCTGCGGATGACGCCACCCAAACCGCTTTTATATCTGCCTACCGCCATCTTGACAGCTACCGCGGCGGGAGTTTCAAAGCCTGGTTGATGCGCATCGTCACCAACGCTTGCTATGATGAGTTGCGTCGTTACAAACGCAGGCCACAGGTAGATTTGGAACCCCAATCAAATGAGAGCGGTGAAGAAATTGAATCG
>Ga0334882_1004813_pt1 | contig 11075 bp, 19 predicted proteins | sample GraSluR1_MG_5_FD_207226 | JGI IMG/M metagenome (GOLD analysis project Ga0334882, IMG submission 207226) | Sludge microbial communities from methane-producing bioreactor in Wageningen University, Netherlands - Granular Sludge_15_04-R1 | ecosystem: Engineered > Bioreactor > Anaerobic >... | reverse complement strand
CAACAGGATTTCCCGCAGCTCTTCTTTCGTCGGAGGAGGAACTTCCCCCGAAAGGATTCTCAGCCCGTCTCTATGTCGCGATGCCACCAGCTCTATGAGCTCCTCGATGTAGTCATGCCCCACGCAGGTGCCTCCTTTCGGGGTTTTCTTTCCCCTGTTCCTAGCTCTTTTTTCGGTTCCAGCTTTTCCGGACACTTCTCGGGATCGAAGGTTTTACGGTCCTTGAACTCCTCCCGCTTCCCTTTGTTCCATTGGGAGATGGGGGTCAAAAATCCAACCACCCGGGAATAGATCTGGCAGCGGGTACGTTTCTTCTCGGTGGTCATGATGTGGCCTTGCTTTTCGGTGCTTTTGGCATCGGCATCCAGTGAGAAACATCTTCCGGAGGAATCTTAAAACCATAACCGTCAAAACCACCGTTGAACCACCCTTCGCTTGAATAAACAACCTTCAGAACAACACCATTAGAAACAATTAATAACGGGCGTAATTCTGTTTTCTGTGGCCTTAACTTCGGCATTCGTTCCTGCACAGGAACCCATTGGTTTTCGTCCTTATAGTTCTTACTCCCGACCTCAAAGCAGAGAGTAAGCTCAATCACTTCCCCGTTATACCCTCCCGTCGAGGTAGGAACGATGTCGCAAACGCCTTTCCCAAAAACTCGCCTATCATAAGTATCTTCATCCCCATGAGCCGACATGTCCACAGAACATGAAATATCAGCGTCTTCACAACCGGATTTTTCGATGATCCTGGTAAGTCTGTCTCGTAATTCCCTAGCTTTCATCTCGTTCTTTCCCCTCCAAAACCCCTCTCAGCCGCTCCGTCACAGCTTCTTCCCGCCATGTCGGTGCGGTCGCCCCAGGTTGTAATGATGCTTCACCCCGACGATCTTTTCCGGGTTAATACCCTCGTGCCCGAACCAGTCCAGGATACGGATCAGGCAGTCCGCCATTTCTACCGCTGTGCCTTCGGGCTTCCCGTTTTCGATGTAGAGGGCCGGCTTCCCGTTTCGATATTCTTCCAGGGCTTCAGAGAGTTCGGAGTGACAGAGGGCTATCACATCCCCAAAGCTCCGATCGTCATCCCACCAGCCGTGATTTTTCGCGTTTTCGTGTATCTCTTTTGCCCATTCGTTCAGGTTCATGTTTTGCCTCCTCACAGTTCTTCATGCTCAATTTTTGCAACAGATCCACGGGATCTCTGTTGACAATCCATGCCCACTTACATGCCCCGTATCTGGCGATTCCACGCCTATGCCATCCAAATTCCCGGGGGTCCGTAATGGGACGTTTTTTCAGTGTGGATCTTAAAGGTACATACTTAGGGGGCTGCCTCTGAATTACTTTTTCATCCCAGGCGCGCAGATAATAAAGGGCCACTCGTTTACACCTACTCACCGCAATCAATCTGCAACCTATCAGAAAACCCTCTTCCTTCGCTTTGCTGTTGAGGTACGCCGAAACCGTATGTCCGTCCGTACCCGTTTTTTCGGCTATCTCCGTAGCATATGCCGGACGGCCAATTTCCTTGAGCGCTGTAATGATTTCTTGCATTTTGCTCATACCGCCACGCTCCCTCCGCAGAAAGTGCGCCGATAATCCGGAGCCTGGCTTACAATCCACCCGCCAGCACCGCACATTTCTTGCAGCCGCGAGCAAATAGCCTCTCCGTGATCCCCGGATTTATAAGCCAAGGTTTGAGGCTCCGTGTGGTTCGTGGTAACGATGGTCTGCTTCTGGGCCGTATAACGTTCGTCGATAATCCGGAAAAGCTGTTCGCTGGCGAAGGCGGTGGGGCGTTCCTTTCCCAGGTCATCGAGCACAAGCACATCCACCTCCACAATCCCCTCAAGCACCTTCACGGGCTTTTCGTTGGACCATGCGGCGCTCCGTAAAACGTCGATCATTTCCGGCACGGAGATATAGAGCCCCGTTTTCTGCTTGCGCATGGCGTTGTTGAGTGTCGCCGCCGCCAAGTGGCTTTTCCCACAGCCGTAATTCCCTGCCAGCACCAAAGACCGCCCGGATTTGGCGGCTTCTTCCGCAACCTTGGCCATCTTCGCTGCATGGGGGTGTGCGGTCTTGACGAAGTTGCGAAAGCCCTTCGCCTGGAGGAGCGGCGGAAGCTGGGATTTCTGCATGGTGCGTTCAAGGTTCCGGCTCCACTCCGCCTGTCGTTTGGCCTGACACATGTGAGTTACCACAACTTCCACCCTGCCATGCTCCACATAGACTCTTCTGGAATGCCCCCGGGGGATGTTTGGGCAAGTGTCATAACCCGGACAGTTTCCGCAATTCATTCGGCTCTCCTTGGCTTCCAAAATCGCTATGGCGTCGAGGGCCCTCTCCCCGCCTGAGATCCACGGAGCGTCCTCCCCCACCAAGTCCGGAAACTGCTCTTCAAGCCATGCCACGGCTTCACGGCGGTTTTCTTCAGCGTACCTTCGGGCCTCTTCAGGCGTTACCCCTGCAAGCTCCAAAAACAGGCTCTTCGGACTGGCGGCGCTCATTGCACGAACCCCCCGTATTTTTCCTTCAGGGCTTCCAGGTCAACTCCACCCTGCCCGGGGGCGCCGTCCGGCCTTTGGGGCGGAATAGGCGCTGCATATTTCCCCTCCAACACGTTCACCATGCTCGTTTCTCGAAGCAGCCAATCCAGGTCCGCTTGCCAGTTCCGGTCGTTTCTTCCGAGGAGAAATGGCATCGTTTTGACCAGTCTGAAAAATTTCCTCCACCACTCGAGGGATTGCCTCTCCCGAACTTCCGACCATCGGGCATGGATAGATTTCCTGCGGGATTTCGTAGTTCCTTTTGCTCTTCGGAGGGAATCTCCAAGGATATCGTTGTAGGATTGTACGATCTCCGTGTAGGGGATTTTTACTGGGGTTTTGGATTCGAGAGCAGGGGGAGCGGGGGGCGTAATGTCGCCGCCACCGCTATAGTGATTCTCCTTAGATGATTCTCTATTTAGTGATTCTTCTTCGGGTGACTCCCTGTCACTAGTGAGGTGACTGTGTGGCACTTCACTAGTGACTGACTGGCACCACCCCTTTTCCACTGGTGACTCCATGTCACTAGTTGGGTGACTGTCTGGCACCACATCGTCTCGTTTGCGAGTGAGGTAATACACCGAGCTTTTGCGTTTTTCAGCTCGGCGGTGCACCTCGATATACCCCTTTGCTTCCAAGGCTTCGATGCAACGGATTACCTGGCGCCTGGAGCAGCTTGCTCTTTCCGCAACGGATTCCAGGGAAGGAAAGCACCCGGCCCCTGGGTTGCCTCCAGATACAAACGAACAAAGCGCGGCATAGACAGCTTTGTCGTAGACCGACAAAGCTGTATCTCGCATAACGGATAGATCAAGAAAACAAAACCAATATGACCCCTTATCAACCACCGATACCCGTTCCGTCGCCACCGTTTACCACCGACCTTCCCCTGGAGTTTCTTCGAAATATTCATCCTGCTGCTGATTATTTTTCCGCCCTTTGGGCATGAATTGAATCGTCTGGGCGATAACCTCTCCGTAACGTATCGTTTGACGCCGTCCTTATCCGTGTAATTTCGAGTGGAGATCCGCCCTTCCACGAGGAGGGCACTACCCTTCTGTTGGTAGGTGTCGCAGTTTTCGGCGTTTTTACCCCAGATCACCACGGGAATGAAATCCACCTCTTCACAGGTTTCCCCGTGCTGGTTTTTATATTTGCGGTTTGTCGCTATGACCACCTTACAAACGGGGGTTCCTTGGGGGGTATATTGGAGTTTGGGATCTTTGGTAAGGTTCCCGATAATGATTACCCGGTTGAATCCTCGAGCCACACCAGCACCTCCTTCACACCTTGTCGTGTTACAATGGAGGCCGGGCGTTGCAGCGCCCGGCGATTGTTTTTTTGTCCTCGCCCTCACTCCGTGGGGGCGGTTTCGTTTTTCCCGAATCTGCGCTCAATTTCTTGCTCAAGGGCATCGCGCTCCCTTGCTAGCGCCTCTCCCTTTTTCATGTATTCCTCGGACAAATGCCTATGCTTGATCTCTTCTGCGGTGCATGTGTACACCTGAGACCGCAAACTGTGAGCTTCTCTTCTCAGTTCTTCTTCGGTCATTTGCATGGCCCGTCCCTCCAACACATCCGATCGACCCCGCTGTCCGCGTAAGCATCTGCGGGCTCATCGTGGAAATCGCCTCTGCCGATCTCGTCAGACTCGGGAACTCTACCAAGAGCCTGTAAAAGCTCTTCCGCCACACCTTTAATTTGAGACTCCATATCTCTTGCATCGAAACTTTCGTGGAGTCGCATCAACAAATGCTTCATAGCGTCTGCCATTTCTGCCAGGAACTGGCGATCCACCGTCACAAGGTCGTGCTTAAGGAAAAGCTCTTTTGATTTCGTATAAAAAAAGGATTGGGGGCATACTTTAGACTTGCATCGCAGGTGAAATTCTATGGCTTCGCAAAGCCCAATCTGGTCTTGATTTTCTCCCAGGATATCGCGAAGTCTGATTACTTCATCCATTGCACTGGCAACATCGTCCATGTTTTTCATCATGCTGTAACCTCCTTCCCGCCCTCGAAGATCCCAAAACACTCGCTCCAGCCCCGCTCTCTCCGGGTAGGGCCGTAAATCCCCCCCACCCGAACGGCATAGTGGATCTCTTTGGTTTCCCGGGAAAGAATACATGCCCGCTCTCTCGCATAGTTTGCCCGATTTTTATCAGCCTCATGCCCGTGTTTCAGCATTTTTGGAGTCCTCCTCGATGTGATATAATCGGGATCAGGTGTTGTGAGCACCTGATCTCGTATTTTTCTGCCTTCCTGCATATGCACCGCCCGTCACAAGACCATGTCCCCCCATGACGGCGGAACCCTGGGCAACCTCTGCAAAAATGGGGTATTGCCCCGCATAGGTCTTGTGTTTCCAAAACAACGCGAGGCATCACTCTATGCCCCCTCCTGAATCTTTCGTTCGTTTCTGTTAGTCCGAACATTGCGAATCGCCCCCGCTCTCGCCATCTCGTGGCGCAATTCCAACTCCTGGAGAGGCAACCACTTTTCTTCGTCTCGCCAGATGGAGTAATCACATGCCGGGCTGAAATTGGCCACGTAAGCCCCGGAGAGGATGCACCTGCCTGCGATTACCCCCGTACGGGCATACCGGGCGCACTCACCGCAACGTCGAGGGTAAAGCGGGCGTATCACGGGTTTGTCCTCATGGACTGCAACGCCTTTTTCCGCAGTAGCTTGTGACGCCGATAACAGCGCTCCTCATACAGATATACCGTCAGTCGCAGCAACGTCCACGCCAGCCATAAACCCCCGAACCCTCCTACCGCTATCCACACTGCTTTCATATTTTTCCCTCTCCTTTCTGCTGCCCTCTTGCCTGGAGGGCCTGCTCCACTTCCGCCAGCCGCCACCGTGAGGTGTTTGACCCAATCTTTTCCGCAGGAGGCACCTTGCCATCACGCACCCATTCCCACCATGTACTCACGCCAATATCGTAGTAAGCCGCCATGCTGTTAGCGCTCATGTAGCGATCTTGCTTTTCCTTCGCCAGGCTCACAGAGACCTGTAGCAAGCCTTCCAGAAAGCCCAGGCGATCAAGGATCTTCTGGTTCGCCTCTTGTATCCCGTTCAGGTCTTTCGCTGTTACCAGCTCCACCGTGGCCATGTGATCACCTCTCCCGCACAAAATCCCGTATGCCGTTGATGTTCACGCCACCCACACCTCCCAGCCTGTAGCATCCACCTCAGGGGGATACACACATCCCCAGAAGCACATCTCCACCTCGGCTTGCAGGTTGGCCTCCTGTACCCGGAGCATCTGCTCCCGCCACTCGGTGGTGGCATCCGGGGATGTCATGATCTCCTCCATGATGGGCTCCACCTCTACCGTGATGCTATAAACCACCTCTCCTGCGTCTTTGGGGCAGTACCGCAACTCTTCGCCGGTCATCTCTCCCCCGGTGGCTTCGCTCAAAGATTCGTAAATGGCAGCCTTGATATATTCCCTTTGTTCCGCCACGCCTCCGTGGTTGGCCTCTACATCCTCTACCTGCTGCTCTCTCACTGCTATTGTTACCTGCATGGTGATGACCTCCTTTCCCTGTGCTATGCCTCGATGAGGCTCCCCAAATCCAAAAACGCCGCGCGTGCTTCGTTGTACCTTGTGCGGAGGGTGACCGTGCCTTCTCCGCTGAGTCGCCCATCTGCCGCCACATCCATGGTGATCGTCGCTATTTCGCCCGCTTCGTCACAGGTGGCGGCCAAGGACTGGAGGCTTGCAATAAATCGGGATACCGTGTTGACCGCCCCCAGAATGCTTTGCTCCTCCCCGCCCTGGGGTAATGCCGCTACTCCGGGGCGGGGGCTGTAGGGTTTCCGCTCATAATAAAAATTTCCCCAGAATCCGTTTCAACTTTCAAAGTGCTAAATTTACCTAACAGGTAGCTTATTGCGTTGTCAGAGGGAAACACCCGCCCCCGTCTCCATTGGGATACTGCTTTTTCCGTAACGTTTAAATCCTTAGCAATATCAATGTTTTTCACTTCAAAGCCCCTCATTTTCTCATCTAAATCAATCAGTTTCATTGCGCCACCTCCTTTCCGCACCAAGAATATAACCTGATAGGTAATTATTTGCAATGGGCCTAAAGGCTCAAAATAAACCTTATGGGTTATCTTCTGAGAACTTCCAGTGGATTGACTTTGCGGGAGCGTGGCTTTACCTTGTAGGTTATGAAGAAAAAGAGAGAAGGGAGGGTGCAGACAAGTGGAAGACGAGAAAAAACTTGTTTTTAAGAAAGACAGAGCAAGAAATGTAATGCGACAAAAAAACATCAAGAATAAAGATATTGCTGAAGCTATTGGAATCACGCAAAAGCATGTATCCAACGTCTTAAATGGCAAGGCCGGTGTTTCGTATGGAACAGCCAAGCAGGTGGAAGAGCTTCTAGGAGTCCCTCTGGATTTTTTAACGGGCGAAACCGACGACCCCTCCCCTCCGGGGGCCAGAGATGCGGCGCAACCTCCACAGGAAAAGAGCCCGAAGCTTGCGGATCATCTTCGGGCGGTCTCTTCCGCGGGGATGGACGTAACCCCTATTCCCGTGGTCACCAAGGAGATAAAGGTCTGCTGTGGCAACGGCAACGCCTACCCTCTTGAAGTGGAATGGGAGCTTTCGGGGGAGTATTGCTTTGTTTATGATAAGGACTTGATGGGCTATAGCTGGCAATGCGATTCCTTCCGGGTCATCATTGCCGAGGGCGATTCTATGGAGCCACGCATACAAGACGGGGATTATCTAATCTTCGCCATGGGGGCCCAGGCGGGGGATGGAGATGTAGCGGTGATCCGCTACGCAGGACGGCTCATGATACGGGGGTTGCTCTTCTCTCCCGACGGAGCCATTACCATGCACCCCTTCAACAAAAGCTACCAGGACAAAACCGTTGAAGAGGATGCGGAGTTCTACATTCTGGGGGTGGTAGTAGGAAAGGCACCGAAACCGGAGATACAACCAATTGGCAGGGTTTTTTAGGCAGCACCGGGGAACATTGACGGGGAAAGGATAATTTCTATGAGAAAGAACTTTGGGGTTGTTTCGGGAGTGTTGTTCGCTGTTTTCGTGCTTTGCACCTCCGCATCTGCCATGACGATTTCTATAAATGGTTCTGGAGGAGCTGTTGTCACAGATGTGTCCAGCGCAATTAGAGATGAGGTCAAAGGAGATGTTTTTGATTTTATTGAGGATGGGGAGTTTTACGGGGTTGAACTCTCCGTTGAAGCCTCTACGATTACCATTGATTACGAGGTTGGAGGCGAAGAGGCTTATCGGGGCTATTTTTTCTTGAAGAGGGCAGATTTTTTTCTTGAATGGGAGGCACGATACGAAGAAGTGTATGAATTTGAACGGCCACGTCCGCACGCTTCGCATCAAGAAAGTATCAATGATGGGGGCGAGGCAGATCTGGACTCCCGGCCTGGATATATCAAAGCTATCGCCGCTATAAGCACAAAAGAGCTGGATATCCCCTCTTACGAAGGCTCCTGGGAATACCAGGGATATGGGCAAATGGAAGGCTATACGGTTGAGGATTCTGGAACCGCTACCATCAGCGTGAATGGAGATATTATTACTGAAATCTCCTGCTCTGGAACAAAGGTTTCTGGCGGTGTTTCAGAAAACTACTCCTTCTCACAGGCAACCAATTCCCGCTGCTCCTACGGAGCTTTCCAGTTCCAAAAGGATGGCGCAACATATGAGGTTTACATGTACGACAAGCAGGGGGAGACCCTTTCTATGTCTGTAGAGAGTGGCGCAGGGACAAACATGGACTACACCATGTATAACAAAGCAAATGCCACACCGACACCATTTCCCGAAGATCCCACGCCAGCGCCTCAGGCCTCCTCGGGTTCCTCCGGCGGTGGCTGCTCTCTTGGCTTCGGACTGCCCGCACTACTTTTGATTCCTTTTTACGTCCTCTTGAAAAAATAGCATAGAATTTACAAACAGTGGTATCATGAGCACGGAGGTGGTTCCCGTGCTCAAGGTTTTCGAGAATAAAAAGTTGTCCCTTGCCTACGATATCGTCATGTCTCTACTGGCAGTATCCGCCATTGCCCTTCTTCTCCTGGAGGGGCGAAGCTCGCTCACGGCATCTCAGGTTGCCATCATCCAAAGGGCAGACCTCTCCATCTGGATCCTCTTCGTGCTTGATTACATCACCCGCTTTGTCTTTGCATCAGACAAGCGGGGTTTTTTCCGCAGGAACATCATAGAGCTTGTGGCAATCCTGCCGTTCAACGCCATGTTGAAGGGGCTTCGGGTGCTACGTCTCGCCCGGGTTTTTAGAGCCACCCGCCTCTTTCGTGCTCTTCGGATGCTCAGGGCGTTCGTTTTCATCGGGCGGATCAACAGGAGACTATCTGAGGTGCTTCACACAAACGACTTCCACCACGTGCTATGGCTCACCTTCTCGACCATCTTCCTTGGAGCAGTGGCAATAACCTATCTTGAGGGAATGGCCTTCGGAGACGCCCTGTGGTGGTCTTTTGTCACCACCACCACCGTGGGGTACGGGGACATCTCCCCGGCCACTGTGGGGGGCAGAATCGTCGCTGTGGTGCTTATGTTGGTGGGTATAGGCTTTCTGGGGATGTTTACCGCCTCCGTGGCCACATACTTTCTGCGAGGGAAGGACAAAGGTCACAGTGCCCCCAGGAGATGGAAAGAAGAGTGTCTTGCGGGCATCTCCGCCAAACTCGATAATTTTGACAGCCTCTCCCTGGAAGAAGTTCGAGATATGGCCTCTGTGCTTGTGGCTCTCAAGCAAAAGGATGTTCAGGCTGATTCCCCCTTCACACCAATAATAGCCTTCCTCTCTTCCGCTTACGATGACGAAACCGCACACAAAACCGCATACAGCGAAAACGAGAGTTCCGTATCTGCAAGGGCTTGACATGGCTTTTTAGGGTCTCCCCTCCGGCACCACGCGGGTATATGAAGCTATCCGATACAGGCCGAAAAGCCTTCGGATAGCTTCTTTTTTTGTGGTATCCTCTATGGTGCGGCATGATCCAATATGGTGCAATATGGAGACGAAACCGCACACAAAACCGCATACAGCGTTTTCCTGTATGCGGTGGTGAGGAGGGGCAACCGTGACAGAGGTTGAGGCTCGGAAAGCAAAACCCGGGGAGAAGCGCTATTCGATGCATGATTCCAGGGGGCTGTATCTGGATGTGCTTGTGTCGGGTACGAAGACATGGCGGGTGCGCTGCTGGATCGATGGCAAGGCCAAGGTTGTGACTCTTGGGAAGTACCCTAGCATGTCCCTGCGTGAAGCTCGGGATGCTCGGGATGGGGCAAAACGGAAGGCTGCCCGGGCTCCCCAGGGGGGGCTGGCAACTTTTCAGGAGGTGGCCGATGAGTGGCTTCGGATAAAGGTTCTGCCTCATCGGGCACCCGGAACGGCTCGAAATGCCCAGTACCGGCTTGAGCGATATGTGTTCCCTGTTTTCGGGGATAAGCCCATCAATAGCATCTCTCCGGTTTCGATCTTGCAGGTTGTCCGGGAGATCGAAGGGGCCGGGCATATCGATTTAGCCCATCGTGTTGTTTCGCTAATTTCTCGAGTGTTCCGGTATGGGGTGGCCACCGGGAAGGCGGAGAGAGATGTTTCGGCGGATCTGCGTGGGGCGCTGCAACCTTTGAAGCATACGCACCACGCCTCTATCGTGGATCCGGGAGAGATCGGTGGGCTGATGCGGGCTATTGATGGCATGGTGGGTAGCGCTTCGGTACGTTGCGGCTTGCTGTTCCTGGCGTTTACGTTCGTACGCCCTGGGGAGCTACGAGGAGCGCAGTGGTCGGAGGTTGATTTTGAGGATTCTCTTTGGAGGATTCCCCCGGAGCGGATGAAGATAAAACGGCCGCACCTGGTGCCTCTTTCCACGCAAGCCCTGGAGGTGCTACGGTGCATAAGGCCGGTTTCGGGGCATGGTCAGCTTATCTTCCCCTCGATCCGATCTCTCAGCAAACCTCTTTCAGAGAACACGTTTAATGCGGCTTTACGACGGTTGGGGTATGGCCATAATGAGATGGTTTCGCATGGATTCCGGAGTATGGCCTCCACCATCCTCAACGAACACCAGTGGCCGCCGGACGCCATAGAGCGACAGCTCGCCCACCTTGAGGGCAACAGCGTGAGAGCGGCGTATAACTATGCTGAGCACATGGAGACCCGCCGGGAGATGATACAGTGGTGGGGGGATTGGCTGCGAGAACAGCAACACAAGGGTTAGAGAAGTGGGGGGGGCTTTCGCCCCCCGTTGTTACTTTCCTTCCTTTGCAAGCTCAACTTCCCGCATACGGTTCATGAGCCCCACAACCCACTTCTTCCATTCGGGAGCCCAGTCGAACTCGCCCTCTTTGAAATGGAGGAACCCGTCCTCGTCCATCTGAACGCCGTCGTATTCCATCTTCACGGTATGCTTCATGCGCTCACCTCCCTTCCGTCCTCCTCGGGATTTCCCGCGGGGTCATCCACGAAGGGCGCCAGGGCGGTGCAAGCGG
>Ga0334882_1004811_pt1 | contig 11079 bp, 7 predicted proteins | sample GraSluR1_MG_5_FD_207226 | JGI IMG/M metagenome (GOLD analysis project Ga0334882, IMG submission 207226) | Sludge microbial communities from methane-producing bioreactor in Wageningen University, Netherlands - Granular Sludge_15_04-R1 | ecosystem: Engineered > Bioreactor > Anaerobic > Unclassified... | reverse complement strand
TGCGCAGGATCGAGGTCAACGTGGCCAGTTCGCCGGCGCTGCCGCCGGGATGATCGGTCACCAATTCGGCGCTGAAATCCAGGACTGCCTGGCGAGCCTTCTGATCCAGGAACACGGCCAATAACCGCGTCCGGCGCGGCAGGCCGCTGATCGCGCCGCTGCGCGACGGACCCTGGCACAGCTCGAGGATCAACGCTTGCAGGTCTTCCTCGGGCAAGCCGCGGCTGGGAATGCGCCGGGATTCGGTGACGAAACCCGCGGCGTCCCATTCGGGAAAGACCAGGGTCACGGCCCGGTCGCCGGCCGGCGTCTCCGGCGGGGTGCGCTCCGCATCGACGGCCAGTTCGCGCTGCGCAAGATCGTGCTTGCGATTGAGGTCGAGCAGGAACCACGCGGTGACACCGACCAGGATCACGAGCACCAGCCAGAACGACCAGGGCAGCACACCCGCGCGCCGGCCGCGGCGGCGCCGTTCCTTGGTGGTCGACGGCGGGGGCGGCGGCGATTGGTTCATCGCTGGTCCTCCGCCGTCATCCCCGCGACGCGGCGCTCCACCTGCGCGCGGTAGGTCAAAATCGCGTCGCCGACCGCCCGCGCCAAAGCGCGCTGGTAGCGATCGTTCCGCAACTGGCGAGCGTCTTCAGGATGGGTCAAGAATCCCATTTCGATCAGCACAGCCGGCATCCAGGCGCCGACCAGAACCCGGAACCCGGCTTGCCGCACACCGCGGTCGGGCAGGCCCAGGGCGTGGCTCACCTCGGCCTGGATGACCTCGGCTAGGTCGCTGCTCGCGGAAATGTACCGGTTCTGCACGAGATCCCAGACGATGAACTCGACATCGTCCGCGGCCGTATGATCGCGGTTCTCCAGCGCCTCGACGCTCTGGCTCCAGTCGCTCTTGGCCGGCGAGAGAAAGTACGTTTCCAGCCCGCTGGCGGCGCCGTTGTACCACGCGTTGCAGTGCAGCGAGATGAACAGATCGCCGCCGGCGGTGTTGGCGATCTCAGCGCGTTCGGCCAGGCCCAAGTGGCGGTCATCCTGACGGGTCAGCACGACTTGCAGACCCTGCTGGCGCAAGTACTCCGCCAGCCGCAAGCCCACCTCCAGGTTGATATCTTTCTCCAGCAGACCGCCCACTCCGGCCACCCCGGGATCGGAACCGCCGTGACCGGGATCGATCACCACCGTGCGGATCGCGAGACGGCGCGTCACATCCACGGGGCCGATCGTCACCGCGATCTCCGCCGGGCCGCGCGGCACCGGTTCCGGCAGCGCCGTCACCTGCTCCTCCTCCAGCACGAGCACGATGTGGCGCCCGTCCTGCTCCGTGTGCGTCCGGTAGCGCGTCACCAGTTCGTTCACCCGGACCGCCACCACCGCGTGCCCCTCGCGCTGCGTCGCGCGGACCGACTGGACCAGGCCGCGGGGCGTGTCCTGACGGATCCGCGCCAGATCGGCTTGGCCGCCGTAGAGTTTCAACTCGATCAGCCCGGCCTCGGGGCTGCTGGCGCGGAAGCTCAGCGGCTCGCGACAGACCAGTTGCACACTGGTCGCCCGCGTCAGCTCCTGGATCTGCAGTTCGGTGACGTTGACCTCGGTCTGGCCCAGCACGAGCCGCCGCTCTTCCGCCTGCCAGCGCACGAACAGGCCGGCCTCCGGACCGAGTACCGCCGTCAGGCACACCAACGGCAGCCAGATGTCCCCATCGGTGTAGAGGACCGGCACCGGCAGCAACATTTCGCGTTGATCCGACGCGACCAGACGGCTGCCGTCGACGAAGCGGAAATCGCGCTCGCCGACCCGCAGAGTCAGGCGGCGGCTGACCGCCTGCCATAGCCGGCTCGCTTGCAGCAACTCCGCCGCGACCGCCGACCGCACGTAGAACTCCTGCGAATCGACCAGCAACCGGCGGCCCGCGACGGTCTTCGTGCGTCCCAGTGTGCGGTCCTCCACGGCCACCGTCTCGTTCGCGGCCGCTGGATCGAGCCGGCGCCAACTCAGGGGGTCGTCCGATTGACCAGCCGACGACGGCGGCGCCTGCGCCAGCACTGCCGGCGACACCAGGCTCAGCCCGACCACTGTGACCAGCAGAACCGGCAATGTTTGCCGCGCCGACCCGACCCGCCGCGGCCATCGGCCTCCGTGCTCCGAACCCATGTTTCTCCTTCGCCGCAGCCGGCGCCGGCGGCGAACCGCCGTCCGGGACCGGGCTTGGTCAGCCGCGCCGGCCCGTGATCTTCGCCATCTGGCGTTCGGCGTCCCGCTTCGCCTTGTCGTCGCGCTTGTCGTACAGCTTCTTGCCCCGCGCAAGCGCGATCTCGACCTTCACCAGCCCGTGTTTGAAGTAGATTTTCAGCGGAATCAGGGTCTTGCCTCCCTCCGCCAACCGCGGCTCGAGCTTGCGGATCTCGCGGCGGCTCAGAAGCAGTTTGCGGGGTCGAAACGGCTCGTGGTTCATACGGTTGCCCATATCATAGGGGCCGATATGCAGCTTGACGAGCCAGATTTCGCCGCCCTTGATCTCCGCGAAACTGTCGCCGAGGTTGACGCGGCCGCTGCGTAAGGCCTTGACCTCGGTGCCCACCAGCACGATGCCCGCTTCCAGCGTTTGCAGGATCTCGTACTCATGGCGCGCTTTACGGTTCTGGCCGATGAGTTTGATGCCGGGCGGCGTCTTGCGGGCGGTCATGGTTCCTCGGTTCGAGATGCTGTGCGGCGCCGAAGCTAGCACGCTCGGGACCGGGTCTCAAGGCCGACCACAAGATCCCGGTTCCCGCCGGGCCGCCAATACGCGGTTGACAGTCTGCAAGGAGCGGGCTAAGTTGGGTTCCCGCAGTCAATGCCGCTGATCCGGTGGATTCGGTGCCCAGGTGGCGGAACTGGTAGACGCGCTACGTTCAGGTCGTAGTGGGGGATTCCTCGTGGGAGTTCGAGTCTCCCCCTGGGCACCATGACTCGCCGCCGAGCCTCCCAAACCTCGCAACCCCTGCGCCCATTATTATTTTAGCGCCCAGACGCTTGGACGTTCGGCGCGGGTTGAGCGTTCCGGTGCGGACCCCGTCCGGCACGGCTCCTGCTTACTGGTTCGGACAACGACCGCCGCGGGCGTCGACGCGACCCGCCCGCCACGGCCGAGCCGGACCGGGAGGCCCGAATGCGCTGGATCGATATCGCCCTGCCCGCACCGGGTGACTGCCAGGAAACTGACCGCCGCCTGGCCGAGGCCCACGCCTTGAGCGAAGAGACACCGCAAGTCCAGGAACGTTTCGGTCTGGACACGCCCGCGGTCGCCCAGCATGTCGAACGGATCGGTCGCGAACTCTTTCAAGCCGTCACCGCCGCCGATGCAGGCGCGTTCCGGCCCGACTCGGCTCGCGACGGCTCCGCAACACCGCCTTGCGGCGACCTTGACGCAGACACGCGGATCGGCTACCACGTGCTGGCCGCCGATCAGTGGGTAGGCCTGCCTTGGCATCTGCTGCACAACGGGGTCGCTTACTTGCTCGAGACCGGGCCGATTTGCGCAGCCGAGCACGGCTCGCGCGTACCGGAGATCGATCCGCCGCGCGCCTGGATGCAACGGTACAGCCACGCGCTCTTCGAAGACACGGAGCCGCAACAGCGGGAGCGGACGTGTCCGGAGATCCTCTTCGTGCCCGGCCACGGGCGCGATGAGATCAGGCGATTGATGTTCCGCGAGGCGGACGGCATCGATTCCGCCCTGAACATCAGAGTGCCCGCGGCTGCGCGCCTGCGCATCCCCGGCGCGGTCACCCCTGGGCTCCTGGCGTCGCGCGCCATGCTCTACCAGGCGCTGCACTTCGCCGCGCCGACCAGCCAACCGCCGGAAATCTCCAAGGCCGGCGAGAACCGCTGGCTCGCCGGGCTGATGGCCGCCGCTGGCCGGACCGGCGCTGACGCCGTGGACGAACTGGTCGGCCTCGAGATGGAAGTCCTCGGGGTCGACCCCATCGAAACAGCGCTCGACCAGGCCGTGCACGCGCACTCTCGCCGCGGCGCCGCCAGGAGCGTCGGCGGTTCGACGACCGGTCGCGATGCGCGCGCGACCACCGGCTGGTTGCTGGACGACGGACCGGTCCTGCCCGAACAACTCAGCAGCGGCGGCGGACTGCCGGCCCTCGTCTTCTCCAACAGTTGGTGCAGCCTGGCGTGGCTCGGCCAGCGGTTCCGCCGGGCGGGTTCTTCGACCTTCGTCGGCACCGCGATCCCGATCTTCAGCCGTCCGGCCCGCCTGTTCGCGGCCCTGTTCTACAAAGCGCTCGGTAGCGGGCTCGATTGCGGCAGCGCCCACCGGCAGGCCGCGCTCGCCTTGCGGGAGCGCCTCGGCGCGGAGCACCCGGGCTGGCTGGCCTACGGCCTGCAAGGCTACGGAAGCGTGCGGCTCGCCGATCTCTGAGCGAGCGGTCGACGATCACACCACCCGTTGAAACTCGTTTGTCGACTTGGCTTGCGGCTGCGCCGTGCAACCCCGCCGGGCGGTCGTGCGTCTTATCGAGCGCACTTCCGCAGGCAAGGTCCGGTACCGACGGGGATTGATCAACGCAGACTCCCGGTTTACCCTGCTGGAACAGCGTTCGCCGATATTGGTAAACTGCCCGGCACCTGGTTTCCGACGGAAAAACAATGCCACCGGTCAACGTCAACGCCAGTCCTTTCGCCCGTTGCCGGAACGTGCTGTTTGCGCGTCCCGTCTTCTTGGTCATCGGCCTGTCGACCGTGGCCTTCTGCGTGTTCGCCGCCATCGACGCCACCAAACTGCGCCCCAATGACGGCACGGTCTGGCTGCTCGGCTCCGCAGTCCCGACCGTCTTGGACGTGCAGACCCGGAGCGACACACCGCCGACACCTTTGCGCAAATACGACAACATCGCGGGCATCGCTAATCAACTGGTGCGCTCCCCCCGGCACGCGGCCCAGATTCTGGGCGCGCAGCAACCCGGCAGCGAGGTGCCATACCTGGTCGAGCGTGACGGCCGGCAGCTCGTCCTGCCGGTGACGCTGACCGGGTTCAGGGTCGCCGATCGCTCCTATGCGCTGAACGTGGTGCTGGCGATGGTCTACCTGCTGATCGGGGGACTGGTGTATTGCAAGAGCGCCAACGATCGGCCGGCGCGGCTGTTCTTTACGCTCTGTCTCTGCTTCGCCGTCTACTTCATGACCGATCTGCAGCGCTCCAGCTACTTCTGGGGCGACATCCTGTCGCGCAACGGCGGCGCATTCGCGCGCTTCTTCTTGCCGTCGCTGTTCCTGCAGTTCTTCCTCGTGTTTCCCGAGCGCAAGCTGCTGCTCTTGCGCCGCCCGCTGCTGGCGACCTTGCTCTATCTGCCGCCGTTGTTCTTCTACGCGCGCTTCACGCACGACCAGTTCTATGGCGATCGCGGCGCCCACATCGGCGCCGGGATCTGGCTCGTGTTGGGACTCTATTACGTCGCGGGGCTGATTGCCCTGTTGCACAGTTACCTCAGCTACCGCGATCCGTTGCTGCGCGAGCGCGTGCGCATCTTGACCTGGGGTACGCTGGCCGCTGTCGTGCCGTTTCTGGTCTTCAAGGTCGGTCTTGCGGAAATCAATTCCCGCAGCGAGTTGGCCCAGCTGGGGGTCGTTCCCCTGGCCGCAATTCCCGTGAGCTTCGGCTACTGCGTGGCCCGCTATCAGGTGCTGCAGATCGACTTCCTGGTCAAGCGCAGCCTGCTGTTCGGCGCGCTCTCGGGTTTGCTGCTCGTCGGCTGGGCCGCCGCCGTGCTCTGGCTCGGCAGCCGGCTGGTCGCGGTCGTCGGGTCGAACAACCCCCTGATCGCCGTCGGCGTGACGCTTTTCGCCGCCGCCGCGCTCTGGCCGGTGCGCAACCGGGCGCAACACGCCCTGGAGAATCGCCTGTATCAGTCGCGCGCGAAGCTGGCGGTGCTGCTGGACCAGTTCAGCCGCGAGATTCCCGGTCTGCTCCAGCAACAAGCCTTGCTGGACCATGTCGGGCGCAAACTGAAACAAGCGTTGAATCTGCAGGAACTGTCGTTCTATCTGCCGCAAGCGGGCGCCGAGACGACGGTGTTTTGCCGCGCCTGGCCGGAGGGCCGCCGCGATGCGCCTTCGCTTGGCCGCGAAGGCTCGGGTCGCGACGCTCTGCGAATCGAGCTGCCCCTGGCGTTGCAGGCGCTCAAAGAGCGCCAGGAGCCCATGTGGATCGATCCCCGTGAGTTGCGGCGTCTGACCGCCCGCCAGGATGAGGCTTCCACCCCGGCCATCGCCGCCTTCCAGCGCGAACAAATCCGGCTCGTCGCCGGCGGCGTCAATCTGCTGGTGCCCTTGGCCGTCTCCGGGCGCATCATCGGCCTGATCGCCTTGCCGGCGTTGCCGGGCGACGAAACCTACCAACTACATGAGGTCCGACTCCTTTCGATCGTCGCCCGGCAGACGGCCATGCAACTCGAAAACACGCGCCTGTACGCGGAGGAACTGGCCAAGCAGACGCTCGAGGAGGAAATGCGCCTGGCGCGGTCGATCCAGAGTCGCTTGCTGCCGGCCGCCATCCCGCAGTTGCCGGGGATCCAGATCGATGCCGTCAACCTGTCGAGCAAGACAGTGTCGGGCGACTACTACGACGTGATCCCGCGCAGCGACGGCAAACTCGCCCTGATCATCGCCGATGTCAGCGGCAAGGGCATGCCGGCGTCGCTGCTGGCGTCGAACCTGCAAGCCGCGCTGCGCGCCCAGTGCGACCTGTGGGACGAGCCGGGCGCGATCCTGCTGCGTGTCAACCGCCAATTGCACGCGGCGACAGACAGCCGGCACTTCGCCACGGTCTTCCTGGCGTTCTTCGACCCGACGTCGCGCCGTCTGCGCTACAGCAACGGCGGTCACGATTCGCCGATCGTGCTGACAGCAGCTGGCGACCTGCACCGGCTGGAAGCCGGCGGCCTGCCGCTCGGAGCGTTCGATTTCGGCGATTACGCCGAGGGGGAGATCGAGCTCGGCGCAGGCGATCTGCTGCTGCTGTACACCGACGGTCTGACCGAGACCAGGCGCCCCGACGGCGAGGATGAGTTCGGCTGCGATCGCCTCGAGCGCTTCCTGCGCGAGCACCGGCACCGGGACACCGCGGAGCTGCTGCCGCTGCTCGAACAGGAGCTGCAGCAGTTCCGCCAACGCCGGGACGCGGACGATGACATCACCCTGATCGCCTTGAAGGTCGCGGCCGTTCGTGCCGCGACCTCCGCAGCGGAGCAGATGCTCCGCGCCGGTGGCACGCCGGCGAACCCGAAGGAGACGTGATGAAGCGCCTGGCACCGTTCGTGTTGCTCGTCGCCCTGTTATTGATCGGCGCCGGCCTGGCGCTGCGAAAACACGATCCCGCCGCACCCTACACCGACAATCGCGAGGCGTGGCAGGCGTACAAAACCGGCGATTTGGCGTGGCAGGCGTTCCACTTCGACGACGCCCTCAAGAACCTCGAGACCGCCGTCGCACTGGATCCAGGCCTCGCGCCGGCGCACGCGATGCTCGGCGTGCTCTACACCCAGCTCGGGCACGCGGAGCCCATGCGCCGGCACGTGGCGATCGCCGAAAGCCTGGCCGACGGAATCGCCGACGAACGCGCGCGTCTGCTGTTGCTGGTGCGCCTGGCGCCGCTCGAAGCGTCGCGGTATCACGCCGTGCGCGACTCGCTGCTCGATCTCGCCAAGACCCTGGCGCCCGACGAACTCTCCGTGTTGATCAGCTTGGCCCAACGCGCCGGCTACGCCAACGATCCGGCCACCGCCGAGGCGATCTGGAACAAGATCCTCGAGATCAATCCGAACTACGCGAGCGCGCACAACTACCTGGGATATCTGTATCTCGCCCAGGGACGCTATACCGAAGCAGAGGCGGCCATGCGGCGCTACGCGTTCGTCGCGCCGGATCTGGCCAATCCACACGATTCCCTGGGCGAGGTCTTGATCACCATCGGCCGCTACGAAGAAGCCGAAAGAGAACTTACCGAGTGTCTGAAGAAACAGGAAAATTTTCCCTACCCGCACCTGAATCTCGTCCATATCTACCTGGCGCGCGGCGAGGTGAGCAAGGCGCGAAACCTGTTCGACCAGTTGGTGCTAACGCTCGCCGGCACGACCTTGGAGAACGATTTCGAAAGCCAATACCTCAACTGGCTGTTCGGTCACCGCCTGACCGATCTGCATGAGGTCCACGCGAAGCGTTACCTCGCGCGCGTCTCCGACTCCAAGCGATCCGCCTTCATTCGGCTCCAACTCCGACTAGGCCGCGGCGAAACAGCCGCCGCAGTCGCGCTGCTGGACTCGCTGCAGGAAGATCTCAGCACCAAACCGTTGTTCCCGGCTCCGCCGGCCGCCAACCTGCAGTTCCAGATCTCGCTGTTGCAATACCGCGCCCTCGCGGCCGAGCAGATAGGCCTGCACGAAGCCGCCGTCGAACTATTGCAACAAGCCCTGGAATTGGGGAAAGATCTGCCCCCGCATTATATGTTGGCGAACCGCGTCCACCTGGCCTACAACCTGGTCCCTCTGGCCGCCTACGATCAAGCGCGTTATCAGGTCCGCGAGACCTTGCAGATCAACCCGCGCCTGGCCGAAGCCATACTCGTGGCGGCGGGTATCGAGGCGGCGGCCGGCCAGATCCCTGAAGCGCGGCGTCTGCTGGACACGCTCGAACGGGTACTCGAACGCGCCGACCGCGATTTCCCGGCCTTGCTGGACGCCCAGAGATTACGAGAGCAATTGCCAGACCCCGACCACATCTGACACGCGTCGGGTCGCGGCCGCAACCGGCACCGGGGCGACGGTGGAGCGTTCCGGGAACTGCTCCTGCACCTTGATCCGCCAGCTCTGGGCGTTGTCGTGGAAGCCCAGTTCCTCCATCAGGCTGCAACCGCGCTCCCAGGCCCGCACGTTCCATTCGCTGGCGGTGACAGCTCGCAGGTAGAGCCGCAAGGCTCGCTTGCGGTCGCCGGCCAGGCGGGCGCACTCGGCCAGGCCGACCCAGGCCGCCGAATGGTCTTGGTTACTGCTGAGTGCCTGTTCATAGGCTTCGGATGCCAGCGCGATCTGGCCCTCGGCCAATGCCAGATCCCCCCGGCAACAGTGCAGCCGCACCCGTAGTCCGCGCAGCGCCGCGGTCGACTCGGCCGCCAATAACTCCTCGGCGACCTGCAGATCGGCGCGGATCTGGGTGTCGAGCAATTCACGCTGCGACGGTTCGTTTTCGCCGGCCAGGCTGACCAGTCCCGCGCGCACGGTTTGCAAACAGAGACTGGCGTTATCGCCCCAGTCGCGGCGTCCGGCCGTAGCAACCGCCGCCGCCATGCCGGCGTCGCCGCTTGCCAGCAGCGCGGCCGCCAGATCGCCGGCGAGCAGGCTGCCGAAACCGACCGCGCGGCGCGCCTCGGGCGGCCAGGCGGAGATGGTGTGCCACGCCGACTGCAATTGCTGCAAGCTGGCGCGCAAACCGGCAACCGGCAGCACATCGCCGTCGAGCCAGATCAGAGTCTCGCTGCCGAGCAGAAATGCGAAATACGGCTCCGCCGGCTGTTCCACCGCCGCCTGGCGTAAGAGCCGGAGGTTGCGTTCGCGTTTGCGCGAAGTGTGCTCGGGGCCGCCGCCGTCGTGGATGATCGTCAACGGCGCATCGAGGATCTCCAATCCGGCGGCCGCAGCGTGATCGATCAAACTCGGCGCGACCTGTTCGTGCACGGGGTACTGGAAGCGCACATCGCGGTGGTTGCGGAACAGACGGATGTGGGCAATCCGCTCGGGCCGCCCGCCGTCGTAGTCGCCGGACAAGCGCACGCGATAACCAGCGGCCGCCGGATCGGCGACCAACCGCTGGAATTCGAGCGGGCGGATGCCCTGCAGAAACTCATCGCAATCCAGCACGAGAATCCAGTCGCAGCCGGCCGCCGCCAGCGCCGCATTGCGGGCCGCCGCGAAATCGTCGCGCCAGGTATGGTCTACAACACGGGCGCCGTAGCCTTCGGCGATGATCCGCGTGTTGTCGCGCGAGCCGGTGTCCGCCACCACGATCTCGTCGACGAGTGCCAGCGCCGATTTGATGGCCCGGCCGATCAAAGCCTCCTCGTCTCTGGCGATCATGCAAAGGCTGACGGTCTTGCGTTTCATGGGCGCGGAGAATTCCTTTGGCCGGTGTCTGCTGTTGCCGTTCAAGTATCGGCCCGTACCGACTGCGGTTTAGGCTCCGCCGTCGGCGGGCGTCCAACCAGCGTCCGGGAGCCGCTATGACCCCAGGGAACCCGCCCCCGGCAGCCTCGCCGCCGCCGGACTCGCGCATCCGCTGCCCGGTCTTCGGCCTGCTGGACAACATCCGCAGCGCCTGGAACGTGGGCTCCATGTTCCGCAGCGCCGACGCCGCCGGTCTGAGCGGTCTCTATCTCTGCGGGCTGACCGCGACCCCGCCGCGGGCGGATATCGAAAAAACCGCGCTTGGCGCCAGCAGCGCCGTGCCGTGGGACTACTGGCCCGAGACCCTCGCCGCGGTGCAGACCGTCCGGCGCCGGGGCATGCAGGTCGTCGCGCTCGAGTGCGTGGCGGAGGCTGCGCTCTACGATGAGTTTGCCTACCGTTTCCCTCTTTGTTATGTGGTCGGCCACGAGGTGCACGGGATCGCTCCGGAAGTGCTCCTGGCCTGCGACGCGGTCGTCCGGATTCCCATGTACGGCAGCAAGGAATCGCTGAACGTGGCCGTCAGCTTCGGCCTCATGGCCTATCAGGCGAGACGGAGCTGGGCGGCTCAGACCGACAGTTCGAGCCGCCAGGCGTAAACCCGCAGCAGATGGTTGCTGGCGGCACAGACGCGCGCCGCGGCCACCGTGCGGTAGACGGCCGAGCGCCCGATTTTCACGCGTTGATCAGGCGCGGGATAACTCGCATCCTGCTCCAACGCGCGTAGGGTCCGCAGCGCCAGGTAGTACGGGATCAAGCAGAACAGACGCAACTGATACTCCGCGCGGGGAACCAGCAGACAGTACTCACGGGCGCGGCGCAACCGCTGGCGCGCCCGGGTGGCGAGATAGCCGAGGGCCTCGCGGGCCCG
>Ga0334882_1004806_pt1 | contig 11084 bp, 7 predicted proteins | sample GraSluR1_MG_5_FD_207226 | JGI IMG/M metagenome (GOLD analysis project Ga0334882, IMG submission 207226) | Sludge microbial communities from methane-producing bioreactor in Wageningen University, Netherlands - Granular Sludge_15_04-R1 | ecosystem: Engineered > Bioreactor > Anaerobic > Unclassified... | reverse complement strand
CCCTTATCAGCCTGTAGGTCTCTGTGGTGTCAGCCTCAGAGGTCAGGGTTACTGCCTTGAGCGTGTCGGCATGCATGTAGACAGTGTCGTTTTCTCCCATCATAGTATAAACTGCCCGGTCTGTCACAATGAATTCTTCAGGTGTCTTGTAGTAATAGGCCAGGTTTCCTGTCACGACTGAATTGTTTGCCGTATCAGTTATTGTTATACTACCTGTAGCTATACCGTATCCGGTTTCCTCTTCGTAGTATAGTGTGTCGCCTTCAATAAGTTGCTGATAGTTGTCTACATATGCATTATCCCATATTCTTGAGATTCCGTTCTGCGTGTCATACCATCCCCTGTGGGCGAATATCTTTATGCTGTCTCCGTTTATCTCCGTTGGTCCGGTGAACAGCACTATCTCTGATTCTGAGTTATAATTCATAGTGTCAGCAGTGATAACATAGTCAGGCCCGGTTATTTCGATACCTTCACTGAAATGGAACATTTTGTCGTTGGAGTAATAAATACCCTTCCTGCTGTTTAGTTCATCATCACCGTTTGTTATCCTTCCCTGTGTGTCGTAGTATGCCGTTCTCTGACTGACATCATAGTTGATGACATCGGTGTAGAGTATTGTCTCCTTATCTACCAGTATCACGTTTCCGCTAACAAATGCCTTTTCGGTGTTTCCGTCATAAAACAGATAGTCGCCAAAGAGATTAAGGGTATCACCCTGTTCGATTTTTATATGTCCCCATGCCGAGACCTGGTTTTTTCTGTCATAATGATAGGCGCTGTCGCAATACATGATTGCCTCATTATGTTTTATCCTGACGTTGCCTCTTAAGATTATCAGGTCAGGGTCTATTCTGTCATTCATTCCCATTCGGTCGAATGAGAGTATCTCAATCTTTTTTGGCTCCTGTGAGAATAGTTCAGTTGAAAGAGGCGCAGTGGCCAGAAGTATGATAATGACCGTCAGTAACCGTACTGAGAAGTTAAAGGAGCATATCCTTTTTATCTCATCCATTTGCTATACTGGAAATCACACTGTTTAAATTCTTCGCTTATCCTTATATAGGTAACCTCAAATTTCTTCTCTATCCAGTCTATATACTTTTTTGACTGCTTTTCATACATTGCATATGAATGCAGAAGCTCATAGTCGTCTTTGAGGTTGGCCTGATGAGCAGGCATTTCCCTGTCGAGTCTTACAATGCGGAATACCTTGTTTCCGTTATCATCGGTGGTTTCAAAAGCGTCTGATATCTCACCAACCTTAAGATTTCTGACAACCTGATACATTTCCTTGTCAAGCTCTTCGAGAGCAAAGAGACTGGTTCTGTTCTCAGGGTCACCCTTTACAAGCTTACCTCCATTTATTCTGCTGTCCTTGTGTGACGAGAGGAATCTGGCTGCTGTCTCAAATTTGATGCTGTCATTCCTTATCAGGTTGGCTATTGAATCAAGTCTTTGGGTTGCCAGAATCACATCATCAGCACTAAGTCTGGGTTTGATAAGAATATGGCGGGTGTTTATCATATCGCCTCTCCTGTCAATAAGCTGGATGATGTGAAATCCGAATTCTGTTTCAACAACCCTTGAGACAGTGTTTTCCTTTAGTCCGTATGCAACTTCGGCATAATCCTTTGCCAGGCCGCCTCTTGGCTGAAACCCTACTTCTCCTCCTCTTATTGCGGTACCAGGGTCTTCTGAATAGAGTCTTGCCATCGTTTCAAAGTTCTTGCCTCCAAGTATCTCACTTCTGAGTTCAAGGATTCTCTGTCGTGCGATTAATTTATTCTCCTCACTGGATGGCGGATCGATCTGGATAATGCTCACCTCAACCATGGCAGGTATTATAGGGATACTGTCAGGAGGCATCGAATTAAAGTAGCGTCTTACTTCAGCCGGGGTTACAGTAATACCTTCACCTATCGTGGCCTGCACCTCTCTTACCATCCTGGCATCAACCAGCATCTCTCTCAGATCGGCTCTGATCTCATATATTGATTTGTTGAAGTAGTTTTCAAGTATCTCTTCTGAACCGGCCTGTATTATGAACTGGTTAAGCCTCATATTAAGATCACTTTCCACTGATGCCGGTGTCACTATAATACTGTCAAGTCTGGCCTGGTCAATAAAAAGTTTCTGTATTACAGCCTCTTCAAATATCTGGCACCGTAACCTTTCAATTGGTGTTCTGTCGCCGCCCATTCTCATTTGTGTGACACTCTCTTCAATGTCAGAGAGTAATATCATCTCGTTGCCTACAATACCGGCCACTGATTCAACCAGTTTCTGTCCGAAGGTTTTCTGATTGAAGCTGATTATGGCAAGCAACAAGGTTATAATTAAAGTGTGTCTCTTCATGGTAATATTAGTATAGTTTAAATATATCGGCCCTTATAGCTTCATTGAAAACTCCATTTTCAAGTTCCTGAAGGAAGTCCATCTTGCGGGCATTCAGAATAATTGAACGAATATTATTTTTTGCGTAGTCATACGGGGCAACCGATGCTCTTAGTTTATAATCCCTTATCATAACGTAATAATTGAAGAGGGAGTCTTGTGTCTCAAAAAACCTGTTCCTTCTCAGGAAGTCCTCCTGGTTGTCAATTGTGACAGGAAGTTCAACAAGCAGGGTTGTCAGTGGTATCCATTCCTCCCCGAAATCATCAAACTTGTCAGCAAACTGATAACAGAACAGCTCCAGCTGGGCAAGGCTGGTAGGTTCAGTTGATCTGAGAAGGGCAGGTACTCTTTCGATATTGGGTACATTGGAAGGTACCTTGACGAAGAGTGCTTTGATAATATTGTTATTGAGAATGAAGGTAGCCAGATTCTCATTATAGTGTTTTTCAATATCCTCCTCAGAGACAATGGTATCGAGCCGCTGACTGATCATCTGCTGCTGATATCTGTGTATCAGCAGATTTGTTCTTATTTCATCGAGTTGTCGTTCGACTTCAGATCTGAACTCAGGCGTGAGGTTTTCTATCGCCTTAAGTTTAAGTATCTCTCTTTTGGCCCACCTGTTAATATAATTCTGGATAATTGCCACACTGTCAGTATATGTACTTCCCGGCGGAACCATGTTCGGTATCTGGTCGTAAAACAAGGTTTTCTCACCTGCCCTGGCTACGGCTATCCTTTGAGCCTGTGGCTTGAAATCACTGCATGCTGCTGTCAGAACAGACAGTAATATAATACCCGCTGTAAACCGGTTACCTGTCATCAAGTTTTGATTTTATCTCCTTCAGGAGCGGTTCATTTACCCAAACGGGGTATTGCTTTTTTAATTGTGTCACCCATTGTTCCTCCAGATAGTCCTGATATGCTGAAGCTACTTCCATTCTGACCTCTTCCAGCGGTCTGGGTTCGGGGGGGTATGTTTCTGTTACCAGCAGCACCGATTGCATTCCTTTCCAGTCAATGTTACTGGTTCCCCTTCTTTTAAGATACCTGTCAAGTTCGGGATGTTCCCCCTGGTGGAACCTGTCAGAGGTGATTATAAGGACCGTATCCTGCCCGGTATTGAAACGGTTCATGATACGGGTATCGCCGTCGGGCTTCCTTCCCAGTCTGGCTACCTGGCGTGCCAGTGTACGGATTTTTCCGGGTTTAGCGAGGCTGTAAATTTTTACATCAGCATATTGTTCACCCATATATTGTTCCTTATTCTCTTCGTAGAACGCTCTTAATCCGGTACTGTCAGTATATGGTTTATTCCACACCTCACGCGAGTTTATTTCAAATAGTAACATTCCATCGTGGAATTCCTTCACAAGATATCTGAAGTCTGGATATTTCTCTTCCAGCCTGCTGTCTTCCAGCGCTATAAGCATCTCACCGGCTTTGTTGTCTATCAGTTGCCTGATCATTGTGTAGGCGTTAGTACCATCAAAAGCCTCGATATTTGCCTCTGTCAGTTGTGCAAATGAGCGGGCAGCAAGGGCTCCGCCGGCAAATTCAAAAACAGTGCTGTCAGGCATGTCGTAGCTGTCAAACCTTCTTTTTCCCACAGAGGCCATTGTGTCAGCCCTGGCGACAAACCAGTCGACAATACCGGCGTTCTCTTTATAATTGTATTCCTTCTTCAGCTTATCAACCAGTGAACGCCTTGCAATACTGTTCAGATGTGACTCTGACAAACGATTTTCAAGCATTGCCCTGTTCTCTTCAAAAGAACCGAGAGGCTTTCTGTCGAGTCGTTTGATTATATGCCAGCCGTATGGTGTTCTCACAGGCTCTGAAATATCGCCGTTCCTTAACAGGTTAAGGGCAGCATCGGCAAATTCCTGTACAATATCACCTGTACGGAACCATTCCAGTTCTCCACCCCTGACAGCTGATTCACGATGTTCTGATTCATTACGGGCAACTTCAGCGAAGTCAGCGCCGTTTTTCAGCTTTTCATATATTGCCCTGATTTCTGTTTCTGCCCTTTGCCATGCATTATCGGAAGAACCCGGCGGCAATGCTTTCATGATATGGGCTACCCTGACCATGCCTGATGAAGATCTTTTTCCGTTGAGCCTGATGATATGGTATCCGTAAGGGGTGCGAACAGGCATTGAGATGTCTCCGATCTTCATTTCATATACCGCATCCTCGAAGGGCATAATCATCTGTGTGGCTGTAAACCAGCCAAGGTTGCCGCCGTTGTTGAGAGCCGAAGGATCATCAGACACTGCCCTTGCAACGATATCGAAAGGTTCTCCCTGCAACAATCTTACCCTTACCTCCATTGCTTTTTTATAAGCTGTCAGTGTGTCATCGGGTGCTGCCCCGGGTCTGCATTCTATAAGAATATGATATGCATTCACCTCGTACTGAAGGCGTGAATATACATCTCTGAGAAGCTTTTCCCTGGCTTTGTCATCAGTCAGGTAGTTTCTGGCCAGCTGGTTTCTGTAGCCTTCCAGTTCTCTTTTGAAGGAGGTGGTGGTGTCAATGCCCTCTTCCATGGCCTGAGCAACCTTTAGTCTGAAAATGAGAAACTGATCGAAATAGCTGTCAATGTCAGGCTGTTCATCTACACCTGTATTTTTGGTATAGAGTCTGATAAACTCTTCAGCCGTGATTTCGCTATCGTTGATCCTGATCAAGATACGCTCATCGGTCTGGCATACGATAATGCCTGCCGAAATCAGTGATGTTACAATGATAAGGAGAAATACCCTGATCATAAGCAAACATTTTAGTTTTATTCTACTGATTTTCTGCTGTAATTAGGAGCTTCACGTGTTATGGCTACATCGTGAGGATGGCTCTCAATTACTCCTGAACTAGTGACTCTGACGAATCTTGCTGTTTTCTGCAGATCAGGAATATCCTTTGCACCGCAGTAACCCATACCTGCCCTTAGACCACCCGTCATCTGGAATATGACTTCTGAAAGAGTTCCTTTATAAGGCACTCTTGCTGCAATGCCTTCGGGAACAAGCTTGCGGATATCATCTTCAACATCCTGAAAATACCTGTCTTTCGAGCCTTGCTGCATGGCTTCTATTGATCCCATTCCCCTGTAGGACTTGAATTTTCTTCCACTGAAAATAATTGTTTCGCCAGGTGACTCCTCGACACCGGCAAACAGGGAACCGGCCATTATTGTATCGGCTCCGGCTGCAATTGCCTTGACTATGTCTCCGGAGTACCTGATGCCTCCGTCTGCAATAACAGGAACACCAGAGCCTCTGATGGCCATAGCCACATTGTATATGGCTGACAACTGCGGAACACCGACGCCGGCAATTACCCTTGTAGTGCATATTGATCCAGGGCCTATCCCTACCTTGACAGCATCTGCTCCTTCATCGACCATTTTTTTCGCTGCTTCCGGAGTACCGATATTGCCTGCAATTACCTGAAGCTCCGGGTAAGCCTTCCTGATTTGCTTAAGAATATTTATAACACCTTTCGAATGTCCGTGGGCAGTATCAATAGATATAGCATCAACATTAGCATTTACGAGAGCCTCAACCCTTTCTAGGGTGTCAGCAGCAATTCCCACCGCTGCGGCGACCCTGAGCCTCCCTTTGTCATCCTTGCATGAATTGGGTCTGTCATTTGCCTTTGTAATATCCTTGTAGGTAATGAGACCTATAAGTCTTCCTGCTTCATCAACAATGGGAAGCTTTTCGATTTTGTGTTTCTGCAGTATTCGTGCTGCTTTCTCGAGGTTTGTCTGATTATCGGCAGTAATCAGGCTGGTGGTCATTACCTCCCTGATTTTTCTGCTGTAGTTACGTTCAAGCCTGAGGTCCCTGTTGGTTACAATTCCCTTTAATATTTTGTTATCGTCAATAACCGGAATACCACCTATCTGATACTCCTTCATCATGTTTATTGCTTCAGCCACATTTGCATTGTCGTTGATAGTAACAGGGTCGTAAATCATTACGTTCTCCGCTCTTTTCACCGATTTGACCTGGGCGGCCTGTTTTTCAACAGACATATTTTTGTGAATGACGCCAATGCCTCCTTCGCGAGCAATTGCTATGGCCAGTTCGGCTTCCGTCACTGTATCCATTGCCGCTGAAACTACCGGGGTATTAAGGGTGATATTCCTTGTGAACCGGGTTGTAAGGTCGACTTCCCGCGGAAGTACTTCACTATATGCCGGTATAAGAAGAACATCATCGAAGGTAAGTCCCTCAAAAAGTATCTTTTCCTCTAGGAATGACATAGTTCTGGATGTTTAATTTTGGGGCGCAAATTACAAAAAAAATACCGGTTGTTAAAACCGGCAATCATTACGCTACATATTTTTGTAAAATGTACTATATTTCACCACAAATCAATAGTTTAAACATAGTTTTTCTTACTGATGTCGTCGGAGCCGGATATTGACAAGCTGAAGCAGGTACTCACAAGGTACTGGGGATATACCTCCTTTCTGCCCCTGCAGGAGGATATTATCATGTCGGTGGTATCAGGAAAGGACACTCTCGCCCTGATGCCGACAGGCGGAGGAAAGTCTATAACGTTTCAGGTTCCGGCCATGGCTTCAGAGGGTATATGCATTGTTGTAACACCGCTTGTAGCGTTGATGAGGGACCAGGTTATCAGGCTCAGGAGTATGGATATTAAGGCGCAGGCAGTGCATTCGGGCATGGCCAGGGAGGAGATTGACAATGCACTGGAGAATTGTGCATATGGAGATTACAAATTTCTGTACATTTCGCCGGAAAGGATTGCCACTTCGTTGTTTCAGGCCAGGGTACAGAAGCTTAATGTGAATCTGATTGCGGTAGACGAAGCCCATTGCATATCGCAGTGGGGGTATGATTTCAGGCCTTCCTACCTTAAGATAGCACAGCTCAGAGAACTTGTGCCGCAGGGTGTGCCGATACTTGCACTTACTGCAACAGCTACGGGGCAGGTAGTAAAGGATATCATGGATAAGCTGCAATTCAGGCAGTCCAATGTTCTTAAAACCAGTTTCAGAAGGCCTAACATATCATATATTGTCAGAAAAGTAGAGGACAAGGGCGGTTACCTGGCAGACACCCTCAGGAAGATAAGGGGCAGCGGTATAGTCTATGTCAGAAACAGGAAAAAGTCAAAGGAGATAGCCGAGCTGCTTGTTAACAGGGGCATCCCTGCAGATTTTTATCATGCAGGACTGCCTCCTGAAATGAGGGAGAGAAAGCAATCATCGTGGAGTACGGGAAACACCAGGGTGATTGTTGCCACCAATGCTTTCGGCATGGGCATCGACAAACCGGATGTCAGATTTGTGGTACACTGGGATATTCCCGACAGTATTGAATCATATTTTCAGGAGAGTGGCAGGGCAGGCCGCGACGGCAAGGAAGCATGGGCTACCCTGATATGGAATGAGGAGGACAAGCGCCGGCTACTTGATTCGGTACGCCACCGGTTTCCACCGGTGGAAAAGATCAAGGATGTTTACGAAGCTCTTGGAAATTACCTGGACATTCCGGTCGGATCGGGTAAAAATAATGTTTATGACTTCAATATGGCAGAATTCGTGACCCGCTACAGGTTACCCGTTGCCGAAAGCTATAACAGCCTTGTGTTCCTGCAAAGGGAGGGCTATATTGAGTTTACTGATGAGATTAACAATCCTTCGCGGGTACATTTTCTGGTAGGAAGAGATGACCTGTACAAGTTTCAGGTTGCCAATGAGTCTTTTGACAGTTTTATCAAGCTGCTGCTTCGGTCATATACAGGAATGTTTACTGACTATGTGCCTGTCAATGAGGAGTTTTTATCTAAAAAGACCGGTGTTTCGAGAGATGCCATATATCAGTATCTGGTCAGACTGGCATCGCATCATATAATAAGCTATATACCTGGAAAGAAGACGCCTTTGGTAATATATACTGAAGAGAGACTGGAAAGAAAGGCGTTGATTATTTCTCCCGACAACTACCTTAAAGTCAGGGAAAAGTACCAGCACCGGATGGAAAAAATGCTGGAATATGTTGAGAATGAAACACGGTGCAGGGTGTCGGTGTTGCTAAGCTATTTCGGTGAAGAAAGCGACAGATGTGGTTTATGTGATACATGCAGAAGCCGTAATGAGCTGGATTTAAGCAAATATGAATTTGATCTGATACTTGCCGAGATTAAGGAAAGACTCGGGAATGAAGATCATGATGCGGCATCGTTGGTTAAGGCTGTTGACTATCAAGAGGAAAAGGTAGTAAGTGTATTGCGATGGCTTCTTGACCATAATAAGCTTGAAACAGATATTATGAATAAATTAAGGTGGAAGAGTTCCTGATTTTTTGGTTTGGCACTGATAATTGAGTTAATTTTGCCAGGTAATTTTCAATTTATATGGAAGAACCAAAAAGTGGTGTATACTCTTCTCAGGTTATTGAGTTTATTACAGTCTCAGATCAGTTTTGCAAGCATCTTGTGAGAGTGCCGGGCTACAAGCCTTCAGAATTCATTTCAGTTATGCAGAGGTTGTTGCCCTTACTTTACCTGAAGGCTGTTTCCCTGCCACAGCTTGAGTCTGTTTTTGAGGAAGGCAATGAAAGGTTTGTAAGGGAGGAAGAGTATAATCAGGTAGAGTCTTCAGTTGCCACTCTGCTTGGTGAGCTTGACAGTTTTGAGGAGCCCTATGATCAGTATCTGCATGAGAGTGGAGAGCCTGTAGCTGCCTCGGTTTCGGAATATCTTGCTGATATGTACCAGGACCTTAAGGATTGTGTTCTGCAGTACAGAACAGGTACTGAAGATGTAATGAATGATGCTGTCTGGGAATGCAGCCTGAATTTTGAAACAGCATGGGGCAAGAAGCTTCTGAGCGTTTTGAGGGCCCTTCACAAGATAGTCTATTCAGGAAAGGATATTGACAGCAGGGAAGATTCAGATTCTTTGTCCGGCGACAACAGCGAGACTGACAGGTCGGATTGGTTCATTTCGAGGAGGCAGAATGAGTATGGAGATGAGTAGTGAAAGTATTTTTCCTGACCAGATAAGTGATGAAGAGCTGAACAGTTATGTCTGCAGGAGCTTCGGCGGGGAGATCGTACTTGTCGATACACCGGATAAGCTGATGGAGATATTGCCGGAATTACGAAGAATCAGGACCTTTGGTTTTGATACAGAAACCAGGCCTGCATTCAGGAAAGGGCAGAAGAATAAGGTAGCGTTGCTGCAGCTCTCAACCTCCACAAAGGCATTTCTTTTCAGGCTGAACACGCTGGGTTTGCCACATGGACTTGCGGAGATATTGTCTGACAAGGACACTATCAAGGCCGGGGTGGCTATTCATGATGACATTAAGTTTCTGCAGTCGAGACGCAATTTTACTCCTGCGGGCTTTATTGATCTTCAGTCTGTGGCTGTTGAAAACGGAATTAAAAACCTGGGGTTAAAGAAGCTGGCAGCTATATTTCTGGGGTTCAGGATATCGAAGAAGCAACAGGTCACTGACTGGGAAGCGGAGACACTCTCTGAGGCACAGTTGATATATGCTGCCACGGATGCCTGGATATGCCATGAAATATATGGTAAGATCAGGGAGAGTGGTTATGTTAACATGGAAATAAGGGAATCAGGATGAAGAAGGTAGCATCTGTTCGGGGCAATTCAGTAAAAATAGTGCTCAAGTCTGGCAAGGACCAGTCTTTGATGCGTTACCATCCATGGGTTTTTTCGGGAGCTATAAAAAAGATATATGGTGATCCTGCCGAGGGTGATATAGTAGAGGTTTATGATAATAAAGAGAGCTTTCTTGGTGCCGGTCATTTTTCTCCCGGCTCGATTGCGGTGAGAATATTGTCATTTAAAACTGCTGACATCAGCAGTGATTTTTTTCGGGATACCATACACCGGGCAATTGGTTTCAGGAGCAGGCTCGGGCTTGACGGTTCCGGCAATACCAATATGTTCAGGCTTATACATGGAGAGGGTGATGGTCTGCCCGGACTTATCGCCGATTACTACAACGGGGTGGTTGTGCTGCAGTTTCACTCGACAGGGATGTACCGGTCGAAGGATCTTGTAACCGAACTGTTGAAGGAGGCCCTTGGTTCCCGCATAACAGCGATATACGATAAGAGCGCCAATACTCTGCCCTACAAGTCAGGAATGGAACCGCACAACGGGTACCTTTATGGCAGTTCGGAGGTACCGCATTTGGTTAGCGAAAATGGTTACAGTTTTGAAATTGACTGGGTTACGGGACAGAAGACGGGTTTTTTTATAGACCAGCGTGATAACAGGAGCATGGCGGCCTCTTACAGCAGGGGGCGCAGGGTTTTGAACCTGTTCTCTTATACTGGCGGGTTTTCTGTGTATGCCCTGGGTCAGGCTGAACGTGTTCACAGCGTTGACAGCTCTGCAGCAGCTTCTGCAACGGCAGCACGTAATGTGGCGCTCAATTTTGGTGATAATGAACGCCATGAGGCATTTACTTCAGATGCTTTTGAGTTTCTTGCTCAGGCAAAGGAGAGATATGATATGATAATACTTGATCCTCCTGCCTTTGCCAAGCACAATAACGTACTGGGCAATGCGTTGCAGGGATATAAGCGGTTGAATATAAAAGCTATTGAGAACATTGAGCCAGGTGGTGTTATTTTTACATTTTCCTGCAGCCAGGTAGTAAG
>Ga0334882_1004805_pt1 | contig 11085 bp, 11 predicted proteins | sample GraSluR1_MG_5_FD_207226 | JGI IMG/M metagenome (GOLD analysis project Ga0334882, IMG submission 207226) | Sludge microbial communities from methane-producing bioreactor in Wageningen University, Netherlands - Granular Sludge_15_04-R1 | ecosystem: Engineered > Bioreactor > Anaerobic >... | reverse complement strand
GCCACGATCCGACGCTGCATCAGCCGGGTCTTTGACTTAAATATGGAAGAAGAGTCCATGAGCTGGGTGGAAATTCTTTCCCACTCATCAGGGGGAAACAGCCAAAGACAGCGGTCGACACCGCGGGTCACGATGAGAACATTACCGGCAATGGAATTCCTGATCCGGGACGGTATGAGAAGCCGCCCTTTATCATCCAAAGAATTCTGATATTCCCCTGTTATCATCGGTTTCTTACCACTTTCACCTATTTCCTACCACTTTCTCCCACAACTTCCCCTAATTCTACCCCAAAAAATTTTGTTTACAAGCCCCATCTTTTCTAAAGTTTATCGGTTTTTTGCCGACACCGCGGGGATGCTTAACCTTTGTATAGTGGAAATAAAGAACAGAACGGAGTAGACAGAGAAAACAGGAGGTTTTATGACCCTTTATTCGGAAAGGATCGTCTTCCCTGAGGGAGACTGGCAGGAGGCGCCCTGCCGGTTAAAGATTGATCAACTGGTGGATCCCAACGGGTACCCTCTGAAGCTCCCTTTGCCTTCTCCCCGGATACTGGCATTCCGGGTGTTCAGGATAACCACAAAGATGGAAACGGGAGAAGAGATCCGATGCTACCATCTGGAGCAGTTGAATCTCCTGGACCTGGAGGAGTACGTCTAAAAAAAGGGCTCCCCGAAGAGAGCCCTTTTCTATTTTCCCCGGCGGAGGATCAGTTCTTTTCACCGGATCGGAAAATCCGGTAGTCCAGGTCGGGAAACAGGTTGTTGCGCTTCTCAATCCGGGTGACCCACTCGGTGTTGACCGTATTCCGGCAGAGATCTTCGTAGATTCTGGTAAAATTGGAGATGTGCTCTTTAACCCTCATCACCGCATAAGGAACGGTGGATCCCATCTTCATGATAAAGGGCCAGTCGGAGGACTGGCTGAGAAGAACTTCCCGGGCCGCCTGGTTGAGAACCCACTCCTTGAGCCCCTTTTCATCGGGATACCGTTCCACCAGCTCCTGAAGCCGGTCCACCGCCTTGTGCAGATGCCGGTAAATCCAGTCATTTTTGCTGTTGATCCATACTTCAGCGTAGCCGTTATTACCCCAGCTGGAAAAACTGGGTACCGATACCTGGCAGTCACCGTGGTCTTCGATATACTTGGTGGGGGTGGTAATATCCAGCTCCGGTTCATCGGCGATTTTCCGTATCAATGATTCGAGGAACTCGGGCCCTTCAAACCACCAGCGTCCGAAAAGCTCAATATCAAAAGCGTTCACCGTCAAGGCGGGGCGGTCCATCTGAGTCGAGAGCTTGTTGGCCAGCTTTAGCCGCTTGTAGATATAGTTATCCGCATGTTCTTCAATTTTGCGCAGGGCCATCTCGGGGTTGTACACCCGGTTCTCCCCGTCCCTCAGTCCTTTCGCATAATACTTGTAGCCCGTATTCGCCCGGGCTCCATTGTTGTAGATAAAGGGGCCCAGATACTCTTCGGGAAGGTCGAATCCAATATCCCGGTTAAACTCCCGATACGTATAGTCCGCCGGGTAACCTTTTTCCGGGCTGGCCACATCTTCCAGGGTCTGATAATCCAGACCGAAAGCATAGGTGCCGTTGGGGCAGCGCACAGGGGCATAGGTGCCGTAGCGGGGTTTTTCAGACGCATGAAGGATACCGTTGGCGGCAGCAAAAAAGTATCCCAGATTGTTGTTTTTTAGAAATGATTCCAGCCCGGGGTAAAAACCGCACTCGGGAAGCCAGAAGCCTTTCGGTTCGGTCCCGAAAGTCCGGGCATGGGAGATAACGGCGGTTTCAATCTGGGCTTCCACCGCCCGGGGATACTCCTGAAAAGCGGGGAGAAAGCTGTGGGTGGCGGAACTGGTGATGATCTCAAGCCTTCCCCGTTTCTGCATCTCCCTGAACGCCTTGTTGAGCTGACATCCATAAAGTTCTGTATAATCCTGGAGATTTCTGGTGTAACGTTCCAGGTACATGTTAACCAGGGATGACAGCTCCGGATCATCCTTAACCCGCTCCCGCTCTTTTTCTCCCAGGGCTATCTGGCTTTCCAGGTGAAGAACCATCCGCTTCTGAAGAAGGTCGTCATCCAGCATGGCACAGAGTGTGGGAGAGAAGGAGATAACTATTTTAAAAGGGAGATTGTCACTCTCCAATCGGCGAAACATCCGCAGGAGGGGCAGAAAAGACTCAGAGACTGCCTCATAAAGCCAGTTCTCTTCCAGAACGTGTTCATATTTAAGATAGCGAACGAAGGGCAGATGGGCGTGAAGAACTAAACAAATGTAACCTTTCGTCATACTCAGGTATCTTCCTTGTTATTGTTAGTTGATGCCTTCTTGAACAGCAATGATTCTCTGAGGGATGGCCTTCTCTTTTTTAAGCCGTTCGAAGGCATCGATGTTGGAATCAAAAAACAGGGCATCCGCGGCGGCGTACTCAACGGTGGTAGCGGGACTGCAGGCGATATTGGACCGGGCCAGAATCTTCTCGCCCGACCGATAAAGAACCATCAGGTCAATACAGTACCGCATCCCCGTTCGGGGCAGATTAACATACCAGCTTCTATCGGAAACATCGAGGGGGATATCGAAGAAATCCGCCAGGCCGGGAGAATGACAGCTGTCAATCATCTCATAGACCCGTAGGAAGAGCTGCCCCGCCGGCCGGCTTTCCAGAAGGCTCTCCTGTTCACTCTTCTTCAAATCCCAATAGGTGTACGCCCAGGAAGGATCCCGGAGAAGAAGAACAATACGGTTATCGTTATACTCTTCAGGCAAAACATAATCCTCAGCTACCTGTGAACTGAGTTCCTGGTCCTGCAGAATTTTATATTTCCGTTCCTTCAGTTTCATCGAGGCATTGTTAGTCAGCTCCTGCTCAACCTGGTCCTCCTCCATCGCCTCGACAATAAGTTCGATGAGTTCTTCCTTATCCATACCGGAATCAACCTTGATTCCCTCATCTCCAGCCAACTTCTCGAGAGCATCCCAAGGTAACAGCTTCAGCCTCTGGTGAATCATGAAACCTCCATAGAAAGATAGTGGGATTATCCTAGATAAATGAGGAAATCGTGTCAAGCCCGGGAGGTAAAGGGCGGGAATCACCCCAGCCCCGGCCTCCCTCTTGAGGATAGAGACCCCCGCAGTTCGCCCCTATCCCGGTAAGGGGGCTACTGAACTTTAACAGAATAGTTAGCTTTGGCGGTGTTCCCTGCATAATCGGAAACGATAAGTTCGATCTTCGTTTCTCCGGGATTAAAAAGGAAGGTGCCGGCAAAATAGCGGTAGGGTCCTGAATAGAGTTCGCTGTAGCTGCGCTGGCTCTTTTGTGACACCAGATAGAGGGTTCCTTTTCGGGCTTCTATGGCGTCAAAAGACTGAAAGAAGAGTTCTTCTCCATTGGCAAAGAGACTGATCTTGAAGGGCGCCATGGGCCGGAAGAAAGGATAGTGCTGGCTGGGATCGTAGAGGGTGATGAATACCCGGCCCTCCCCGGCGGGCAATACATCGGTTGCCCCGAGAATAAAGGGCTGATCCCGGTACACTTCCACCGATTCAATGACCGGGGCGAGGGTATCCCGCCGGGGCGGCAGAAGCAGGAAAGGATTCACCATACGGTTGAATTCTTTGTCCACCACCTCCAAAAAAAGCTGATTTCCCGGGGCATCACCGCTGTCACCGGTGGTTCCCAGGACGAACCCCTCCTCTACATAGGAAGGTTGACCGTCAGGAAAGAGTTCATTCAGGTGAGCATAAAGACTGACCAGACCTCTTTGATGCTCAAGAACGATAAAATTACCCAGTCCCGATGGAATTCCCGACAGATCACCCTCTTCATGAATAAACAAGGGGGTTCCTCCCTCAATGGCGTTTACCTCCTGGGCGGGACCGCCAAAAAGCAGTCCGGTATTGAAGTTATTCTCTTTCGGTTCGCCGAAGGTTTTCATCAGGATGACTTCCTCCAGGGGCCACTGAAATGAGACAAAGAGAGGACAGAGCCAGAGGAGGAGGAGCGGTTTGATCGGTGTTTGCCTTCGCATCAACGAGCCTCCCATCGAAAAGAAAAGAGCCGGCCTTCCTGAGCGGCGGCGAGGGCCTCTCCGGTCAGTGAAACAGGGCTGGTACCGCCCCTCAGGGGAAGGGAAAGGTGAAAATTCCCGGAGTTCTGAAAAAACAGCAATTCCCCGACCTGTCCGTCCCCGGCAAGAATCATCGATAATGCTCCGGATTCCCCCCAAAGGGCGGTTTGAAAGCCGGCTTTCAGGGGAAAAGACCGGGCCCCCTCACCCATCCAGTTAACCGTTTCCGCTCCCTCGGGAGTCACCCAATAAAGGGACCGGGAGTCCTCACTGAACTGCAGGTACCGATATCGGGGAAAAGCCGGGGATAACTCCCGGGTCCAGAGCAGTTGAACGCCCCCTTCCCGGAATGAGTAGACCCCAAGGGTCTGTGGATTGAGACCCGAGACAACTGCGAACAGTTCCTGATCATCCGACAGGGCGCAGCCATAGACAGCGTGGACTCTCTGCCGGGTAAAATTCTGCTGAACTCCCTGGGGGGAAATTAAAATCACATCGCCGTTTAAGAAACCAAGAAGAATCCCCGTGGACTGAACATCCATGGTGGTTATCAGGGCGCCAAAATGATAACTCCACAGTTCTTCTCCCTCCCAGTTCCACCGGGAAAGCCCTTTCCGATCCCGGGTGACCACAAAGAGATCATCACCCCTGACCAGAGGAAAACCATCGGTATCTAAACTGTCAATTATTTTTCCCAGAGGATCCTGCAGAGTCAGGGTACCGCCGGAACGGCTGTAATTGATGAATCCCGCCGGGTGAACCACCGCATCGTAATAAACTCCGGTTTTATAGAGAAGCCGTCCGTCCTGCGATACATAACCAAGAATTTTTCCTGCCCCGGATTCGGCCCTGAAGCCGAGAGCCGATGGTTCCATCATTCCCGCAGGCGCACCATCCAGGAAAACAGACCACTGAGGGAGGAAGCTGAATTCCCTGTCCAACGGCGCAGGGAAGAGAATTAAGTAGAGGACAAATGCTGCAAGAAACAGAAAAAAATGCGTCCTTTTTTTCACCATACTCCCCATATGGGCCGCCTCTTCATCCGGATCATCATCCTTCCGGGGCGGCTTTATTTTTTATTCCGTTTATCCTATACTGAAGGACCTGGGGTGTCAACGAACTGCTGCCATCGAACCAGGAGCCTGTCCAGGAGGATTTGACAAGATGAACGAAAAAGATTTGCTGGCACTGGCCGAAGAGGCATCACAAAAATCATACAGCCCCTACTCCCATTTCAGGGTGGGCGCTGCCCTGCTCTGTGAGGACGGTACGGTGGTCACCGCCGCCAACATCGAGAACCGTTCTTTCGGTCTCACCATTTGCGCAGAACGAAGTGCCGTTGTTAAAGCTCACTCCCAGGGGAAAACAACCTTCAAGGCTCTGGCCATCAGCTGCCCCGATGCCGAATCGCCCGTGTCACCCTGCGGAGCATGCCGGCAGGTTGTCTCGGAGTTTGTGCCCCCCGATTTTCCCATCTATTTTTGCGGGAAAGACCGGGATCAGTATGTATCCACCACCATGGAACAGCTCTTTCCCTACGATGCCCTGCATAATCTGAAAGAAAATCTCTGATTTTTAGGCTCCTTTATTAATGAGGAGCCGCAACAGACTATTTCCCGGGCCCTTTTTCCGCTTTGCTTCGCAGTTCTTTTTTCTTCAGGTCCGTCTCCATTTTGGTTCGCCAGATATCGATCTTCTTTTTCATCGATTCCGACTCCTCACTGTTGCCCAGGAGAGAGTGAATCCGCCGTATGGCGGCGAGATAGTTGATGGCGATTTTAAAATCATCAAGCCTCAGGGTGGACAGTTCATACTTCTGCCTGTATCCATCGGCGGCAGCCTGGAGAAGCTCCATGGCAAGTTTCATGTGAGCCTGACGTTCCATATATCCGGGAACCCGGGGGTCCATGCCGGAGATATACGTTTTGAGGTTGATCATGTTTTTGCAGACCGTGGCATAACGGGCCTGGATTTCCACGAACGACCATTTCCATTTAGAATTATCCCCAAACCCATCCACCACGCTGTCTATGGAGTAGCCCAGCTTTCTCATCAGACGGTATCGGGAAGCATCATCCATGCTGTCGATTTTTTCCAGCATCTCTTCGTATTCAGAAAAAGGAACGTCCACGTAATTCGATACGATTTTTTCCAGATTAATAATGGCTTTGTAACACCCCTTCCGGGCATCATTCAGGAAGGCTTCGTTCTTCACCCCCAAAAGACTGACCGAGAGGCCGTTCATGAGGAGGAAATAACTCACCAGGTTAAGATTTTCATCCGCCAGAGCCAGGAGCTTCTGTTCGGTTCCCGCCTGACCTGTCTCAACAATTTTAGCCAGATTAACCTCACGCTTCTGGAGGCGTTCGACTTCGACCTTATAGTTCTTCAGTTTTTCGAAATAGTCTTTCTTTGCCTCACTGCTAATCTTTCCCACCAGTGAACCTCCCTAGTACCCCCGGGGCTGGTAACGGCGAAGCAACTCTTCCGCATGAGTCAGGGACGCTTCTCCCCGACTGTCGCCGGAGAGCATCCGGGCAATCTCTTCCCGCCTTTCCCGGCCGGTAACGTGGATAATCCGGGTCAGCGTCCGTTCCGCTTCCACCCCCTTCTCCACCTTAATATGCTTATCGGCACGAACAGCGATGGAGGCAAGATGGGTTATGCAAAGAACCTGTTTATGGGTACCCAGCTCCGCCAGGTGATCCCCCACAGCCAGGGCGACTTCCCCTCCAATACCCGCATCCACCTCATCGAAGATCAGGCTTTGAATCTCGTCCTTATCGGCAAGCACCGATTTCAGGGCCAGCATGATTCGGCTTATTTCACCGCCCGAAGCTATGGCCCGCAACGGTTTCAGAGATTCTCCCCTGTTGGGAGAAATGAGAAACTCCACCTTGTCCCAACCATGGGGACCACAGCTGTTTTTACCCGGTGAGGATTCGCGGACCGCCAGATCAACCTGAAACCGCGCCTTGGCCATACCAAGCCGGCCAAGCCTTTCCTGGATCTGTTCGGAAAACTTTCCCGCCCCTTCCTTGCGTCGCTGAGAGAGGTTTGAAGCAAGGGAGAGTATCTCTTTTTCCAAAATCCCTGTCCGGGCAGCCAGAGCTTCACGGTCAGCCTCCCAGTTCTGCAAACGGGCCAGGGTTTCTTCGGCGGTCCTCCGGTATTCCAGTATCTCTGCCACCGACGGCCCGTATTTTTTACCAAGTCGGTGGATCTCCGCCAGGCGGCCTTCGCACTCTTCCAGTCTCTGGGGCGAAAAATCCAGGGAATCCTGATAGCTGCGAACCCCCTGGTAAACATCTTCCAACTCAAGGCAGGCACTCTCCCACCGGCGGAAAAGATCTTCCTGGGAAGGATCAATATCAACCGCCCGACGGAAAGCCCCGAGGGCCTCCTGAATCAGACCGAGGGCCCGTCCCCCTTCGACAGAAACCGCCTCATGAAACTGAGAGAGATGAAAAAACAGCTTTTCACCCTGGGAAAGCAGATCCCTCTCCGCTTCCAGATCCTTCTCTTCATCCAGTGAAAGATGGGCTCCCTCTATCTCTTCCATGGCGAATTGAAGAAGCTCCATGTCCCTCAACCGGTTTTTTTCATCCACCTTGGCCGCATCCAGTTCTTTTCTCAAGGCTGCCAGGTCAACAAATTTCTGGTAGACCTGCCGATCCAGGTCTTCACAGCCGGCGAAGCGGTCAAGAACCTTACGGTGATTGTCAATTCCCATCAGGGACTGATGTTCATGCTGGCCGTGAAGATCGACCAGGCCGGCGGTCAATTGTTCAAGGTCTGCGATGGTCACAGGAACACCCTGGATGTAGCAGCTTCCCCGGCCGTTCTTTTTTACCACCCGCCTCAGAATGATACGATCCTCTTCGGGAGCTATACCCCGTTCTTCCAGCCATTCCAGGGCTTCGGGATTATCCCCTAAGAGCACGACTCCCGAGACTTCCAGGGATTCGGCCCCTTCTCTCACCGCTTCGGGAGAGCTCTTCTGTCCTAAAAGAAGCCCCAGGGATCCAATTAAAATCGACTTTCCCGCCCCGGTTTCTCCGGTCAGGACATTAAAACCCTTTTCAAAAGAGAGAGAAAGAGTATCAATAAGGGCATAATTCCTGATATGAAGCTCTTCAATCATCGGGCCCTCCCGACCACTTCAGCTTGGTTCTGATGACTTCATAAAAGTTCCTCTTGTCCGATCGTAAAAGCAGTACCTTAAAAGGAGCACTCCTGTACCATATTTCATCACCGGGAGAGAGGGGCAGGGTTGTCTGCCCGTCAACCGTAAGAATAACCCCGGCCCGCTGATTCTGCTCCACCGTTATCCTGATCTCTTCATCTCCCTCAACCACAATGGGGCGGTTTGACAAGGTAAAAGGGCAGATGGGATTAATGATCATCGCTTCGATTTCTGGGGACAGAAGAGGTCCTCCCGCCGCCGCCGAATAGGCGGTAGAACCAGTCGGCGTCGCCACAATGATGCCATCCGCCCGGTAGAGCCCGAGATATGCCTGTTTCAAATCGACCCTCAATTTCACCAGTTTTGAGATTCCTTCCGTGCTTATTACCGTATCATTCAAACCGTAAAAATGGGCAATTTGCTGCCCCCCCCTGATAACGGCAACCGAAAGCATGAGCCGCTCCCCCGGCCCCAGGGACTCAGCCTCGAATTTGAGATACGCATCTCTCCACTCGTTCTGGCTGATCTCAGTAATAAATCCAAAATCCCCCAGATTGACCGCCATGATCGGAATCCCCTGGGGAGAAAGATGGCGGGCGGCAAAAAGCACCGTTCCATCCCCGCCCAGGGAGATACAGAGATCCGCAAATTCTACCCGGGGAGTTAAAGGCTCCCCTTCATAGTTATATACCTCACACACCACCCCTCTTGCTTCAAGAAAGGTGATAATATCTTCTTTTAGACTGGCGGCGTTGGTTTTTAATAGATTTACAATCAGAACAACTTTCTTGATCTCTTTCACGAAAAATCCTTTTCTCAGGGAAGCGAGGCCAAAACCTTGGATATCTGGTCAATATCACCGTTCGTAAGGGATGGGTAGAGAGGAAAGCTGACACACCGCAAGGACAGCTGCCTGGCTCCCGTAAGATCCACTGTCTCTTCAGGATAATGTTCAAGAACGGAGCCTGCAAAACTGTTTTCGCAGGATACTTTCTTTTTTTTTGCATAGGCCAGGACATCCTTTCCCCCTGTCCTTAGAAGAACAGAAAACTTAAGAGGCAGATAGTCCCGGCCCTCTTCGAGAGAAAACCCCCGATGCCGGGATTTCATAAGGGAGGGCGTGTAAACCGATAGAATCTCCGCCCGTTTTTTCTGAAAACGATCCATCCTGGACCATTGTGAGAGCCCCAAAACCGCGGCCATATTGGAAAGCAGCGAACCGGGAGTCAGGGACTCAAGCCCCTTTTTCAGTGCAGCATACTCTTTTTTACCCGCCGCCAGAAGCAGACCTCCTCCTCCGGCTGTAAAATGGCCCTCTTCAGACAAATTAATAAGGGCGTAATTCCCGGGGACTTCTTCCGTTTCATCCCTGAAGAGGGTGCCCGCAATTTCTGTAACATCCTCAATGACAGGGACCCCCGACTCCCGCCAGTAGTCCAGATTTTGGGGGATTCCAAGATGGTGATAACAAAAAACCACCTTCACTGCTGCATCAAAACCTTCGACTCGCACAGGATCTCCCGAATCGGCATCAATATCCCAGAGTTGGGGAACAAGTCGTTTTTCCTTGAGTACCCGGTAGTACCAGGCCGGCGAAAGAGGAGAGAGGGCGACTCTGTCCCCTTCTTCTGCTCCCGCCAGATCCAGTGCAGTTTCGAAACAACGCTGCAGGTCTGAAAATGCGACACCCCCCTGGTAACCCAGGTCTTTGCATACGGCTCTGACAAGCTTGGGAGCCTCTTCTCCGGGACCAATATTCTCAGAAACCATACAGGTCAGCACAGCATCCATATCCTTCCTCACGATGGAAGGTTTGTTGGGAGAAATCATCGATGGTTTTCCTTTCACAATAAAAATCAAGGTCCTTGAAAGACCCTGCGTCTCAAGCCACGGAGGTGCCAGCCGGGGGATTAAAAGGCAATATCTCCCAGCTGTTTCAGCTCTTTAGGATCAAACAACCTCGCCACATCCAGAATTATCAGGTATCCATCTTCTTCCTGATGAACCCCCTGGATATACTCAGCGCCGATGCCGCTTAAAATTTGTGGTGGAGGCTGAATTCTGGCTTTCTCGATGCTGACAACCCGGGAGATCTTATCGATAAATATACCCAGCTGCATCCCGTTGAGGGTAATAATAAGAAACCCGCTCAAGAGCTCCTCCCCCTCATCCAATACAGCGCGACGAAGATGAAAACGCTTATGAAGATTGATCAGAGGGATGATGGCCCCCCTCAGATTAAAAATTCCCTCCACGTAGACCGGTGCGTTGGGAATGGGGCGAACATCCTTCACCTTGTGGATCTCTTTAACTTTCATTATATCGATACCGTAGTGTTCCTCTCCTAATTGGAAAGTAACCATCTGTATTTGATCATCGTTGTCTATCATAGAGCCTCCGATACAAGGATAGTTGAGTCCCCGTACATATTCAATAGTTTAGCATAGTTAAATACTTGCTTCAAATTGAATTTTATTCCCCGCACCGCCCCCTGACCACCCCAGAAATACACCATCAGAGCAAAAAAAAACAGCCCTCAAACCGCGATTGGCTTGAGGGCTTTCTGATAACCTCCGGATGGTTCCGAAGGGTATTAAAAAAATCCAGGCGACGACCTACTCTCCCACCTTGGTAGTACCATCGGCGCTGAGGGGCTTAACTTCCGTGTTCGGGATGGGAACGGGTGGATCCCCCTCGCTATGGTCACCTGGAATAATTAACTTCGTTAATTATTCCCTGGAGTTTTGACTGCGTCAAAACGTCCATGGAAATGATTCGGAAAGGTAGACTAAATCTTACGTTTAGTCCAGGGA
>Ga0334882_1004802_pt1 | contig 11089 bp, 6 predicted proteins | sample GraSluR1_MG_5_FD_207226 | JGI IMG/M metagenome (GOLD analysis project Ga0334882, IMG submission 207226) | Sludge microbial communities from methane-producing bioreactor in Wageningen University, Netherlands - Granular Sludge_15_04-R1 | ecosystem: Engineered > Bioreactor > Anaerobic > Unclassified... | reverse complement strand
CCCCGGAGGATTCTCAGGAAGGAATGTGAGCACATTCTCTTTCTGATGGTACGGCAGTCCGTTCTCTCCGATAAAACAGCCGTTGTTGAAAGTCAGCACTTCAGGTCTGTACCCGGGACCGGCCGGCATGAAGGGAAGCCTTTCGGCTGGTTTTATCACACGTCCCCCGGGTCCGCAGGCAGACCTTATTATCTCCTTTGCTACGGGGATCTCTTTTTCCGGGTCCTCCGTGAGCGACACCCTTATTGTATCGCCTATTCCTTCGGCAAGAAGCGCGCCTGTCCCTGCCGCCGACCTTACCCTTCCGTCCTCTCCTTCCCCTGCTTCAGTAACCCCCAGGTGGATGGGATATGATACACCTTGCTGGCGCATGATACCGGCAAGCATCCTGTTGGCTTCAAGCATGACGGCAGTGTCGGACGATTTAAGCGAGAGGACCAGCCTGGCGAAGTTCTCGGCCCGGAAAATATCAATGAATTCCATTGCCGACACGACCATTCCTTTTGAGGTATTGCCATGGCGTGTCATGATGCGGTCCGACAGTGACCCGTGGTTTATGCCGATCCTTATTGCGGTGCCGTGTTCCCTGCATATATTGATAAGCGGGAGAAGCCGCTGGTGTATCCGTTCCAGCTCCTCGTCATATTCCCTGGAGGTGAGCTCCCTTTTGATGAACGAAGCCCTTTTATCGGCATAATTACCCGGGTTTATTCTCACTTTCTCCACTATCCTGGCAGCGGCTTCAGCCGCAGCAGGATTGAAATGTATATCCGCTATCAGGGGATGCTCAAAGCCCGCCTTCCGCAATTCCTTTTTGATTACCGCAAGGTTTTCGGCTTCCCTGACACCCTGGGCGGTAAGTCTCACCAGGTCGGCTCCGGCCTCGATGATCCTGATGCATTGTTCCACCGACGCCTTCGTATCCATGGTGTCGGTGTTGGTCATCGACTGGATACGGACGGGGTGGGGGCCTCCGAGGAGCAGGTTACCGATGCGGATGATGGTGGATCCACTGTGGCCCCCCTTGAAGGGGGATGAGAAACTTATGTTGTTATTAAGGACCATTTTTACCCCCTGTGGTCCCCCTCAGAGGGGGACGAAAACTTATGTTTTTATTACGGGCCATTTTTGCCCCCTGTGGTCCCCCTCAGAGGGGGGACGAAAACTTATGTTTTTATTGCGGACCATTTTGCCCCCTGTGGTCCCCCTCATAGGGGGACGATATTTTCCGGATATAGGATCTTAGTTTAGTAACACTACCGGAAAGATCAGTTTTGATATCGGAATTAGACAATCGTAAAACATTGTAACCATTAAGTTTCAGTATTTTATCACGGGATCTGTCTTTTACTGCCACCTCGGGCAAATAGTGTATTTCACCATCAACTTCCACAATGAGCTTCAATTCATGACAATAGAAATCGACGATATAGTTATATATTTTCTGTTGTCTGCGGAATTTAAAACCATCAATTTTTCTCATCCTTATTCTTGACCACAATAGTATTTCAGGAAGAGTCATGTTATTCCTCAATTTCCTGGCCCTTCTGGTAAATTCCATTCTCTCAGCCTTGTAGTCCATTCCCAGTCAATTAACCCCTCCACCCCATCCCCCCTCAGGGGGGATCACAGGGGGGAAAGGTATCTTCATCCAAACCTTCCTCTCTACCCCCCTCAGGGGGGATCACAGGGGGGTAAAACCCCGACCCCTCAAACCCCGTCACTCCACCTCCCAGACTGCACCGTCCTTCTTATCCTTAAGCACCACCCCCGCCTTCCTGAGCTCGTCACGGATCTTGTCCGAAGTGCTGAAATCCCCGTTCCGCCTTGCTTCCTGTCTCAATCCGATTATTATTTTCATCAGCTCCCCGGTAAGTTTTTCGTCTGCCTTTGTTTCCGTCTCTTCACTGAGCCCGAGGATGTCGAAGACAAAAGTCCCGAAAAGGTCCTTGAGGCTTTCCAGTCCCGGTGGATCGAGAGTCTCGCTTCCGTCGCTGACGGAGTTAATATATTTCACTCCTTCGAAGAGGCACGACAGCAGTCCCGGCGTATTGAGGTCGTCATCCATCGCCTCGTGGCACTTTGCTGACAGTCCGCTTATATTGATTGATGATCTGTCCGACGGCTTCAGCTTTTTCAGGGTGTCGATGCCTTTCATCAGTCTCTGCAATCCTTTTTCTGCGGCCATAAGGGCTTCATTCGAGAAATCGACGGTACTTCTGTAGTGTGCCTGAAGCATGAAGAACCTGACGGTCATGGGGCTGTAGGGCTGTTCGAGCAGCTCGTGGTCGCCGGAGAACAGCTGGTCGAGTGTTATGAAGTTGCCCAGCGAGCGCGCCATCTTCCGGCCTTTGATGGTTATCATGTTGTTATGGATCCAGTATCTCACAGGCTCTTTTTCCCTGGCGGCTGTCGACTGGGCTATCTCGCACTCATGGTGTGGGAACAGCAGGTCCATGCCTCCGCCGTGAATGTCAAAAACCCCGCCCAGGTATTTCATGCTCATTGCGGAGCATTCAAGGTGCCATCCGGGGTATCCGTCGCTCCATGGGGAGGGCCACCGCATAATATGGTCGGGGGTGGCTTTTTTCCAGAGGGCAAAATCGAAGGGGCTTCTCTTTTCGCCCTGCCCGTCAAGCTCACGGGTTCCGGCCTGCAGTTCCTCAAGCACCCTTCCGGAAAGCTTGCCGTAGGAATATGTGCTTCTGTATTTTTCAACATCAAAATAGACCGAACCATTCACTTCGTAGGCATAACCCTTGTCAAGGATCTCTTTTATGAATTCCTGTTGCTCGATTATATGACCTGAAGCTCTCGGCTCTATGGACGGTCTGAGGACGTTAAGCTGATCCATGTTCCTGTGGAAGGTGTTCATATACCTCTGCACAACCTCCATGGGTTCAAGATGTTCAAGCCTTGCCCTCTTTTCGATCTTGTCCTCACCCTCATCCGCGTCATTCTCAAGATGTCCCACATCGGTTATGTTCCTGACATATCTTACCTTATATCCTGAATGCTTAAGGTAGCGGTACAGCAGGTCGAAGGTTATCGCCGGACGCGCATGCCCCAGATGGGGTTCACTGTAAACCGTCGGTCCGCATACGTACATGCCCGCGAACGGCGGGTTGAGAGGCCTGAACAGTTCTTTCTGCCTTGTGAGGCTGTTGTATAATACAAGGTTGTTCTGCATCGGGAATGATTATTTACAGCAAAAGTAGTTTAAAAATAGATTACGCCCAATTTCAGTCCGGGATGAGACAAATCAGAAAAAAGGATCCTGCTTGTGATCATGGTCTGTTATCAATCCGGAAAAGACAAAAAATGCAGTTATGCACAAACATTTTGCGTGACATTTACATGTTTAATTAAAAATTTCGAATCTTTGTGGCGTGAAAAATTCTGTTGAAAATATTATTCGCGAACGTATCCTTGTCCTTGACGGTGCCATGGGTACGATGATACAGCGGCTCGGGCTCCGGGAAGAAGACTACCGGGGAGATCTTTTCTGCGATCATCCTGTACCGCTGAAGGGGAATTATGACCTTCTGTCGCTGACGAAACCTGAGGCTGTCCTGGACATTCACAAGGGTTATCTGGAAGCCGGAGCTGACCTTATCACAACAAACACTTTCACTGCGAACAGGATATCCATGGCCGACTACCGCATGGAGGACAGGGTTTATGACATGAACCTGAGGTCGGCGCAGCTGGCTGCTGAAGCAATACGGCGGTTTGAAGAAGCTTCGGGGCCCGGCGATCATTTCATTGTCGGCACTCTGGGTCCCACAAACCGCACGGCTTCAATGTCGTCCGATGTCAATGACCCCGGGGCACGTTCCGTGACCTTCGACCAGCTGGTATCTGCCTACGCTGAGCAGGCCAGGGGGCTTGTTGACGGAGGCGCCCATATCCTGATGGTTGAAACAATATTCGACGTGCTGAACTGCAAGGCAGCGCTTTTTGCGATATCTTCGGTTCTCGGGGAAAAGGGAACCAGCCTGCCTGTGATGGTATCGGGCACCATCACGGATGCCAGTGGCAGGACATTAACGGGACAGACCCTGGAGGCCTTTATCGTTTCAGTATCCCATTACGATCTGTTCAGCATAGGGCTGAACTGCGCACTGGGGGCGGAGCAGCTCAGGCCTTTCGTCGAAGAGCTTTCGGCGAAAACGGGACATTATGTTTCGGTCCACCCGAATGCAGGGCTGCCGGACCAGTTCGGTGAATACGGGCAGACAGCTGAATTCATGGCTTCTGTTGCTGAGGACTTTATGAAGGAGGGATGGGTGAACATCATCGGGGGATGCTGCGGCACCACACCGGAGCATGTCAGGATGATTGCCGGAAAGGCGAAGCTTTACAAACCCCGTATCCTGCCGGAGCTGAAGCGTTACACCCGGCTGAGCGGCCTTGAGCCTCTCACCATAACCCCCGAGACCAATTTTGTGAACATCGGAGAGCGCACCAACGTATCAGGATCGCTGAAATTCGCGAGGCTGATACGCGAGGAGAAATATGACGAGGCGCTGACCGTTGCAAGGAACCAGGTGGAAGGGGGAGCACAGATTATTGATATCTGCATGGATGAGGCCCTGCTCGATTCGGAAAAGGCAATGGTAAGGTTCGTTAACCTGATAATGTCCGAACCCGACATAGCCAGGCTACCGCTGATGATCGACTCGTCGCGCTGGACAGTCATTGAGGCAGCATTGAAATGTATTCAGGGCAAGTCGGTTGTCAATTCGATAAGTCTAAAGGAAGGAGAGGAGATCTTTCTCAGGCATGCAGGAATGATAAGGCTGTACGGGGCGGCCGCTGTGGTAATGCTTTTCGACGAAAAAGGCCAGGCCGGCACTTTTGAGCGAAAGACAGCGGTGGCTGAACGGTCGTACCGTCTGCTGACGGAAAAAGCAGGATTCCCTCCGGAGGATATTATCTTCGATCCGAATGTGCTGGCCATTGCAACAGGCATAGAAGAGCATAATGCTTATGCCGTCAGCTTCATCAGGGCAACGGAATGGATAAAACAGAACCTTCCTTATGCAAAGGTCAGCGGCGGTATCAGCAACCTCTCATTTTCCTTCAGGGGGAATGACAGGGTGCGGGAGGCAATGCATTCGGTGTTTCTTTATCACGCCATAAAGGCAGGTCTCGACATGGCAATTGTCAATCCCGGCATGTTGCAGGTTTACAGCGAGATTGATCCTGTACTTCTTCAGCTTACGGAGGACGTTGTGCTGAACCGTCGCAAAGATGCAACGGAAAGGCTGGTAAAATTTGCCGAAGGGCTTAAGAGTGAAGGCAGGAAGGAGGAGAGACCGGATGAATGGCGTTCGCTTCCTGTGATTGAGCGCATCCGGCACTCGCTGAAAAGGGGTAATGATGAATTCATCGCTGCTGACATTGAGGAGGCCCGTCACCTTTTCGGGAGGTCGATAGAGCTGATCGAAGGACCGCTGATGGGTGGCATGAATGAGGTTGGTGATCTTTTCGGATCAGGAAAGATGTTCCTTCCGCAGGTGGTGAAAAGCGCCAGAGTGATGAAGAAGGCTGTCGAGGTCCTCGCTCCGTACATTGAGGAGGAAAGTGACGGACAGGAGGGAAAAACTGCCGGAAAGATACTTCTGGCCACAGTTAAAGGAGATGTTCATGATATAGGAAAAAATATTGTCGGGGTGGTTCTCTCATGCAATAATTACCAGGTCATCGACCTTGGCGTGATGGTACCGGCCGAAAGGATAATAGATACGGCTCTCAGGGAAAAAGTCTCATTCGTGGGGCTCAGCGGGCTGATCACTCCGTCGCTCGAGGAGATGGTGCATGTGGCATCGGAGATGGAAAGGAGAAAGCTGGAGATGCCCCTGCTTATCGGGGGGGCGACAACCTCGGAGGTCCATTCTGCGGTGAAGATCGCACCCGCCTATTCCGGGGCTGTGATACATGTCAGGGATGCATCAAAGGCCGCAGGCGTGCTTACATCTCTCATTCAGGGCAGCAGCGCGGATTATGTTTCATCGGTGAAGGAAAAGTACAGGAAGATGCAGGAAGATCATGATTCGCGAAGGACCCGGAAAACCCTGATCACGCTTGAAGAAGCAAGGAACAACAGGCTGGCAACCAGCTGGAGCAATGATATCATCAACGTTCCGGCGAGGCCGGGCGTTCATCATATCGAAGAATTTGACACCGGGGAGCTGACTGAATATATTGACTGGACATTTTTCTTCCACGCATGGAAGCTTCAGGGGAAATTCCCCGCGATATTCAGCGATCCTGTTAAGGGAGAGGAAGCAGGGAAGCTTTACGATGATGCCCGTAAATATCTCGCGCTGATGACTGAACGCAGGCTTGTTATACCGAAAGGGGTCTTTGGATTGTATCCGGCGGTATCCGAAGGTGATGATATAAGGGTGCTTTGCGATGACACAAAGGAAACAGGGGCTGTGCTGAGGTTCCTGAGGAACCAGGAAAAGAAAGAGAAGGGTGTGCCCAACCTTTCGCTGGCGGACTATGTAGCTCCGGCTTCCTCGGGCCTGACGGATTACATGGGCATCTTCGTAGTTACCGCTTCACCTGTTGACAGGCTCATTGATGCTTACAGGCACGACGACTATGCATTCATTATGATAAGGATCCTGAGCGACCGTATCGCAGAAGCTGCAGCCGAGCTGCTGCACATGAGGATCAGGAAAGAATACTGGGGTTATGCCCCGGAAGAGGACCTGACGGCTGAAGATCTGTTCAGGGTGAAGTACAAAGGTATAAGGCCCGCTCCGGGCTATCCGGCCTGTCCCGATCATACAGAAAAACGTATTATATTTGACCTCCTTGATGCCGGAAGAAAAACAGGCGTCGGTCTTACAGAGAACTATGCCATGACGCCTCCGGCAACGGTATGCGCTTATGTCTTTTCACATCCTGCCTCATCGTATTTCAACACGGGAAAGATTGGACAGGACCAGCTTGCCGATTATGCATCAAGGAAGGGTATGAGTGTTGAGGAGGCTGCAAAATGGCTGGCTCCTGTTTTATGAAATATTGAGATGAGTGTAATTGACAAGATCAGAAATGCCAATGGTACGCTGTTCACATTCGAGCTTCTGCCTCCGCTGAAGGGCCATAGCATAGAAAGGGTGTATGCCACAATTGACAGACTGACAGAATTCAGCCCCGCATATATAAATTTTACATCGCACCGCAACGAAACTGTTTACCGCGAACGGCCCGACGGGCTTCTTGAGAAGAAAGTCATAAGAAAGCGGCCCGGTACCATCGCCCTTGCCGCAGCCGTGAAATACAAATACAACATACCGGTGGTGCCCCATGTCCTCTGCGGGGGTTTTACAAAGGAAGAGACAGAGAATGTCCTGATAGAAATGAATTTCCTGGGCATTGATGACGTGCTTGCCCTGCGCGGCGATCCGCAGAAGGGAAGCAGGACCTTTATCCCGGAGAAAGAGGGGCATATGCATACACATGAACTTGTCAGGCAGATAGTTAATATGAACAACGGAACATACCTTGAAGAATCGCTTCAGGATACGTCTCCCACAAATTTCTGCATCGGGGTTGCAGGTTATCCGGAAAAACACTTTGAAGCCCCCAACAGACAGGTCGATATGGAGTACCTGAAGCTCAAGGTCGAATCAGGCGCATCTTATATAGTCACACAAATGTTTTTTGACAACAACAGGTTCTTCAGGTTTGTTGACGAATGCAGAAAGACGGGTATCGATGTTCCGGTAATTGCCGGGCTGAAGCCTGTGTCGGCGCTTAATGACATGAACCTTCTTCCCCAGACTTTTCACATAGATATGCCATACGATCTGATCCAGGCGCTTAAAAAATGCTATACCGACAATGAAGCCAGGGAGGTTGGGATAGAATGGGCCGTAATGCAGTCGAAAGAGCTTATCAGGGCCGGTGTTCCGGGGATCCACTACTATACCCTGGGGCGCTCCGACAATGTTGCCAGGATTGTCAGGGAAGCGTTCTGATCTTCCGCCGGCAGAGGTGATATCATATTCATCAGCTCACTGACAATGCAGTAAAGGCATCTGTTTTGCGCCGGTCAGTAATGCTTCGTGTACCTTCCTGTTAAATATCAGATATTAAACACTTTTCTTATCTCATCGACGTAATCGAGCTTTTCCCATGCGAAGAATTCAACCTTTTTGGTGTACACTTTTTTACCGTTGTTGTTTACGGTAACCGGCCTGCACCCGGGGACCTCGTAATATACCTCGACATCCCTGACTTCGGAGCTGCGGCCAAAATGGCCGTATGCTGCAGTGGGAAGAAATACCGGATTCTTGAGCCCGAACCTGTTTATGACAGCGTATGGACGCAGGTCGAAAAGCTCCTTTATCTTTTCTGATATCTTGCCGTCAGGGAGGATTTTGCCCTTCTCATCCCTGGCTTTTGCCGAGCCGTAGGTGTTCACATACAGGCCCACGGGCTCCGCAACACCTATGGCGTATGCGATCTGTATAAGAGCCTGGCCGCAGACTCCGGCGGCGACAATGTTCTTTGCGATATGCCGTGCTGCATAGGCGGCTGACCTGTCAACCTTCGAAGCGTCTTTTCCCGAGAAAGCTCCTCCGCCATGGGCTCCGTGACCCCCGTAAGTGTCGACAATGATCTTGCGGCCGGTGAGACCGGTGTCGCCATGAGGGCCTCCTATGACAAACTTGCCGGTGGGATTCACCAGAAGCCTCATGTCGTTCTTAAAGAGTTTTCTTATTCTTTCGGGAAGGGCCTTTTTAACCCTGGGTATCAGTATTTTGTTAAGGTCACTGATGATCTTCTGCTGCATCTCCGCTTCCGCGGCCTTTTCAGCTTTACGCGACCTGCCGGAGGGAAGAACGAATTCATCGTGCTGTGTGCTGATGACTATGGTGTCGATGCGCAAGGGATTGCGGTCATCGTCATATTCTATTGTAACCTGCGATTTGCTGTCAGGACGGAGATATTTCATATACCTTCCTTCATGCCTGATTGAAGCCAGCTCCTGCAGGAGAATGTGGGCCAGCTCACTGCTGACCGGCATGAAATTATCCATCTCACGGCAGGCATAGCCAAACATCATTCCCTGGTCGCCTGCCCCCTGTTCCTCGGGCTTTTCCCGTATCACACCCTGGCGTATATCGGACGACTGCTCATGTATCGTGGAAATAACTCCGCATGAGTCGCAGTCGAACCTGTATTCCGCCTTTGTATAACCGATATCCCTTATTACCCTCCTTGCCGCCTCCTGAACATCAACCCAGCCTTCAGTACGCACTTCACCACCGCACAGAACAAGACCGGTGGTGACAAAGGTCTCACATGCCACTTTCGACTCAGGATCCCACCTGAGGAACTCATCAAGCAAAGCGTCTGAGATCTGATCTGCAATCTTGTCGGGATGACCTTCGGAAACCGACTCGGAGGTAAACAAATAACTCATATCGTGTAAAATTTAAATTGTATTTAATGAATTAAATTATGTTATATGTAAAGCCTTAAAACGGATATACACCGTACCTCTATAAAGGCATTCCTGTTATTAATAAAACGGCGGGGATTCAGTTGATCAAAAAAGGGGAGTTACCGCATTTTAGCATTTTTTCCCGTGGTTGCAATCAGCTCAAATCTGTCCACCAGTATTAATGTGCAAATCAAATAAAAATTTGGGAGAAATCAAAATCACCGGTTTCCGGTAAGCTGCCGGAAGACTTCTTCAAGATTGCTTTCTTTTTTCACCAGGGATAGAACGGTGAGGTTTTTCTTTACGGCAAAGTCGAAAATGGTGCGGCGGATATCGCTTTCGTCGCCGGTTGTGATCAGCCAGGTGTTCTCTCTGATACAGACAGCAGAGACCACTCCGGGAAGAAGCCTGATGTCGCTTTCGGGCACGGGACGGTCAAACTCTGCTTCAATGCTCCTGCTCCCTTTGCGTATCCTTGAGTATATATTGTTCTTTTCTTCGTCGGCAACGATCACTCCTTTGTCGATGATTATCACCCTGTCGCATATTGCCTCCACTTCCTGCATCACATGCGTCGAAAGCATGACGGTCTTTTCCTTTCCTGCCTCCCTGATGAGGTTCCGTATCTCCACTACCTGATTCGGATCGAGACCTGTTGTGGCTTCGTCGAGTATGAGCACTTCCGGATCGTGTATCAGGGCCTGCGCCAGGCCGACACGCTGACGGTATCCCTTTGACAGGGAACCGATCTTTTTTCCCTGCTCCGGAACAAGCCCCGTGAGCTCTATAATATTGTCGATCTGTTGTTTCCGCGGAGTGCCTTTTTTGTAAAAGGATGCTGTGAAGCTCAGATACTCCCTGACATACATTTCGGGATAAAGGGGATTGTTCTCAGGAAGATAACCTGTCATTTTTCTTATTTCCATTGAGTCCGTTAACACATCCGATCCGTTGATTTTCACCCGGCCTGATGTTGCGGGAATATACCCGGTGATGATCTTCATCATGGTCGATTTGCCGGCGCCGTTCGGGCCCAGGAAGCCTGTTATTTCGCCAGCTTTCAGTTCGAACGATACATTGTCGAGAGCCTTCTGCGCGCCGTAAAATTTTGTAACACCGTGGACTGTAACCGGCATGGATTTTACCTTTTTTCTGAACTTTGCCCGGCTAAGATAATCTATTGGCACATTATCTGCAATACTGCGTGGACAGGATAGTGCAGGAGGGGGAGATGGGGGGAGGGGGTGATGGGGTGATGGGGGAGAGGGGGAGAAAATGTACCCAGGGGGCACGGCTGAAAGACTGCCCTTTTAACATTTTTAACACATAGATTTACAAAAATTTACATTATTTTTACACCCGGTTTAACCAATCTGAAATAACATGATTGACCGCAGAAATTTCATCAGGACATCCTTAATGGGTGGCTTGGCGGCAGCGTATGCAGGCCGGACAGAAGTTTTCGGATCATTTGAAAATACAGAATCATATGGCACCCGGATAGCTCTCACCACGGGAACCGACAGGGCCGATCTGGCCTTCCGCGCCCTCAGGCCTTTCTCAAAACAGATAAGTCAGGCAATAGGACAGAAAATGGTGATACTGAAGCCCAACAAT
>Ga0334882_1004797_pt1 | contig 11094 bp, 7 predicted proteins | sample GraSluR1_MG_5_FD_207226 | JGI IMG/M metagenome (GOLD analysis project Ga0334882, IMG submission 207226) | Sludge microbial communities from methane-producing bioreactor in Wageningen University, Netherlands - Granular Sludge_15_04-R1 | ecosystem: Engineered > Bioreactor > Anaerobic > Unclassified... | reverse complement strand
CCTCGGGCGGTTATTGTGTGGTCTGTGTCGATGTTTGTGAGGGTGTATTCGGCATTGGGGTCGAGGCCATGCAGGGTTAGGCGTGCGGATTCGTAGAAGCTTTCGTGTCGGCGGAATGCCTGGATCATGCCCTCGCCCGCTTCGGGGCGGTCGAACTGCCAAGCCATCCATGCGGCGGGGTCGCGTGTCCAGGGTGTGAGCGGGTAGAAGTCGCCTTAGTAGTTGGGGGCGACGGTGTGCCATTGGGCGAGGCGGCGGCGGGAGTTTTCTTGCTGGAACCAAACGGGTGGGATAACACGGGCAAGATGCCCATGCCACGGATGACCGTGCCACGAGCGCCGCCAGGATTGGTTGTGGGGCACCAAGTCTGAATTTGGTCTTTTTGGAGTTGACTTTTGGGTGGTCGGGGTGTAGACTTAAGGGGCTCGAATTCGCGGCGGGCGAGAGAATTGGCGGCGTGTTGGAGGCGGAAGTCCAAGGCATGTCCACAATGGCAGGAGGATTTGCGGTTTTTTCCATGAGATGTAATGGGCCGTGCGGCTGACGTTGGGATTTGTTGCCGCCGTATTGTCTATGTGCCAGGTGAAGCATATCGGGTAACATATTTGCTCAAGGGTTATTCCTGTGAGGAGAAATACAATGCGATGTATGAGGGCGATTCTGGTTTTGTTGATGTCTTGTTCGGTGTTCGGCAAGGATGATCCTTTTTACTTCAGTGAAAAGGGCACGGTGATCAGCGAGATCGAGCTGAAGATCGGAGATTCTCGCGGCATCGAGATCGCGGCGGCCGAGCTGGTCGGGTATGACGTGCTTCTGACGTTCGAGGGCGACAAATCGCTGGGCGAGTTTTTGTTGCATACGGTTATGCCTGACGCAGGGGCCGGAGCGTATGCGCAATTGGTCAGTCAGAGGCCATGGCAGTGTATGCTTCATGTGCCGCGTCCGGTGAGAGCGGGGGTGCATTTTGTATTCAAATACGAAGCGACACAGGTGGGGCAGACGAGGCTTCTGCTTGACTACGGGACCGGATCGATTGCGCTTTCGATTAACGTTCTGCCTGAGCCGACGGGGACTGGGTTTGTTTATCAGGGGCGGCTGCACGAAGCGGGCGAACCGGCGACGGGTCTTTATGACTTTCAGTTCAGGCTGTTTTATTCGTCGACAGGCGGGCAGATTCAGGGCGAGGCGGTAACTTGCAATAATGTAACCGTTACTAACGGGTATTTCAGCGTGCTGGTGGATCCGGCGGGGGGTGACGCGGAGTTTTATAACTGGGACGCTTACTGGCTGGAGATACTGGTGCGTCCCGGGGGCAGCAGCGGCACTTATGTTGCGCTTCGGCCGCGGCAGAGGCTCAACGCGGCTCCGTATGCGGTAACGGCGGCGACATTGGCAGGTGCGGCGGCGGAGTCATTTGCAGGCGTCGAGCATGAGCATGACGGCGGGGCGATTACGTCGGGGATAGTCGAGGAGGCGTTTATTGATCCGGCGATTGCGCGCGTGGAGGATGTTGCGGCGGGTCTTGCGGGGAGGGCGCTTGTGAACCATACGCACAGGGCGACGGATATAACGGCGGGAATAATCGGCGAGGCTTTTATTGATTCGTCAATTACGCGGGATAGCGAGCTTGCGGCGGCGCTATTGGGCAAGTCGAACGTGGGGCACAGTCATTCGGCGGGCGACATCATTTCGGGCGTGCTCAGCGAGTCGCTGATACCCAGCAGCATCGCGCGGGACTCTGAGATACGGTGGGATCGTCTTATTGGGATTCCGTCGGGCTTTGCGGATGGAATAGACGACGTGGGGGTTACCAGCGTTACTGCGGGGACAGGTCTTTCGGGCGGCGGTACGGGCGGTGTTGTTATTCTTAATGTTGAGGTTCCGCTGGTATTGAGCAGCGAGTGGTCGACGCCCGTTATCAAGGCGACGAGCTCGATGCAGGAGGGTCACGGGATTGAGGCGGTTGCCGAAGGCGCGTCTGGACGGGCGGTGTACGGAAAGGCGATAAACGTTACCGCGGCGGCTACCGGCTACGGCGGTTATTTTGAGACTGCCAGCGGCAAGGGCAGGGCGGTGTATGGTATTGCCACGAGCACCGCGGGCACCGCCGAGACGTACGGGGGATACTTTGAGACGACCAGCAATAAGGGGGCGGGCGTTCGCGGTGTGGCGACGAGCGCAGCGGGCGGCGAATCGGGTCCCTTCAGCTACGGAGGCGATTTCGAGAGCGCCAGTGAGGGCGGGGCGGGCGTGCGCGGCGTGGCGACCAACGCAGGGAGGGGCTATGGAGGCTATTTCGAAAGTGCTGCCGCCGGCGGTGCGGCTGTGCGCGGGGTTGCGACCAGCACAAGCAGTGCCGAATTCGGTCCGTACAGCTACGGCGGATATTTCGAGTCATCGGCGTGGACCGGCGCGGCCGTTTTGGGTCATGCAAAGGCAACGGCACAAAACGGAGTGAGCATTGGGGGCCAGTTCACTTCGGATGCGGGGCGCGGGTATGGTTTGTGGAGTGTTGCAAACGGTTTCAAAGGGACGGGCATATACGCAAAATCGGACGGCGACGAGGGTAAAGGGGGACACTTTGAATGTAGAGGGACCACTGGTACGGGGATCTATGCACGGGGCGGGGCACAGGGTTATGCGGCCATCCTTCGGGGCAGGGTCTTGATTGAAGACGTTTCGACGGGTGATCCGGTGATTGAGCTTGGCAAGGGGTTGGATTACGCGGAAGGATTCGACGTGTCGGCGGCAGAGGCGCCGGCGGCCGGTACGGTAATGGTGATCGATGGTTTGAATCCGGGCAAACTTGCCGTGAGCGGCAGTTCTTACGACACGAAGGTTGCAGGGATTGTAGCCGGCGCGCAAGGGATCGGTTCGGGAGTGCGATTGGGGGCGGGCCAGTTCGACTGCGACGTGGCACTGGCGGGGCGGGTGTACTGCAACGTGGATGCCAGCGAGGTCGGCGTCGAGGCGGGTGACCTGCTTACCACGTCGGACGTTCCGGGTCATGCGATGAAGGCGACCGACTACGAGAAGGGGCGCGGCGCGATCTTAGGCAAGGCAATGGAGCCGTTGGAAAAAGGCAAGACCGGACAGATCCTTGTACTGGTTACCCTGCAGTAGGAAAGGCGGTGAAGCCATGAGATGGAAGACAGCAGTTATAATGCTCGGGGCTTTGTTGGCGGTGCTGCCGGGGCAGGAGGCAATTGGCAGGAGGGTTTCCGTGGATGAGGCCCGCGTAATAGCGAAGAACTGGGTGCGGCTGGTTGTCTCGGAGAAAGGGAGCTGGGGCGACCATGAAACAGGCGAGGTTGGTGATATTCAGCCATTAGGACGCGGGGGCAGGCAGTCAGGTTTTTTGTGCAGTGTCGAGCCGGCGGGATACATTGTTGTTTCGCTGCACAAGGGTCTTGCTCCGGTGAAGGTTTACTCGACGGACAGCGATCTGGATCCGACTTCGGATCGCGGCATGAGCGATCTGATCAAGCGGAAGATGGAACGAGTGATACAGGCAGTCGAAAGAGTAACCGGCAAGCAGATCGACGATGTGTCGGAAGACCTGATAAAGCGTGCGCTGGAGGTCGACTACAGCGAGTCATCGAAGATTCTGTCTGAGCCTGATATGGTCATTGTGCCGCCGAGCAAGTCGCAGACGAAGTCGCTGTGGAGCGCAATGATGTATACGCCGGGCACGGCGATGTTAGAGACTCTCTGGCACCAGGGACCGCCATACAACGATCAGTGTCCTCAGGAAGGGTGCGGTTGGCCGGAATACAATTACTGGAATAACCGTGCGCTGGTCGGGTGCGTGGCTACGGCGGGTGCTCAGGTTCTTCGGTATTGGCGATGGCCGCCATCGGGCTCGGACGGAGTTGTCATTCCCTGGAAGGATATGCGACAGTACTACAACTTTGTTTATTTTGAGCCCACAAACTTGAGCTATTTCTGGACGGAACAAGGGGCTGCGACAACAGCCGAGCTGGAAGCGGTGGCGTGGCTTTCTCGCCGCGTGGGGGTCAAAGTTGATATGGATTACGATTGTGATGAGTCGGGAGCGGACACATACGACATGGAGGGCGTGTTTCAGTCGGACTACTATTACAGCAATTCGTGCAGCCGCAAGGACCGGGATGATTATACGGCCAATTCGTGGTGGTCCATGCTTGTCAATCAGTTCAACGCCAACCGTCCAGTGCTTTACCGTGTAGAAAATCACGCAATCGTCCTGGACGGGCACCAGACGCTGACCGGCGGAATCCGTCAGTATCACACCAACTACGGCTGGGGCGGTACGGCCTGGTACACGCTGGACGGGCTTCACCTCGGGGGTATCGACGAGGAATATGCGCTTGTGGATATAGTTCCGAGCAGGGCGCTGGACAATACCCTTGAAGGCAGCTACGAATGGTCGCTTTGGCCTCTTTACTATTTTGACAAGGACGCTCACGGGACATCCGCGAATTTCGATGCGGGTCTAAAGCTGCAGATTCTTAATCCGGGCCTGATCATCGAGGGTCGCGGAAGCGGGGATGAGGCGCTGGTTTTTGCAGGCAGCAATGAGTTGGACCCTGATTTACACTTCTTTCAACTGCATACGGTTTTCTATTATCATGGCGATGAGGAAGGCAAGACACGTCTGAAGATTTATGATGGCGAGATACGGATTAAGAATTATGGTCAGATTGTTTTCCATGACTGAGTGCGGTGTGTGAAATGAAGGCAACAGTGAGGGATTGACGATGACTGGATTGTCAGAGGTTGGCATTTTGGCGTGCAGGAGAAGCTTATTAGCGATTCTGGCGTTGTCTATTGTTGGCGGCGGGGCATTGGGTCAGACAGGCGGCGACTACGAGCTGACATGGAGCACTATTGATGGCGGCGGAGGCATGAGTTCCGGCGGCGACTATGTGCTTATGGGGACAATAGGCCAGCCGGACGCGGGCCGGGTAATGGAGGGCGGCGAATTCACATTGAACGGCGGCTTCTGGGCGGGCAGCTTCGGGTGCGTGGTGAACCTGACGGACCTTGCGTTGTTCTGCTCGCAATGGCTGGACACGGGCATCGGTCTGGCGGCCGATCTGGACGAGAGCCTCAATGTCGACCTGATCGACTTCAGCATTTTCGCATTGTGGTGGCTTGAGGTTTGCCCGGGGGACTGGCCCTTTAAGTAGCAGAGACTGAGCCCTGTACGTTTATGCAGGTTGGTGTGTGGTCAGGAATGGTCGAAGACCATTTTCTGGACTTCTACTCCTTCTATTTGCTGGAGTTTGGAGGCGAGTTCTTCGCATGGCTGGTGTGGGCCGACCATTTCGAGGATGAGCAGGCCGTTGGGTGAGCAGAAGCCTTGTCCTGCTTCGTGGAGTCCGAGTCGGGTTTTGATGCTGCATCCGTATTCGGTGAGGAGCTGCTGGACCTGGGAGACATGGTGTACGCGGTCGGTGATATGAACGCCGAGGATGAAGTGATCTTGCATTGACATTTTATATCTCCTTTTTTATTGTCGGGCCCGGCACATCAGGCTGTATTACGCCAATGAGTGACTGTTTACCGCGTTTCGGCTGCGATTGCAAGGGGTTTTTGGGCGGGGCTTTGTTGCGAGGGCAGATGTTGTGGGGCCGCGGCGGTTCTGGTATAGTGTTTGTGTTGCGTGATGCTTATTGGCGAGTGTTTTGATAGGGAGTATGCGATGAGACGGTTGGCGATCGTAATGGTGGCAGCGCTTTTTGGGTATGGTTCGGGTCTGGTTCGGGGGGCGGAGAAGTCGTGGGTTGTTTACGAGGGCAAGAGCGGGGCGGGGGTCGGCAAGCATATTGTTTTTCTGGTTGGGGATGAGGAGTACCGGTCTGAGGAGTCGATGCCGATGATGGCGAAGATTCTGGCGAAGCGGCATGGTTTCAAGTGCACGGTGCTGATTGCGGTTAACAAGGAGAGCGGGCAGATCGATCCTGTTACGGTGGATCATATTCCGGGGCTGGAGGCGCTTGCGGGGGCGGATTTGATGGTTATGTATTTGCGGTTTCGTGAGCTGCCGGATGAGCAGATGAAGCATATTATCGATTATACGAATTCGGGTCGGCCGATGGTCGGGCTGCGGACTTCGACACATGCGTTTTTCTACAGGAAGAACTTGAAGAGTCCTTATGCGAAGTACAGTTGGACGGGGACGCCGCTGAAGGGGGGGTACGGGCGGCAGGTTTTCGGCGAGACGTGGATCAATCATTATGGGCATCACAACGTGGAGAGCACGCGTGGGGTTATCGCGGAGGGGATGGAGGGGCATCCGATCGTGCGGGGCGTTGAGGATATCTGGGGGGAGTCGGATGTTTATGGGCTGACGACTTTGGAGGGTGATTGCGTGCCTTTGGTGATGGGGGTGGTGCTCAAGGGGATGAAGCCGACTGACGAGGCGAATACCGCGAAGCCGCCGGTGCCGGTTGCGTGGACGAAGAGTTATACGGGTGAGACAGGGAAGACGTCGCGGGTGTTGACGACGACGATGGGGCATTCGTTTGACTTTCTGAGCGAGGGATTTCGTCGGCTGCTGGTGAACGGCTGCTATTGGGCAATGGGTATGGAGGATAAGATCGCGGCGAAGAGCGACGTTCGGATCGTGGGGAAATATGAGCCGAGCAAGATCGGGTTCGGCAAGCATCGGCAAGGTGTGAAGCCGGTCGACCTTGCGATTGTGGGGGAGTGAGTTTTTCTTGCAGGGATTGGCGAGTGGATGTAGAGTATTGGGCGGGCGTTTCACTCCGGGCTCTTGCTTTTAACTCCTGCAGGTCCCCTGCGTTTAGTTCCTTGACGTGCATGGCAATCCTTTCGTTTTTCAGGAAGTATGCCACACAATAAAAGATGGCGCAAGGCTAAAATAGCTCGCGCGTCTTGCATGACTTGTCTCCAATACGCAACATTGCGATAAGTCAATATAACAAAGTCGCTTACATCGCGCCATCAAAAAATGTCGCACACTTGTCACGTCGAATGTCGTAGCAGAAAAGGGTGTCGTGGTATCGCAGGTAGAGGCGGCCGTCCAGGATGACGGGGTGGGTCCATGCATCTCGGACTTTTTTTTCAGTGAGGGAGAAGCGCCCTTTGACATACATGGCGTTCTTTGCCGGCTCGATGAGGCCGACCTGGCCGGTTTCGTCGAGGACGTGGAGGCGGTTATCGGCATAGAGGGCAGCGCCGGTGGTGAAGTCCTTGAGTTCGGCGAGTGTTTCGCCGGTTCGCCAGTCGACTGCGAACCACCACTTTGGTGTGTTGTAGCCGGCGGCGTAAAGGACGTTGTCAATGAGCACGGAGCAGCCGGTTACGGTGTCGAGCGGGCAGGTCCAGAGGTGTTCGGGGATGAAGGCGTCCGCAGTCGGGGTGAGATTATAGCGTCGGCCGAGTTCGGCGTAAGGCGTGACATAATAGACGGCGCCGTTGTCATAAAGGGGGATGGAGATATTGGTTCCATAGCGGTTTTTGAGGGGGACAGTCCAGAGCAGTCGGCCGGTCAGGGCTTCTACGCCGAAGGCATAAGAGGCGGTGCAGTTCGAGATGATTCTCTTGCCGGCGTATTCGAAAAGGATGGGTGAGCAGTGGGAGGTTTTTTCATCGGGCAGGGGAGGAGTGGTCCAGATGACGGCGCCAGTGTTCTTATCGAGTGCTGCCATAAGGGCTTTTGGGCCTCCGGGGGTTACGATGAGGCGAGGGCCGTCGATGAGCAGGCATTCGCTGAGGGCCCAAGTGATGTTTTTGGCGTCGAAGTGTTCCAGGATGTTGAGGGACCATAGTTCTTGGCCGGTTTCGGCGTCGAGGCAGGCTACACGGCCGTGGGCATTGAGGTTGTAGAGTTTGGCTTCAGAGAAGGTGCAGCTTGCGCGTGCGCCGGGGTAGGGATTCTTCCATGCTTGTCCGTTTTCGATTTGCCAGAGGGGCTTTCCGTTTGTGTCAAAGGCGAAGATGACAAGCCGGTTGTCAACGTCGCCGGTGATGTAGAGGCGGTTGTTGACAATGACAGGAGACGACCAGCCGCGGCCGAGATTTTCGATCTTCCAAAGGAGAGGAGGTCCTTCGGGGGGCCATGTCTGGAGAAGATTTGTCTCAGTGGATATTCCGTCGCGGCGCGGGCCTCTCCATTGGGGCCAGCCGGGTTCGGGGGAGGGGATGAGGCCTTCTGCAAGGATGGCGGGAGAGATTGCCAGGATGAACAGGAGGGTTGACCATGGGCGGGCTGCTCTTGCGGGTCGGTCTGTGTCTTGTGTGATTGTTTTCATGGGAGGGTCCTCTACTGCGGGTTTGAGGGCGGGGCGAATTTGGATTTCAGTTCGGCGAGTCGTGCGGTTACCTCGGCGTCATGGAGTTTGCGTTCGAGCTTCTGGTCGTCTATGGTGAGGTCGATGGCGTGGAGGTGATTTCGGGCTTCAATTTCGGCTTCAGTGCCGTCGAGTTTGGTTTCCATTTTTGCTACGGCATCGAGGATGTCTTCGGTTGCGGCGAAGTCTTCGGATTGTGCGGTTACGGCTTTTTTGAGTTCAACGCGTCGACTTCGGGCGACGAGTTCTTTCCTGCGGGTCTTGAGATCCTCGAGGTTCTGCTGGAGCTGCATGCGGACCTGGGCGGCGCTGAGGTATGCGTTATGGGCTGTCTCAAGCGATTGCCGGAGCTGTTCAGTGTTTTTCTCTGTGTCGATCAGGGCGGCGACCGCTCGCCTTGCGGTTTGCACGTCGCCGATGCCGAGGGCGTTCTTGGCGCCTTTTTCGAGTCGGATCGCACGACCGGCGGCCTCGTCGATGCGCCGCTGGGCTCCGCGGGTTGCGGCGAGGGCTTTGGCTTCCGCCCTGGCGGCCTCAGTGACTCTCTTTGCCATTTCTTTTTCGAGTTGCGGAAGTATGTGCTCGGGCTTCTCGACGGTTTGCAGGAAGGCGTCGATTCGGGCTTTTGTTATACGCTTGAGTTGTGCGATCCTTGCCATGGTGCCTGCGCGGCCGGTGGCCGTTACTCCGGTAGTTTCAATTTGTCTGGTGCGATACGTTTCCGGACGGGCCGATGTTCGGTTCATTCGGGGTTGACGGTTCGGGAGGCAGTGGCTCGTATTTATTGCGGAGGGCGTTAATTAGTTTCGTATAGCCGTCGACCATAGCCTGAAAACGCTTGACGAGGTGTTTGAGATAGGCCTTCCGATCGGTGTCGCTGTGGTGGACGGGGATGAGCCATGTTTCCATCGTTCGGAACTGTTCTTCAAGGATGCCGACGAGCATCTGGTTGTTTTCTTCGCGTCGGCGTGCGTCGGCGGTTTGCTCGTGGTCCTGTTGGGCCTGGCGGCTTTCTTTTAGGGCGGCGATGACATCTGCGAGCCGGTCGAGCACCTGGCGAGCAAGGATCTGGACGGGGTCGGGCTGATCGGCGGTCTGCGCTTTGGCTTGCTGTCTGAGTTCGGCAGCGGCGATGCCATCGGCGAGTACGTCCTTGATGCCGTCGAGACCTGCGCTGAAGGTATTCAACTGGGCGATGATCCTGCCAACCTTGTCGTCGGAGTCCGGGCCGAGGAGGAGGTTGCGGGCGAATGTTTTCTTGATGTCTTGCCAACGTTTGGCCTGTTCGGGTGTGAGGCGGTCGATGAGCTGGCGGAACTTGAGCATGTTGGATTCGGCGCCGGTTGTGAGGGTCTGGGCATCCTGTTCGTAGCTTGAAATGATGAGGGTCCAGAGTTCGTGGTCGTTCATGACGGGCAGGACTCGAGCGGCTATTCGGTTCATGTTGCGGTATGAGCCCTGGAGGAGGAAAGGCGGTTCGGTGCGGTAGGCATCGGCCTGGCCGGCGGAGGCGATATACTGCTGGTTGACTTTTAGGAGTACCTCTCGAACAACAAAGAGCTTTTTCATGGTTGCCACATATTCGTCGAGTTCGTCGGCGGAGTAGTTTGCCTCGAATTCCACGTCTTCGGTTCGGCCAATTTGAGCGATCTTCATGACTGTGTATACGTCGTTCTGGCTGCGATTGGCGAGGGTCTGGAGGATTGGGTTGGAGGTGAGGCAGTTTTCGACGTAGCTGGAGACAAACTCGTCGCGGTTGTCGCCGACAATGTCGCCGATGTTGTAGGTGTCGGCGCGGTTGGCGAGCATGTCGGGGATCTTGAATTTCTCGCCGCTTTCGGTGTATGGATTGCCTGCCATGACGACACAGACCCGCTTGCCGCGGAGGTCGTAAGTGCGGGAGCGGCCCGCAAATACACCTTCGACTCGGCGCTGTGCATCACAAAGGGAGATGAACTTCTGCAGGAATTCGGGGTTGGTGTGCTGGATGTCGTCGACGTAGATCATTACGTTGTCGCCCATTTCGAATGCGAGATTCAGTTTGTTGAGTTCTTCGCGGGCGGCGGCGTTGGGTGCGGTTGCCGGGTCAAGAGCCGTTACGTGGTTGCCGAGGGATGGGCCGTTAATCTTCATGAAGGTGAGGCCGAGGCGATTGGCGATGTATTCCATTAAGGTAGTCTTGCCGTAGCCTGGCGGGCTGATGAGGAGCAGGAGGCCCTGTGTGTCGGTGCGTTTGGTTTCGTCGGCGGCGCCAATCTGTTTGGCGAGGTTGTCGCCTATGAGCGGCAGGAAGACCTTATCGATTAACTTGTTGCGGACGAAGGTGGAAAGTACACGTGGTTTGAATTCTTCAAGTCGGAGGCGTTCGGCATATTGTTCGACGATTGTCTGCTTGATGCGGCGGTATTCAAGGAATCGGGGGAGGACATGCCGCGTGTGGCGGGCAAGTCGGGTCATGAAGTCGCAGTAGTTGATGTCGCAGGCAGATTGTGTGATTCGCAGGTGGGCACCGAGGAGGCCGGTGAGGCGGAGTTCGATGGGCTTGTCGATCATGGGGCGGGACTGGTGCTGGTGGTCGAGCATGAGTACGGCAACTTCTTCGGCGTATTCCAGGCGGTTGGCATCATGCGTGCGGAGGAAGGCGCAAACCCAGTCGGTCATGAGGCAATAACGACCAAGAGGATCGCCGAGGAGGGTCTTGTCGGCCTGGGCGAAACGCTGGATGAAGCGGCGTTTCTTGAGATGGTCCTGGAAGGCATTTCGTATGTTGGCGGCTGTGCTGCTTATGACGAAG
>Ga0334882_1004794_pt1 | contig 11112 bp, 5 predicted proteins | sample GraSluR1_MG_5_FD_207226 | JGI IMG/M metagenome (GOLD analysis project Ga0334882, IMG submission 207226) | Sludge microbial communities from methane-producing bioreactor in Wageningen University, Netherlands - Granular Sludge_15_04-R1 | ecosystem: Engineered > Bioreactor > Anaerobic > Unclassified... | reverse complement strand
AGATGCTTTCTTAAGCAAGTCTCCCGAAAACTCCATTAAATTGTAGCGATCCTCCGGAGGAGTCATTGAAATAAGCTGTTCCTTTATTTTCAGATCTTTAAAAACGGAGATTACAACAGAGTCATTTTCAGCAGCATTCTGGAAGGACAGGGATCTTGATGGCTCTTCACCAATTATGATTATTTTACCCCCTGCATCGGCAAAATCCCTGATTGCTAAAGCAGTGGAAGCTTTTACAGATTTCACATCGCACAAGATAAGAGCCTTGTAGGACATGGGACCATAGTTAAGCCTTCCATCCTTCTTTACACCGTTAATAATAATATTTTCATCGATGTAATCACACGATGAGCCGGTCTGGCTTAATCCCTCCCAAAGCCTGTAGCAATAATCGGGAGTGTTATGAAAAGGCACCCTCGGAAGTCCTTTTTCGGTCCAGACATCGCCGGTAGGGCCGAGAATGGCAATGCTTTTCCCGGGTTTTGATTTCTGGAACACATAAGAGAGGCGTGAATTATAATCGGCCCATTTCTTGAAATAGGGCCACCAGGTATTTTGTTCACTGAAATACTCTCCGAATCTTATCCATCCGGGAAATCCGGCCTTAACAGGTGAATAATTATAGCCATGCAAAACTGCATGGTTCATTCCTGTAATAAAATTCATATCATCATGCCTCTTGATATCTTCAAGGGAAGCTTTCCATACGCCCCGGGTATTCGTCATTGCCTCACAGCTGATAATTTTTCTGCCGGTCAGATGTCCTCCTGAGGCTGCATACAGGTTCCAGATCATATAACCATGATCCTGGTTCCATGTCCATTGCTCACTATCCATATTATTCCCCGAGAAAAGCCAGTTGTTGCTTTCGGGGATATCAGGTATCATGTTTCCCTCCATTATGCCCATCAGGAATGGAGTACCGTATGCCTGATAGCGGCACAGGAGTCCGTTAGCTGTACAGAACTCCTGCAAGGTGCGTGTGAAACTGTCAAGAAAGAGCGAGACCATGAATTCGTTGAAGTCATATCTTACTCTTTTTATCTGGTCCTGTAATTCGACATTGTAATTATCGGAAGGATACCCACTGTAAGGTTCATAGAAAATAAAAGGTAAATAGGGATCAAGCCTGTAGTCATATTCGCTCAAAAATTTTTCGGCCATCCCGTCTGTCCAGTTTGAACCGGCAAGCTCAATACTGTCGCAGAACAGGGCCCTTATCAGTTTATTCAGGGGTATTCCCGTTTCTTCGCTTATCTTAATGAGGCGGTTGAGATAGGCAAGAGTTACCTCCCGTTTATAATGATCCATCACGGGTCCGGCTGCTCCCGGCGCCCCGTTCTGTACATGCCGGTGTCCTTTTTCGAGTATCCCGTAAATAAGATGCCAGCTTCCATCAGGAGTTTTAAATGAGAGCCCATTCCCGGCACCTGAATTTTGCATAAGGTCTATGATATCATTAAGATCATCCATCCCATCTGGTACCAGCCGTGCGAACAAAAGTTCCTCAGATAATGCCTCTCCCTCAGGTGCCCGCGACTGGGAAGCCAGAGCCTTATTCAAAAGGTCGCTGAAGCTTATGCTAACTTTTTCTCCTCCTCTGTACTCAAGGTTATTGACCATGACCCGGGCAATTACTTCATCTTCCTTAAGGAACTCACCGCCGAAGGGCCATCCTGAACCTACTATCATGTCAGTTATCATTCCGCGCTTTCCTGCTTCCCGCGAAGCAGTTGCAAGTAGTCTGTTCCATTCTCTGCTCAGCCAGGTAAGAGCATTGGTTCCGGCAGTATCAGCCTCGGGCGGCATCTCAATAGGGTTTATTTCAACACCCCCGACACCTGCTGCACTCAGCACATCAAGCTGTCTGATAATTTCATCCTCTGTAATCCGGTTCCCGTTCCACCACCAGCGCACAAATGGACGGGCTTCTGCAGGAGGGTTAAGAAAACCGGAGTAAAGACCGGGGTCTGGTTCTTTACGGCATCCTGAAAATATTTGGATTAAAACAATTAATATCAGTATTTTACCTTTCATTACTTCAATAGTTTTCTATTTCTTGTCTGATCTATGATTCCACCTGTTTAAATCAAATCTATCATTTAATACCGCTACCATTTAAGGTATTATCATCATATTTTATTTATGAATTCACTATTTCAGTTTACCCAACTAAATGGCATATTATCAAATCACCAACCATCTTATTGAAGCCTTTGTTTGTTTTCCAATAGTACTTTCTGCAATTCATGGTAATTCACCTTTTGCACAGGAATCTCCTTCTCGATAGCAATGGAAGCTGCGATGGCTGCCGACTGCCCCAACACCATAAAAACCGGTTCCATCCGGATTGAACCAAAGGCAATGTGTGATGCGCTGACGCAAACCGGCACCAGGAGGTTTTTACATTGTTTTTCTTTGGGTATTATGGCCCGGTAACTGATTGGATAAGGGCCTTTTACACGAGCTTCCACATTACCTTCATTTTTCACAAATCCTTCAATGGTGACATATCGCTGAACATGGTGTGAATCCATTCCGTAGGCAGCCAGACCCACCGGATCGGGGGCCACGGCAAGGCCTTCACAATTGTACTGAGTCATCACGTAATCACTGATCATACGCCGGGCTTCGCGCACATACAACTGTTCCTGCCAGCCGTTACCTTCGGTAAATTCATCTTTGCACATTCCCCAACGCGACACTTCGTTGCGGATGTGCCCGGGCATCCGGGGGTGATACGCCAAAGTCCACATCAGACCTTTCTGGTAATTGCGGTGGCGTTCTGCAATTGCTTCCCTTTCTGTATATGAAGCTTCCGGATAATCGTAATTCTGTCCTATAAAATCGGTGGAAAAACCTAAACGGTTGTTGGTGTCTGTTTTCCGGTTAGGCATGCTTGAGTTTATCCAAGGAAAACCCTTCTCTCCTGCTTCGTAATTTCTTAGTAAAAGCTCATAATCCGGTTCATTGTAAGTCGCAGGCTTTTCAAACGCGATACGGTTTTCGGGATGGTCAGTAAGGCACATCCTGAAGCAATAGGCCTGCACACCGTTATTTGCAGAACCTTCCTTTCCCGGGCCTTCAGGATTGATAAACGGCAGGAGCCCGCTTGCCGGATTGCCTTTTTCGCGGTAGGGATCAACGCCACGCACAAAGTTGTGGTTTATGGAATTACGTGAAATCTGGTTAGTCATTGTACGTGCAGTATCGGCGGTATGAACGCCGTTGAGCGTTTCGCCGTACTTTTTGTTAGATTCCCTGCCCACGGTGTAGGAGACCCCGGCAGAGGCCATTAAATCACCCTCGTAAGTGGCGTCGATAAAGGCTTTGCCCGAATAAGATATGCCACTTTCCATCGAAATGGAGGAAATTACTCCTTTCTTTTTCGTTACCCCTTTTTGCCTGTCGAGCCGCTGGTTGTAAACGAGGGTTATATTCTTCTCCCCGGCAACCATCTGGTGAAATATATTCAGTGCGGCTGATGGTTCGAAAGTCCACATGGCATCTTCGGCTGATTCGGTACGGGTTTGGCCGTCATCGCGATACTCTTCCGCTTTTTGCCATTTCCAGTTTTCGGGTTGCTGGTAGTACTTCTTAACATTCTGATAGAACTCGCGGGCAATTCCGCCAATGGCCTGTTTGTTGCCAATATCGGTCTGGCCCAATCCTCCTGTGGTTAACCCGCCAATACGGCTGGTGGGCTCAATCAGTACTACCGATTTTCCCATCCGCGAAGCCTGAATAGCCGCGCTGACACCAGCAGATGTTCCTCCGTAAATCACCAGATCATATTCACTAAAACCCTGATTAAAAGCCTTTTGATTAACACATATCGCAATTAACAGTACAAAAAACCCTTTCATTTCAGATTATTTTAGTTGCTTTACATAAACCTGAATTTATATGTTCCTGATTCTTAATCGAAATCAATTATAAGTTCTGATTCTCCGACAGTGGCGTAAGGAGTAATATCAACAAACTCTTTTAGGAGGTTTTTCTCAGGATACCATGCTTTTACAATGAACTTATCATTGCTGAAAACTCCGGGTAGAAATTCATTGCCTTTAATCCTTAAAATATACTCTAGTTCACCTGTTGTCTGATTAATGATCTCGACAACCGGATCAGGATCTCCCGAAATCCTCAGAGTCGGCAGCCAGGCGACCGGTACACGTCCATAATTATCTGTCTGGCTGATCGTCAGCGGCCAGCCCGGATGCTGGCTCTCACTGTCAGGTTTGGTAACATCGCTCAGAAACCGCCATGATTCCATTGTAATTTTACGGTTTTCTGTATCAAACTCAACAAAACCGAGTCCGGCTGACTTCTCCTGCTGAAATTTATAGCGGTCGGCAATGCCTGCAAAATTGCCGGGATTACCGATGGCATATACATAATTCCTGTTTCCGAATGCATCGGTGTATTCTCCGGTATTGGGCAGGTTATGTTCCGGTCTGTTGTTTACATGGATATTCAGTTCATCGGGACGGAACCATCTGGAATATCCAACTGCAATTGCAGGAGTGCAGTAACACCATCCTGCATCACGGAAATCCTCAATTCCGTACTGGACAAGAGATGGTAGATGCTGATCGCCGGTTATATGAAAAACAAAACCTTTCCGTAATATACGGAGAGCTCTGTCGCGTGCTTTCTTAGGCCAGCCTCCGGAATCGAGGTCTCCGAGAAGGTAGCCGTCCTGCTGTCCGTGGTGAGTGGCAGCATTTGCAAAGGGTGTCTGTGATAACAGCACTTTCATGTCGGCACCTTCCCACTCTCTGATCCAGCTTTCGAGAAATAATTCCTGTCTTTCCCCAAGAAGTACGAGTTCGGGTATATCAATAACTGTTGGGTCTTTGAGCGGTTCTTTCAGATGGTCTTTCCTTCCTTCCCAGTCTGCCACCAGGTTAGGGCCCGATTTGAAAACCCTGTCGCTTACTATGGCAAAGCTTACCCTTCCATAATTCAGGCTGGTGTACCATACTTTCATCCCCTGTTCTATGGGAGCAGGATCGAATGGATCGGGCAGGTGAGAACACTGTGTTGTATTTACGACATTGACCATTTTGACTGTCTGGGTAAATCCCATAAGATCATCGCTGCCTGCTGTCCCCGGAGGCCTCGCTATTCCTCCCCCGCCCCACAGGTTACCCTGAAAAACATCATGGTCGTCGGGAGTGCAGATAGCCGGAATATCGCGCATAATATCACCGAAAGCCCAGCCAAACATGTACCATTTTCCAAGATAGCTGAGAATGGCCATATCTTCAGGTTCTCTTTTTATCGGGTATCCTCCGTTCTGTTCATATATCTGATCACCTGAGAAGTATAATATATCCGGATTCTTTAATCCGAGGTTCCTTACCACCGGGGAGTAAGGAAACCCCGTATGGTACTGGCAGGTCATAGCACCCATGCGCAAGGGGCGGCCGGCAGGCTCTTTCCTTATCCTGCCTGTATATCTGAAGGTCTCTTCAATACCATGGAGATTCCTGTAGCGGTACAAAATCCTGTATTCCTTTTCCCGCAGAGGATCCCAGTTTTCAACCCTGAATGTAACGGTGCGTGAATCAGGTTCGATTGGTTGCGAACCTGCGGATATCCATTTTTTAGCTGTTTTCAGCTCAAGTTCCAAAGTTTGATTATCCATTTCAGAGACTGGTGGCAGTTGTGCCGTCAGCTTCAGGATATTGCGGTTCAATGTGTGCATGCTCCATAATACCGGACCAAACCTGTTTTCAGGCTCATATTTAAAACCCGGACCTTCCAGAAAAATATTATCGAACCAGAATTTAGGTCCGTTATTCTTTGACCTGGCACTTCTTGGATTACTTACAAGCTGTAAAATACCGGCTACCGGATCTTCCTGCAAAGAGGTCAGCTCTGTTATGGAATTACCATCAACATCGAGAACATAAAGACGCAGAATATATCCTTCAGTATTACTCTCGCCGGTCAGAGCCAGGCGGAAATGAGTGAGATCGAAATCAGCCGGTAATTTTTTGGTGCTCTGGCCTAAGAATGCGAATCCGTCTGTATGAATTCCGGCATTTATACCACTGCCAAAGAAGATTGCGGCTCTGATATCATCATCTTCAGGAGCCTGTGAGCCGATTATCAGTCCGGCTGATCCGTTATTCGCACCCTGTTCGAGCAGACCCATTTCAAGGTTTATGGCAAAGCTGTTCTCACCGGGTCCGATTATATACGGCAAGATGGTACATGTAGCCTGCTGGCCTTCTCCGGTAAACTCAATACGGCCTTGAGTAATACGCCAGTCTTCAAGGGGCACGGCCCAGAAATCCTCTCCGATCCAAATCCTGTCATTAACAGAATTAAAATCATACCGTACCGTAACAGGTTGCTGCCCGCAAGAGTTCATAAGCATCAGGATAATGACATTAACACCGATGCATCTCATTAGTAAATTCATAAACAATAAATTATATTTAACGAAAGATGGTCTTCTGATACTCTATGCCATCCATGGTCTCTGGCGATCGGTTACCTTTGACAATGTGTCGAGGGCTATGTTCACATCATCCACTATCTGGAAGTCATACATTCCAAGGCAGATAAAATCAGCCCCGTTGTTGAATGCATACCGCAGCCCCTCTTCCGGTCTTATAGCTCCTGCGGCCAGTACCTTGAAAGCTATCCATGGCTCTTTAAGTGTTCCCATAAAACGGATGGTCTCTTCAGGATCATAATCAAACATATTGTCCTTCCATGCTGCCTGGGGCTGCGCTGACCAGTAGTTATGGCTGTGACATGTCTTTACCCAGAAATCGGGCTTCAGGCCGTGTTCGACACAGGTCTTTATCGCCTCGATCTTATGGGCACCGATCCCGGCCGGTTTGCCATGACTGCGTATCTCTTCCAGCCCTTTCCTTATCAGTTCCATCCTTTGTGCAACCGTCCGGTTCAGTGGATCTTCCCAGTTCTCATCGGCCCACCGGTCGGTTATTTCACCCTGGCAATAGAGGGCATCTGAATCGACAGCCAGCGACATAGCAATCCCTTTCTGAAAATCGAGACTTATTCCACAGTCAGAAATAAACTTCATTTTCCCTCCGAATTCATGCTTATATTTCTGAAATACTCTTCCAAGCTGTGGATTGGTTATTATTGCATTTATCCCGCATTTTTCAGCGAGGGAAAGTGTCTGCATGACCTTTTCATCGGTATGGTATGTTTTCACAAGCTTCGATACATAGATCAGGTCGCGGGCATGGGCCCAGCCCCCTATCAGATTACCACCCATTACTATACGGCTGAGATCAAAGCTGGCAGGCTGACCCTGCCTGTCAGTATATTTAATGACGCCTTTAGGTACCTGTCCCTTAAGATCGGCAAGAGATGAATAATTGAAAGTCAGCAATGTTTCGCTTGAATTTGCATCGATCCCCTCAACCTTCAGCAACCTCTCCTCGAAGCTGTCCCATTTACGTTTTCTGTAAAAAGCGTACGCAAACAATCCGATTGCAGGGACTGTTATCAGATCCTTTATTGCCTCACGTCTTGCAAGTCCCTTATTGCCTTCAGCAGGTGCATCAGGTAGAGGTTTGCGGGCTTTCAAATCCTTCCAGTTCCTGTATAACCTGTCAAGACCGAAATGGTATCCTGAAGAAAGGAAGATAAAACCGGTAAGAACAAAAAACTCAATAAGTGTCTTATTTACCCAAAGGTAATTACCCTCAACCGGAACTCCGACCGTATAGCCGGGTACGGGGGGGTAAGCCACAAAGTAGAAGAACAGCATCAGTGCACCGGCAGCACTGGCCCATCGTGTAAGCAATCCGAGGATCAGTCCGGCTCCCACGAGGAGCATCCCGTACATGTTCATAAAATCCACAACACCAATAACAGCAGTGCTTTCTGCCATCGCATTGAAAACGGGGGCAAAGATCCATTCCGAACCTGCCAGGTATGGCGCTGATGACCAGTTACCCGCCACTATCTTCACCAGTCCTTCATATAAAAAATGCCACCCGATCGCGATCCTGACGACCGAGAATACCCAGGGCAGTATATTATCAATCTTTTGTTTTGAAATTGTTCTCATACATAAATATTATTAAAAGAGTATCCGGAATCAATAATATGCTTCATTGATTTTCTTCGTCTGCAATATATTAAATTATTTCTTCCTGTCTGCCTCAAGTGCGCCAACCACTCTGTCAAACTTCATCAACATCTCAGGGTCAGGTTCAGCGATTATTTTCCACTCATCTGACCCATAGACTCCGGCCTGCGAATAATCAAAAGGCTCGAATTTGATCTTCCTGATTACTGAATTACTCCTGAACCTGAAATCAAATTGCCCCGGATCTCTGAAAAGGGGATCGGCGATGATCGAATTTCGGTCCCTTCCTGTTTTTCTCCACTCCGAAAAATTAAGGTCGGCAAACATTATATTTTCGGTGCGGGTATCCCAGAAGCAGTTCAAATCGGACAATAGATTGATCTTATGCCAGTTGCTGCTCAGCAGAGTCCCTTTTTCAAACCAGATAATGTTATTTGTAAATGAGAAAGACCGGTGCTCCTCAACCCTCGTTGCCTGGAGCTGTGCCCTTATGTTATATGCGAAAATGTTATTTCTGATAATGTTTTCCTTTCCGTAATGCTGGTGAAAACCGGAATTCTTACAGGCATAAACCAGGTTCTTTTCCATAATTATTCCATACGAACCCTCATCGGTATAGAGGCCCCAGCCGCCGTAATCGAATGAATAGACATGATGTATCACATTATTTGCCACCCTTGTACCCTCAGAAGCGCCGAGCGTGTAAACGCCGCCCATATCGCATAGCTCACCCCAGCCAAGATGGTGAATGTGATTGAATTCAATAATATTACGTTTGGAAGGACTATGGGCGTAGCCCCACACCCAGCCGACAGAGATACCGGTATACCTCAGATCAGATATATCATTATGCATCAGTTTATTATCGCTGGCATTAAAGATGATAATACCGACTGCGCAGGGAAACAGATGGCCCCCGTTCCTGATAATATTATTATCGACGATGATATTGCTGGTTATTTCCCGTTCATCGGGGCGGATAACTGTTTCTCCTATCTTTACTCCCCCTGCCCCAAGATCATGCATATAGCACTGTACAACACTGCAATTGCTGCATGATCTGCGGAACCAGAATGCGTATTTCCCGGTATGTGCAATCTCGCAACTGGTGAAAGAAATGTTCCTGGCAAAATCGATATTGATAACCGCATCGACAGGCGCTGCAGCCTGTGCGGCTTCATTTCCCTTTTCAGGCATCCCGTATCCTGATACCCGAAAGGAAATATTCTCAAACCTTATATTTTCAACGTGTTTTCCCGTTGTTTCTTCGCCTTTAATAACAATGAATTCTTCCATGACAGGCACCATAAAAGTGCTGTTCCATAGATTCTCACCCTCGCGGGGGACATACCACAGATATCCCGAAGGTTCAAGAAACCACTCTCCCGGTGCATTAAGCGCCTCGCGGTAATTCTCGACATAATAGCGGGTCTGTTTGTCAAGGGAGTTCCACGGCTTCATACCCGTTCCGATTGTATAGATCGCTGACTGAGACGGGTTGAAATCATAGATCCTCTTTCTTGTATTGTCCCACTTGTGGTAAAAAGTTATAACGGCTTTCTCTATTTCTTTCCCCGACATTCCTTTGAAGATTTCTGCTCCTGCACTGTCGAGAACTATTTTCTGAACGGCGAGTTCCGGGGCACGGCCCGATCCCTTTTCGACGACAGTTTCAGCGACATCCTGAATAAAAAGGAATCCGTCGTCAGGAGTTCGTGCTCTGACCGCTCTTTTCCCGTTTACATAGAGTTGCTCAAAATTCCATCCGTAATGTGCTACTTCAGGAATATACATTCTCCAGAGCTTTTCATTAACCCTTTCGAATCCGTTAAGATTGATGCCTCCGTATAAAGCAGCTCTTTTGCCAGGTTCGGACTTAAATACAAGTGGTCCGGAAGGTGTTCCCGAGTCCCTGATATCAAGTTCCAGTGGCTGAGTCATAAAGTATTCACCCTCGAGTAAAATTATATCAATGGGTTTATCTCCGATATTGACAGAACGGAGCTCCCGGGCTCTGTCGCGGGCGCTTTCAAGTGTGGCCAGAGGCCTCAGCCGTGTTCCGGGATTCTGATCGTTTCCGGAAGGACCTACGTAAATAACCTGTCCTGAAACAGGTTGCCGTCCTGAAATTAGCAATGCAAATATCAGGATAACAAGTATTTGTTTTTTCATTTCAGTATTCAATTTAATTTTGGAAAAAAGCATATCTTTTACAAAAAAAGAATCTTGTCTTTTTCTTCCGTTAAGTTAAGAATTTAATTAAATCACAGATTTCTGCACTGAGTTTTATTCGTAATTTTAGTACCGAAAAGAATAATCCAAAATCCGAAAGAAAAGATGATATCACTTAGAAAACCATTCCCGCTGATCATTCTCCTTCTTTTAATCTTACTGTCTCAGGCTCTCAGATCGCAGAATTTGAGGACATGGGATGTTTACGAAATTACCCTGAAATCATCGGTAACTTTTGAGAACCCACATACCGAAGGGCTGAGAATGGATAACAAAGCTTTCTTAATTGCTGAATTTACGGGTACAGATGGAGAATGTACCGGCTTCCGGTTTCAATGGACTGATCTTGTAAACCAGAAAGAAGCAGGATCAGGCACCGTCAACGGAGGATCAATAGTTGAAATAAAATGCCCCGAAGACTATCCGGGAACTGTTAATTACAAGGATTGGGTTCTTTATATCAGGTTGAATGATCAATAATATTTAACATGAACAGGGAATCCCTGTTCATGTTAATGTATCGAGAAATCTTTTACACAGGGCAAGGGAATACTTTCTTGATTCAAGTGAACCTTCAAAAGCCTTGTCCTCAACCTCCACACAAACAGGGCCGTCATATTTTATGTCGTAGAGTGCCGAAAAGAATTTTGTCCAGTCAATATCTCCGAGTCCGGGCAGTTTAGGCGAATGGAACTGCAGTGGTGCGGCCATTATCCCCACCTCGTTAAGCTTGTCCTGATAAACTTTAGCATCTTTAAGGTGAACATGGAAAATCTTATCTTTGAATTCAT
>Ga0334882_1004793_pt1 | contig 11113 bp, 4 predicted proteins | sample GraSluR1_MG_5_FD_207226 | JGI IMG/M metagenome (GOLD analysis project Ga0334882, IMG submission 207226) | Sludge microbial communities from methane-producing bioreactor in Wageningen University, Netherlands - Granular Sludge_15_04-R1 | ecosystem: Engineered > Bioreactor > Anaerobic > Unclassified... | reverse complement strand
AGAAGTGGCCGGGCCAATTCGGACAGCCCGATAGGTGATACTGCTCCCCGGACGTCCGACCGAGGAGGAGCATCGACAATGCCACGACGCCCACGCCGCAACCACTCGCCGGCCTTCAAGGCCAAGGTCGCTCTGGAGGCCATCAAGGGCGAGCAGACGATCATCGAGATCGCCGAGCGCTTCGACGTCCACCCTACGGTGATCACCAAGTGGAAGCGACAACTCCTGGAGGGCGCCCCCGGGGTGTTCGGAGCCGTCGGGGATGAGAAGCAGCAGGCACCGGACGTCGCCAAGCTGCACGCCAAGATCGGCGAGCTCACGATGGAGAACGATTTTTTGTCCGGTGCGCTCGGGCGCGAACAGGGTCCGAGCGCAAGGCGATGATCGCTCGTGATCACCGTCTCCCCATCACCCGCCAGGCGCGCCTGCTCGGCCTGGCCCGCTCGAGCGTCTACTACTCACCGACAGCCACCAGCGAGCGCAACCTCGCCCTGATGGCGGCAATCGATGCGATCCACACCGAGTTGCCCTTCTACGGCATCAGGAGGATCAGGGGCGAGCTGCTCGCCCGCGGCTTCGCCGTCGGACGGCAGCGCGTCGCCACCCTGATGCGCCGCATGGGCATCGCGGCGATCGCCCCCAGGCGGCGGACCACAAAGCCCGCGCCTGGTCATCGGATCTACCCCTACCTGTTGCGTGGCCTTCCCATCACCGAGGCCGGGCATGTCTGGTGTGCCGATGTGACCTACCTGCCGATGCGCAAGGGCTTCTGCTACCTGGTCGCCGTCATGGACTGGGCCTCCCGCAGAGTGCTGTCCTGGCGGCTCTCGAACACGCTTGATGCCGGCTTCTGCGTCGAGGCACTGCGGGAGGCCCTGGAGCGTCATCAGGCTCCGGAGATCTTCAACACCGACCAGGGCGCGCAGTTCTCCAGCGAGGCCTTTACGAGCGTGCTCGCCGGCCACGGCATCGCCATCAGCATGGATGGCCGTGGCCGCTGGCTCGACAACGTCTTCATCGAGCGGCTCTGGCGATCCGTCAAGCACGAGGAGGTCTACCTGAAGGCCTACGAGAACCTGACCGAGGCGCGCCGCGGGCTGGCCGCCTACTTCGACTTCTACAATCACCGCCGCCGACATCAGGGACTCGCAGACAAGACCCCTGATGAGACCTACTGGACTACACTACGCACACACCAAGCAGCTGCATGAGGAACAGTTCATCACCTAAGAACTCCGTTCAGCTGTCCAAGCGAACCCGGCCACCTCTGTCCTTCGCCTTGAGATACCGCTTGCTGGAATTCGGGCTCATTGACACTGCCTCCCTGTCCTTCTCTCCCGGCGTACCGGTTCTAGAAAACCGTGTGTCTTCACTGCTCTGGTCGCCTGTTCCGTTCACTCCGATCCAAGATTTCGCAATCCGGTTCCTGCGGAACGTCTGCGGAATCGTGCCCGTACCGGGAAATCACCCGACCTTTCCCTGCCAGTTGTCCGCCTGGCACTGGGGCAAGGATGGAGGAGATAGCTGATCGATGGTCTTGCCCGTCCGATCGCCCGCACCTGCGTGCGACCACGCCCCCGTGCCGACCTCCTTGAGCCGCCGGATCAGCGGCGCCTCTTCGAGGCCGAGCAGCCGGCCATCCTTCACGAGACACCGTCCCTCGACGTAAACCTGGTCCACGGAATGGCGCGTCCCGCAGTAAACGAGGTTGCGGATGGGATCGCGCACGGGAGACATCTCGAAGGAATCCAACCGGAAGCTGACCAGGTCGGCCTTGGAACCGGGGGCCAGCCGGCCAATATCCGAACGCCCGAGCGCCTTTGCCCCCGCGATGGTTGCCGAGTCGAACGCATCGCGCGCCGTCGCCACGAAGCAGCTGCGCTCGGCGATCTTGCCGACGCCACAGGCCCACCGCATCTCCTGGAGGTAGTCCAGGTTGAAGGCGTCCGTGCCGATACCCACGTTGATGCCCTCCGACAGGTACCGCGGGTATGACTCCACCGCGAACCCCCGCAGTACGAACACCCAGGGGCAGTGCGCGACCGTGCTTTGCGTATCCGCCAGCAGCCTGAGGTCGTCGTTGCCCGGGTACCGCACGCGGCTGTGACCCGACACAAAGGCAGCATGGGCAACGATGAGATCGGGTCCCAGAAGCCCAGTATCGGCCAGCAGCCCGATGGGCGTCTTCCCATAGCGGCGGATACACTCCTGGAATTCCGTGAGACCCTCAGCGGCGTGAATGGTGATGCCGATGCCCAACTGGTCCGCGGCCTTCCGCGTCTCCTTGAGCACGCTGGGCGTACACGTGGTAGTCATGGTGGGCCCCAGTAGGGCGCCGACCCTTCCGTCGTAGCTCCCGTTGTAGCGCTCCGCGAGCTCGACCGCCGCCGCGAGTCGTTCCATCCCGGCGGCCTCATCGAGCGGATAGACGAGGGAGTGGCCATCCTCTGTGTAGAACAGTCCAGCCCTGTAGGGGAAGGCGACGTAGGCACGCAAACCCATCTCTCCCGCGAGATCCGCGACCTGGGGAGAGATCGAGCTGCCTGGGTCGACCACCGTGGTGCATCCACTCAACAGGAGCGCGGCAAGGGCCGACCGGGCAACGTCCACGGCGTCGGCGTCGGTGTACTTGAGCGCGAACTCGTGGTCGTAGAGGATCGACTGGTAGAAGAACATGCTGCCAGTGTCCTCGAAGTAGCTCTTGTGGATGGGAGCCACTCCCGAAGGATGGCAGTGGATGTTGACGAAACCGGGGATTATGAGAGCGTCGCCCAGGTCCTCTACGGGCGCGTCACCTGAAGGGAGGGTCTTTCCGAACCCCACGACCGAGCTACCGGCGATGCCCAGATAACCATCCTCCAGCACCTCATGCCTATCGTTATTCCATACGACGATGTACCTGGCCTTCAGGTATCTCCCACCATCTCCGGCCATCAGCTCAAACCCCCTTGCTGTACCCGTCTGCGTTCTCGCCGACCTCTCCGTCACAGACACGCGCCTCGCGCATTCCCCTACTCACGAAGACCTGACGCCCACCAAAGGACCGTCGTCCCTGACACGAAGCGCAGCTTAGCTCCAGTGACTCTGACCTCCAGTCTCTCTTCAGCCCGGCAGTTCGTGCTTGACGCTGGAGTTGTTCGTGGAGCCACAAGCTCCAACGCTCTCGGACCCCTGCTCCGATCGCTCAGCAGTCGTTTGTGACTTGTTGACAATCTACGCCTCTTCGACCGGGTCGTCAAATCTCGTGCGGAGAATCACTCGATACCGAACCGCCCGCCGCCGGATCCAGTGACACTCATCGCAGTCGACAAACGGCGCGAGCCACCCATGGGTCGAACGCGCGGCGAGTGAGGCGGCGCGCTCCGCACGGGAGAAGGAGGGGCGGAGGGAAAGGGTGTCCGGGCCACTCCCGCCAACGCAGGACCAGTCGGCCATCCACCTTGGCGGCAACGCGGAACGCGCTTCTTCAGAACACAGGTGCAACGAGTACAGCAAGCGTGAAACAGCTACTCTTCGACGATTTGCTCCAACTGTGGCGGCGTTACTCCGCGTTTCACAAGCCGCCGCGAGACCGTCCGCGGCGTCAGCTGGAGGAACGCCTCCTCGGGCGCCCAGTGACGCCACCCCTCTGCTAGATGCAATGCGATACCATCTGGCTCCACGCGAAGAGGAGCTTCGCGACGGAGCACCTCGGTGGCCAGGAACGGTACAAGCTCGGCGCGCCATACTTCGGGCGTCACGGCCTCGGCCAGGTTGCCGCGATACTGATCGGCCTGCAGTGTTCGCTGCGGGTCGAACACGAACACGCGACCCGCAGCGGCCCCGCTCATGAAGAACTTACCCATGTACGGGCGGGCGCGCAGCGCCAGCCGACCGCGCGCGTCGGGCTTGGCGAGCCCGAGCACTACGTGCAGGCTGTTCTGGCCTCCCGACATCAGGTACTCGAACGCGTACTCGTTCGGTGAGCCGAAATGGATGGACTTGAACCCGGGGGCAAGTGCCTCTCCGTCGGCGAGGTAGACCCTGTTCTGGCCGGCGACGGCGAACCGCGAGCCTGAATTCCAGACATTGAAGGTGCCACCGTGGGCCGCGTAGCAGCACGTGTTCAGTGCATCCTGCAGGACGAAGAGGTAGCCCGAATCGGCCTTCATGCCAGCGTGGCTCTGCCCCTGACCGTAGAGCCAGAGCTGAGCCCCCTCGAGCAGAGCGCCCAGAAAATCGCCCACCTCACGGCCGTACAACTCGAGGACGACATCCGGCGCCGGAGAGCCCTCGGCGGCCGCCAAGTTACTTCCCAGATACCGCGGGCCTCCCTGACAGCCGTAGCCCACGATGTGTCGCCAGCCGACGCGTACCGCCTCGGTGAGCAGCCGCGTCGCGCACTCGAGCGTGAACGCCTCACCGACGAAGCCGCCGAGGTCGATCACCAGGACATCCCGAGCGGCATCGGTCGGCGGGAGGAGATCGTCGCGCGTGGTGGCGGTAAGGCGACCCCATCGTCCGGCGGGGGCATGTGCTTCCGCGAGCACCGCGGCCAGCGGCGGCACGCCGTCGAGAATGCGATAGATGCCACCCTCAGGCTGGCCGCCGAAGCCGCGGCCACCATCGGTGAGATACTCGAGCGAGGAGAGCGCCACGCCGCCCGGATCGGCGAACTGCACCCGTTTGCGAAGCGAGGTGAGCACCCGCAGCGCGGCGGCCCGCTCGCCGACGCCCGCCTCCGCGAACTGCGGGAGCGCCACATCCACCAGGTGACGGTAGTCGTCCCGAGCGAGCAGCGGCAGACGATCGAGAACGGTGGAAACGAGCCGCTCGGCCGCCGGGAGCAGCGGTTCGTCAGGCGGCAAGAAGCGCCCCGCGGCGGCATCCAGGGCCGGCGGCAGTGCCCCCGAGAGCTCCTCGAGCATGCCGTCGACCTCGCGCCGCCACTCGGGACGCGGCCGCAGCGACTCCGTCGGCCGTGCGGCATCGATCTTGCCCCCGGCACGTGTCGGCACGATCGGCTCGCCGAAACGGTTGGCCAGATCGAGTGACGGTACCCCGGGGGTCAGGAAGGCCTCCACCACGCCGCCGTACTCGCCGCGTCCCGGCGCGCCGCCGGGGCGCATGTTGAAGCGCAGGTCGTGCCCGGCGTCCGCGAGCACCCCTTGATGGTGCAGCACGCGCAGCATGGCGTCGGCGATCTTGGCCTCGCTGCCGTTGGCGACGACGCACACCCCGCCAGGGCTCGTGTCGTCGCTGACTACCAGCTCGTGCGGGCGCAGAAACTTGATGTCCATGTTCTCGCGGAAACCAACCCGGCGTACGGCTGCGGCGCCGTCCACGCACGGCGCATCGAGCACCGGCCGGGACTCGACGATGGTGAACTTATAGGGACCCGTGGGGGTGAGCTGCACGTAGTTGCGCGAGAGGGTCTCGCAGAGCAGCCTGCGCTCTTCGTCGAGCGCGTCGAGATCGATGCCCGTGATGGGGGAGATGATCTGCGAGGCGTGCTCGGTAGACAGGCCGAGCACTCGCCGCGTGAAGTCGACCAAATAGGCCGCGTACTCCGTATCGGTGAGCGCCTTACGGTCGTAGACTGAGTCGCCCTCGTACAACCGCCATCCTTCGCCCATACTCTCGTCGGCGTGCAGGTATCCGTACTCGCGCAGGAACGGCGAGGTCGAATCGACTCCCACCTGCTCCCCATTGTGCATCAGCAGCACGTTGTAGGCTTTGAAAGGATGAGCGCCGGCCGGATTACCACGACCTTCGGCATCGATCGCCGGTGAGTTGGTGGGGTACCGATGGTGCATCCCCCAAACATGCGCCCGCAGCTCCGCGCCGTCCCCCGACGCGGCCTCCGTGAACGTCGCGGCCCCTGGATACACCGCCCAGAATCGGCCGAAATCGAAGTACTCGGGGATGGTGTGAGTCCAACCGCTGATCTTCACCGCGGCCAAGTCCTCGCCCATCGACACCACGTAGCCGCGACGCTTGGCCGCGTACTTGCCCACCGAGCTGTCGAGTTCACCATGCGTGCGATAGAAGCGCGAGTCGAGCACGTGCGCCAGCGCCGTGAAGTACTCCTCCAACACGTCTTGCCGGAAAGCGAGCGCACGAGCGTCTCGCGGTCGCGCCGCCGTCGAGGGGTCCAAGACCTCCGCCAGACGAGCCAGCGGCACGTCGGCGTACTTGGTGCGCACCTGCAGCCACTGCGGGCTGGCGATCAGCCGCTTCGCGTAGCGCGCCAGGACGCACGGTTCGAGATCCACAAAGAACAGGTGGAAGTCGCCCGGGTCTTCGCGCAGATCGGCCCGCCGCCAGCCCTCCGGCGCCACATAGCGTTCCCGTACCGGAAGGCGAAGATCGTCGAGGCGGCGGACGACCTCGGCGGCCGCGAGCTGCTCCCCGTCGGCCGCCCAGAAACGGCAGCCGCCGAAGTGCGTGAGCATTTCGCGCACCGTCTCGGCGCGATCTGGACCGATGGTGTTCACCACGAAACACGTCTTGTCGCGCAGCGGTGGCGGCGCGAACCCGGCGAAGTCGAGGCCGCCGCCGCGATTGTTGCCCCCGTTGTAGCTCAGGCGAGCCGCCTCCCAAATGGCGTCCACGGTCACCGGGACAGTGACCGCGAGCGAGCCTACGCGACAGGAGTCGTGCTCCGCGACGACCGGCTCACCAGCAGAACTCTCAACCGAAACTTGAGACTGAGAGTCCTCCTCGGAAGGGACTCGCCGCGGCTCCCGTTGGTCCTCCTCGCCGTTCGCCGGCCATACCGGCATGTCGAGGAAGTCGGTCCTGCCGCGCAGCAGACGGATGTCGTCCAGGAGAAGGTCGGGCCGCACCACACGACCATCCTCGTCGAGAGCCCCGCTCTCACGGTTCAGCGCGTCGATGAGCACCGCTAACTTGACCATGTTCAGCGCCGTCCAGTTGCGCAGGCGCGCGGCCATGAGCACGCGGTCGTTCTGCACCGTGAGCTCTGGCTTGGTGGTGATCCCACCCCGCGGGCAATCGAGATGGCAGTTGCCACACTGATTGCAGCCGAAGGCGACGGCCTTGCTGATGCTGGCCTCGACGAGCGCGTCGGCTCCGGCGATGAGCACCTTGAGCATGTCGAGCTCGCCACGGAGCCCGCCGGAGGCGAACAGCCGCGTGCCACCCTGCGCGCCGTACGGCGCGCCGTGGAGATCGCGGATGGGCAGCAGTTCTCCGCTCCCGTCGAGATCGACCCGTTCTCCCATGAGGGCGTGGTGGGTGTGCAGGATGGTCCGGAAGATGTCGGGCCAGCCCACGTGCGAGGAGTCGGCGTGGTAGTTCCCGGAACCGCCGACTCCGGCGTCGATGAGCAGGTAGTCCACCACGAAGTTGCTCCACATCCCCGCAGCGACGTACCGCGTGTAGTTGGAGCCCGTCACCTTGATGCCGCAGTGCGTGTGGTAGAGCAGCCACAGCCATACCTCGGCCGGCATATCCTCGATGGAGTAGATATCGTGTTTGGGGTCGGGGCTCAGCGCATCGGTACCTACCGGGATGTTCCGCGCCTTGCTCACCGTGGGCGTCACCTTGGCGCCGGCCAGACGGCCACCCTTGCCCGGCTTCGCTCCCTGGTTGATCTTGATCTCGACATCCCGCACGCGGCGTAGATCTGTGCCGGTGATGCCGAAATGACCGCTGGCCGCCTGCAAGCTCTCCCACTTCATGTCCTCGGCGGAGGCAAGGCGAATGGGCCCTCCCTCACCAGACGTGGTCATGGTGAGGTCGGCGTTACCGCGAATCCGCGCCATGAGGAAGTCTTCGCTGGCGGCGCCGAGCGACATGGAGGCGTGGCAGACCGGCCCGTGCCACACTGGCTCGCGCACACCAAACCCCGACAGGACCAGCGTGCCACGAGGGTCGCACCGCAGCGTGATCGCCCCATCGGCCGACGCACGCGCCACGGTGGTACCGCCAGCGCCGTGACCGGTGGCTAGGAGCTCGACCAGGCGCACCCGCTCACCGTCGGAAGAACGTAGCCAGAGCGAGCCGCCCCGCTCGAGCGCCGCGTGCAGCGGATGCCCGACGCCGAACGTGCGCTCCAGGCCCCCGCTCGCGTCAGCCTGGAGCCGGGCGAGGGCGGGCTGTTCCGGAGCGGTGTGGAGTGTGACCACCGCTCGCGACCACACCGCCCCCGGCCGCAGGAATCCCCGCGGAACAGCGAGGGAGATGTAGTCGAGGAGCGCGGGAGAGCGGTGGAGCCGCGCCACCGACCACGCCAGCGAAGCACGCGAGAGCTTGAGGCCCACGCCGTCCAGGGAGAGCTCGCCCTGGCCGCCGCTCAGCAGGAACTCGTCCTCCTCGGGGAGACGGCCGGAGGCCATGCGATAGACGACCTCGAGGAAATCCGCATTCAGGGCACGGCTGGAGTTGTCGATGTGGTAGCTGGCGTCGCGCTGCGCCAGCACACGCGCGGCGTTCACCAGCGGCAGGTCTGGCGTGACCTCCCGCAGCAGCGCCGAGACGCGATACCTCCGGCGCACCTCGGGCGGTACCGGTTCCGCGGCCACCCGACGGCGGTTCGCCGCGGCGTTCGCGCGGGCGAAGTCCGGTTGAGCGAGAGCATCTACCTCCCGAACCCAGTCGGCCGTCATGGTGATGGCCATCGTGTTCCCGCTCGTCTTCTGCACGTCGTCGATGCCCATGCAGGAGAGGAAATCCAGGATGCTGTGCTGCCAGCACGTGAGCGTGCAGAGAGCCATCTCGAAGAGGTCGTCTTCGTCCGTGCGCGCCAGCTGCTCGTCTACGCCGGCGACGGAGGCCCCGAGGAGGACGTCGACCGTGGCGGGAGCGAGGGCAATGGCGGCCGCGTACGTCATCGCACCGGCGTTGGCGCCGAGGAGAATACCTTCATAGACCGTCGCCGCCGAAGCCTGCGTGTCGGTGTCGCCGCCCGCCGAGACGAGCTGGACGCGCGCCCGGAGCAGGCGGTCTTTCAAGAAGGCGTCGACACGCGGCATGAGCCGGTAGGATTTGAGAGGGCCGCTGTCCACTTCCACCAGAGCCACGGCGTCGTGGCGAGCGGCCCTCTCCACCAGCGCCCAGAAGGCCGCGTCGTGCTCTGGCTGGTAGCGCAGGTAGACGCCGAGCAGCGCCTCCGGATTCACAGCCGCCACGGCACTCGCCAGCGACTCCAGATCGTCGCCACGAGACTGCAACCTCGGCGCCACCTCGACGACCCGGGCGGCGCGAACGACCGCGCGCAGCGCGCCACCTTCGGACAGCAGAGGGACGTGCCGGGGCTCCAGACGCGGGAGGACGTCCTCCTCCAGGCCGCAGAGCCGCTCCGCGCAGGCCAGCCAGCGGTCGGCCTCAACTACGACCAGGGTACGCGTATTGAGATCGGAGGCGGCATCGGCGGCGGCGGCCGCCTCCAGGTAGGCACGTTCCATGCTCCCCGTCTGCGAGAACGGAAGCGGGCCCACCAGCACCGGCAGGTCGAGACGTATGGAGCGCAGCGGGTGTACCCGCAAGCTGTCCGCTCGCCGGAAGATGACGGCGGGCTGCTTGCGCACGATGTCCCACGCGGTGGAGAACTCTTCGCGCAGCCCGTCGTTGGCCGGGTGCGTTATGGCCGCGTGGCTGAAGTACGAGCGCCAGAAACCGTGGTGCCAGGCGGCCCCGATGGTGAGTGGCTCGCGACGAAACCGCTCCTTAAGTAGTTTCTCGATATCGAAGGCCGCGAGCTCCACTCGCGGCACATCGCGCGAGGTGCGCGAGTAGTGGTCGAGGAAGAGGCGGCTGCGCCGAGCAGGGCTCTGCGCCCAGAACCAGTCGGGCTCGATACAGTGGCGGCGAAGGAGCATCTCCATGGCCAGCGAGACACGCTGGGGATCGCGCACACGCCGGCTCGCGGGATCGACCACAAAGGTCAACAGGTCTTCCCACAGCAAGGCGCGCGCGACGTCGAATCCGCGCCCGCTCTCCCTGTCCGCTCCATTTCCGTTGCCCCGCAAGCTCACCGCCCTTGGCCTCCTCGGCCCCTCGACATCTCCGCGCCCATGGCCTCGCCGATCTCGTCCATGACCGCCGCCCACTCGGTCGTAGGCGCCTCCACCACCCGCAGCGTCTGCCCTCCGTTGGAGCGGTTGCCCGGACACACTTCCACGCAGACCCCGCAGCCCACGCACGCGGCCTCGTCAGTAAGGATCGCGCGCGCGTCTTGGTCGGCGTACTCGACATTGGCACCGGTTGGACACACCGGGACGCAGGCCGCGCAGTGCAGACAACTCGCGGCCGGTCCCGTCTCCTGTTCGGCGCGCAGCACCAGATAGCGCACGGTGCCGCTCAGCGCCGCCGGTGAGCGCCGCAGGTAGATACCGGGGCGCACGTGCAGGAAGCGGCCGCGATAGCGCTGCGAGCCGCGGATGGCGGTCAGCATGTCGACGTGCCGCCTATTCCGCGCCTGGTCCGCGACCCTGCTCCCGTCGATCTGCGTATCCATGGCCGCATAGAGATCGAGATGCTGGATGCCGGCCTGGCAGACCTCTTCGCAGTTGCCACAGCGCATGCAGACGTCGAGCAGGTCGGACAGCGAGGTGATCGGTCGGTGGCCGGCCTGCAACCGCTCGCCCCAGTGGACGAGCGTCTGCGGCAGCCGAATGGCAGACCACTGGTAGATCGGGCAAACCGCCAGACACTCGCCGCAGTTCACACAGTGCAGCGCGCGCTGGGTGGGCGCCAGAGCGAGCGGCGCTGCCGCCACCGGCTCACCGTGTCGCCGGGCCGGGCCGGGCAGCCGTCGCAACACGACGCGCACCCCTCGCCCGGCACGACCTATCGGAGTCGCGGAGAGCAGGCGGCTCACCGCCGCCACGCCGGGATGGTACAACGCCTTCGTGAGAACGCCCGCCAGGCCGCGCAGGCCGGCGTTGAGGAGCACGCCACGGTTCAGCACATCGCCGGCGTCGAGCCCAACCTTCAGCCGTCGCAGCCGCTCCAGATCGGCGGCGGCGAACCGCCGCGAGGCAAAGGAGGCCAGCCAACGCCCCAGCACATACGGGCGCCCGGAGTGCCGCCGTACCGCGAGGTCGACCAGCGCGGGGGTCACCAGGAGGTCCTCGTAGAATGAAGCCGACCGCTGATCGGTGAGGTA
>Ga0334882_1004791_pt1 | contig 11117 bp, 11 predicted proteins | sample GraSluR1_MG_5_FD_207226 | JGI IMG/M metagenome (GOLD analysis project Ga0334882, IMG submission 207226) | Sludge microbial communities from methane-producing bioreactor in Wageningen University, Netherlands - Granular Sludge_15_04-R1 | ecosystem: Engineered > Bioreactor > Anaerobic >... | reverse complement strand
AATGACTTTGAATTCATAAATCTTTCATTATCTTTGTACATCAATTTTTAACAATGACCGGAAAAAATTTCCATCATCATCATTTCAAAGCTTGCTCTCAGGCGAGATTGAAATGATATGTGGTAACGAATGAAATATCATTAACCCGTCTGAGCAGATCAGGCGGGTTTTTTGTTCCCGTCTGTTCTCTGACGACTTAAATAAAAAATCAAAATGAGTGAACTGAAAATTGCGATCCAGAAAAGCGGGCGACTGCATGAAAACTCCCGCAACTTACTGGATGAGTGCGGAATAAAGATCTCAAACGGAACAGGAGTTCTTAAATCAAGAGCCATGAACTTCCCTGTTGAGGTGCTCTTTCTCAGAGATGATGATATTCCGCAATATGTTGAGCAACAGGTGGCTGATGTCGGCATCATCGGAGAAAACATGGTCCTTGAAAAAAGGAAGGACATATTAATACTCGAACAGCTGGGATTTGCCCACTGCCGACTCAGCCTTGCCATCCCGAACGAGAAAGCTTATGAGGGGCCCGAATTCTTTATGAACAGGAAAGTGGCAACCAGTTATCCGAATCTGCTCGCAAACTATTTCTCGGAAAGAAACATAACTGCCGTGATAGAAGAGATCAGTGGAAGTGTTGAGATAGCGCCCGGAATAGGACTTGCAGATGCCATATGTGACATTGTGAGTTCCGGGAGTACACTGCTCTCCAACGGGCTTCGCGAGGTTGAGACAATAATGAAAAGCCAGGCCGTTATTGTTTCCGGAAAGAATCTCAGCCAGGAAAAACAAGTCATACTTCAGAGGCTTCTGTTCAGGATCCGGGCGGTAAAAAATGCGCGGGAAAATAAATACATCCTGTTGAACGCTCCCGAAAAGGCCGTCGATGAAATATGCAGGATCCTGCCGGGAATGAAGAGCCCGACAATACTCCCCCTTGCTGAGAAGGGCTGGTGCAGCCTCCATTCAGTAGTGAAGGAGGATGAATTCTGGGAAAGAATTAACCAGCTCAAAGAAGCAGGGGCAGAAGGAATACTTGTAATACCAATAGAAAAAATGGTTCTATGATAAAGATTATTAAACACCCGGTGCGCGACAGCTGGGAATCCCTCTTCAGGCCGGCTCAGATAGAGAAAAGCGGACTGGAAGAGAAAGTAAGGCATATTCTGAACCGCGTAAGAAGTGAGGGCGACAGCGCGCTTCTCGATTATTCGGAAAAATATGATGGTGTGAGGCCCGAAAGCCTGATTGTTTCATATGAAGAGATCAGGGAAGCAGAAAAATTTGTGCCTGACGACCTGAAAAGAGCCATCAGCATGGCCAAAGAGAACATTGAAATATTTCACAGGGCTCAGATTACCGATGAACCTGTTATCGAAACCACTCCGGGAGTAAAATGCTGGAGAAAAAGTATCCCGGTAGAAAAAGCCGGAATATATATTCCCGGAGGCACAGCGCCCCTCTTCTCCACAGTGCTTATGCTGGCTTTACCTGCCACTATTGCAGGATGCAGGGAGATTGTGATGTGTACCCCTCCGGACAAAAACGGCAGGGTGAATCCTTTAATATTGTATGCCGCTTCAATTACAGGTGTAACCCGCATTTATATGACCGGAGGCGCCCAGGCTGTAGCGGCAATGGCCTTCGGGACAGAATCAGTTCCGGGGGTTGACAAGATCTTCGGACCCGGCAACCAGTATGTCACCAAGGCTAAGGAGATGATCCAGATGTACGGTATACCGGTTGATATGCCGGCAGGTCCGAGTGAACTGCTTGTAATTGCTGACAAAACGGCTGTTCCGGAATTTGTCGCCGCAGACCTCCTTTCCCAGGCAGAACACGGACCTGACAGCCAGGTATTTTTAATGTCAGATGATGAGGAGATGATCAACCGGGTCCTCTATGAAATTGAAAAACAGATACACACGCTTCCCCGAATGAGTACCGCCCTCGAAGCACTGGAAAACAGTGCCCTGATATTATTCGATTCCATGATCGATTGCATTGAGTTCAGTAACCTGTATGCCCCTGAACACCTGATAATTGCAACAACTGAACCCTCTTCCGTTGCTGCCGGGGTTATTAATGCAGGATCTGTATTCCTGGGCAACTACAGCTGTGAGAGCGCAGGAGACTACGCGACCGGAACGAATCACACACTGCCAACCAACGGTTATGCACGGAATTACAGCGGGGTTTCCGTCGAAAGCTTCATGAAGAAGATCACTTTTCAGGAAGTAACACAGGAGGGTATAAAAAATATCGGACCTGCAGTTGAGCTGATGGCTGATGCCGAGATGCTTGCAGGACACAGGAATGCTGTTGCAGTACGGCTTAAAAGTCTGAGAAATGAATGATATAAGCAAACTGGTCAGGGATAACGTAAGATCACTTATCCCCTACTCCTGCGCCCGTGATGAGTTCCGGGGTAAAGAGGGTATTTTTATGGATGCCAATGAAAATCCCTATGGTAACCTTAACCGGTATCCCGATCCATACCAGAAAGAGCTGAAAGAGATGATAAGCCAGACGAAAGGCATACCTGTTGAACGGATCTTTCTCGGCAACGGGAGCGATGAGATAATAGACCTTTGCTTCAGAGTGTTTTGCAACCCGGGTACCGACAGGGCCATCACCTTCCACCCTTCATACGGAATGTATGAGGTCTCTGCTTCAGTAAATGATGTTGAGATCATAAAAATCCCGCTTAATGAGAATTTCCAGATAGACCTTAACAGTGTTGAGCCATATTTAAAGGATGACAAAGTCAAACTGATATTTGTATGTTCACCAAACAACCCGACGGGAAATTGTATCAACACTTCTGATATTGAATTTATTATACGTAACTTTAATGGCATAGTCGTTATTGATGAAGCATATAATGATTTCAGTGATAATCCGTCATTTGCTGCTATGACCAGCCGTTTTGAAAACCTTATTGTAATGCAGACCTTCAGCAAAGCATTTGGCCTTGCATCAGTAAGGGTGGGCATGATGTTTGCCGACAGCAGGATCATTCACTACTTCAATAAGATGAAACCTCCATACAACATCAGCTCCATCAACCAGAAAGCTGCCCTTAAGAGGCTCAGCCGGCAGGACGAAGTAAGAAAACAGGTGAGCAGGATAAGGATGGAGAGGGAAAGACTTCAAATAAACCTTCAGAAAATGAGTATTGTTGAAAAAATCTATCCATCCGATTCAAATTTCCTGCTGGTGAAAGTAAACAATGCTGACAAGCTATACAATGCTCTTGTTGACCACAATATAATTGTCAGGAACAGGAGCAGGCAGGTCAGGGACTCTATCCGGATAACCGTCGGGACCAGGTATGAGAACAACAGGCTGATAAGTGTCCTGAAAAAACTAAACCTATGAAGAAAGTACTATTCATCGACAGAGATGGAACCATAATAAAAGAACCTGCAGATGAACAGGTTGACAGCTTTGAAAAGTTTGACTTTATCCCGGGGGCAATAACAGGTCTGTCAGCAATAAGCAGAGAGCTTGATTATGAGCTTGTTATGGTGACAAATCAGGATGGATTGGGTACTGAATCGTTCCCAGAGGAGATCTTTTGGCCGGTGCACAACAAGATGCTTCAGGTGCTGAAGGGTGAGGGAGTAATTTTCCGGGAAGTCTTTATTGACAGGAGCCTCCCTGCTGAAAACGCACCGACAAGGAAACCGGGAACTGCCATGCTGGTAAAGTACCTCGCCGGAGGTGTGGATCTTTCAGGATCTTACGTCATCGGTGACAGGTTATCGGATATGCAACTGGCTCAAAACTTGGGATGCAGGGGAATTCTTTTCAATGCCGGAGATCATTCCTCCGCATGTTTCAGCACTACAAGCTGGAATGATATCTACAGGTACCTTAAATCTTTACCGAGAACTGCAACAGTAATACGCTCTACTTCGGAGACCTCAGTAACAGTTGAAATAAACCTCGATGGTACCGGAAGAAGCAATATAAAAACCGGAATAGGGTTTCTTGACCATATGCTTGAACAGATTGCCAGACATGGTGAGACAGATCTTACTGTTTCTGCCAGCGGCGACCTGGTTGTAGATGAGCATCATACAACGGAGGATGTGGCCATTTGCCTGGGAGAAGCGATAAAAAAGGCTCTGGGCGAAAAGAAAGGAATTGAAAGATATGGGTTCACTATCCCGATGGATGATTCTCTGGCCAGTGTCGCACTTGACTTCGGGGGAAGATCCTGGCTGGTATGGGATGTCAGCTTTAAACGTGAGATGGTGGGGGAAATGCCGGCAGAAATGTTTTATCACTTTTTTAAATCACTCAGCGATAACGCCGGATGTAACATTAATATAAAAGCGGAAGGAGACAACGAACACCACAAAATAGAAGCAATATTCAAGGCCTTCGCAAAGGCTATGAGAATGGCTGTCAGAAAAACCGGCAATTACTCACTTCCAACAACCAAAGGCAAACTGTGATTGCAATACTTAAATACAATGCAGGCAACATCCGGTCGGTTCAGAATGCGCTGACAAGGATGGGATATGAAAGCATCGTGACCGACGACTTAGAAAGTATTGCAGGTGCGGAAAAGGTTATAATACCAGGGGTTGGTGAAGCCAGATCAGCTATGGGCTATCTGAAGGAGAAAGGCCTTGACAAACTGATTCTCTCACTGAAACAGCCCGTTCTGGGCATCTGCCTGGGTCTTCAGATAATGTGCCGCTACTCCTTCGAGAGAAACACTTACTGCCTTGGTATATTTGATACCATTGTAAACCGGTTCCCCCCTCACGAAAAAGTGCCGCATATGGGGTGGAATAATTTCTCGGCTATTAAGGGTGAGCTCTTCAGAGGCATCAGGATGGAAGATGATGTATATTACGTGCATAGTTACTATGCGGAGATCTCACCATGCACATCAGCTATATGTGACTACATATTGCCCTTCAGCGCTGCCATGCAGAAAGGCAATTTTTACGCCACGCAGTTTCATCCGGAAAAATCCGCAGATATCGGAGTGCGTATATTAAAAAACTTCCTTGAATTATGAGAATAATCATTGCCATAGATATTATTGACGGTAAATGCGTGAGGTTGACTAAAGGTGATTTCGCGACGAGTAAAATCTATAACGAGGATCCTCTCGATGTTGCCAGGCAGATAGAGGATAGCGGACTTGAATATCTCCACCTTGTCGATCTCGATGGTGCAAGAAACCGCAGAGTAACAAATCACAAAATACTCGAAAGGATAGCCGGAAATACCTCTCTTAAAATCGATTTCTCAGGTGGCATAAGAACTGATGAGGACCTGAGAACCTGTTTTGAAGGTGGAGCCGGTCAGGTGGTATGTGGCAGTGTTGCAGTTAACGATCCGCCCCTCTTCATGAGCTGGCTCGAAAAATGGGGACCTGAAAAGATCATTCTGGGCGCCGATGCAAAAGGGAGAAGAGTATCTGCAGGAGGATGGCTTGAGGATTCCGGAAAAGAGATAATAACTTTTATAAGAGATTATCACTCGAAAGGGGTGCAATATGCGGTATGCACGGATATTGAAAGAGATGGGACTCTTGAGGGACCCTCAACAGATCTCTATAAAGAGATTCTCGGCATCCCCGGACTGAATCTTATTGCCAGCGGAGGTGTTTCATCCATTAAGGACATAAACGAATTGAACAAGATCGGATGCGAAGGTGTAATTATCGGCAAAGCGGTGTATGAAGGCAAGATCACATTAAAGGAACTGTGTAGATTATGCTGAAGAAAAGGATCATACCATGTCTCGATATTAAGGAGGGCCGGACCGTCAAGGGCATCAACTTTGTGGATATCCGCGATGCCGGCGATCCGGTTGAACTTGCAGCAAGGTACGTGAAGGAGGGTGCCGATGAACTGGTGTTCCTGGACATAACCGCCACTGTGGAAAACCGGAAAACGCTGGCCTCTCTGGTGGAAAGGATAGCTGCTGAAATAAATATACCTTTCACAGTGGGTGGCGGCATCAATACGATTGAAGATGTGACTGTCCTTATAAGCGCAGGAGCCGATAAGGTATCAATAAACTCCTCGGCCGTAAGGTCGCCGGAACTGATAACTCAGATAGCAGGACAATTCGGCAGTCAGTGCGTCGTGACAGCCATCGATACAAGGTTTGTTAATAATGAATGGATGGTGGTAATCGACGGCGGGAGGACCCCCACTGATCTCTTTGCCGTCAGGTGGGCGGAAAAAGCAGAACGGCTCGGTGCCGGGGAAATACTTCTTACTTCGATGAATGCCGACGGAACAAAATCGGGATTCTCTACAGAAATAACAAAAGAGGTAAGCAGTGCACTTAATATTCCCGTGATTGCATCGGGTGGTGCAGGAACCATGGATCATTTCAGGGAGGTGTTCCTGAAAACATCATGCAGTGCGGCGCTGGCGGCAAGCATTTTTCACTACGGGGAGATATCAATCCCCGACCTGAAGAGGTACCTGTCAGATAATAATATAAACGTCAGAATATTATGAATGTCAATTTTGATAAATGGAACGGTCTGGTACCTGCTGTAATACAGGATAATAATACCTTACAGGTGCTGATGGTGGGCTTCATGAATGAAGAAGCACTGCAAAAAACGCAGGCTGAAGGAAAGGTAACCTTCTTCAGCCGGACAAAAAACCGCTTATGGAAGAAAGGTGAGACATCGGGCAATTTCCTGAGTGTTGTGGATATTAAAACAGACTGTGATAATGATACATTGCTGATAAAGGTTGATCCTGCCGGTCCCGTCTGTCACACAGGTACTGATTCATGTTTCGGTGAAACAGGTGTAAAAGGTTTTATTTATGAACTGGAACAAATTGTGAATCAGAGAATTGACAATAACATTGAAGATTCCTACACCAACCGGCTTTTCAGGAAAGGCATCAACAAGGTAGCCCAGAAGGTCGGCGAAGAGGCTGTAGAGCTCCTCATTGAAGCCAAAGATGACAACCAGGCGTTGTTCCTCAACGAGGCGGCCGATCTTCTTTATCATCTGCTTATCCTTCTCAAGACAAAAGGAGCAACATTAACTGATGTGGAGGAGGTACTTGCAGCGCGTCATAAAAACCAGACCTGACGCCCCCGGTAATTCTGCAGGGGCAGGCGCTACGCGGCTCGTTAATCCGGGACAACATCATCCTACAAACATGCCGCCGCTACGCGGCTCGTTAATCCGGGACAACGTCATCCTACAAACATGCCGCCGCTACGCGGCTCATTAATCCGGGACAACATCATCCTAAAAACATGCCGCCGCTACGCGGTTCACATTAAACTGATACGTCACATTACTACAAACATGTCGCCGCTACGCGGCTCGTTAATCCGGGACAACATCATCCTACAAACATGCCGCCGCTACGCGGCTCGTTAATCCGGGACAACATCATCCTACAAACATGCCGCCGCTACGCGGCTCGTTAATCCGGGACAACGTCATCCTACAAACATGCCGCCGCTACGCGGCTGATGTTATGACAGGATATCTTTAACGAGTCCCGTAGGGACGGTATGATTGTAGCATAGATGGACTATAGTAGTATAGGTTAGCTCCGTAGGAGCGACATGTTTGTAGCAAATGCAGGTTATTACATCCCGGATTAGCTCCGTAGGAGCGTCATGTCTGTAGGTCAAAAATGGTATGAAATGATGTTGGTGAGCTCCGTAGGAGCGGCATGTTTGTAGCAAATGCAGGTTATTACATCCCGGATTAGCTCCGTAGGAGCGTCATGTCTGTAGGTCAAAAATGGTATGAAATGATGTTGGTGAGCTCCGTAGGAGCGACATGTTTATCCTGTAAAAATTCAATAATTTTCAAAAAAACATTTGCATTTTATTTGCTGTTTTGAAAAATAAATTACTTTTGTAACCCGACAAAGCGATAAAATGAATATTGTATACAACTATTTCGCATCCTTTTTCTACTTCTATTTTTATTTTAAGATGAGGTAAAGGGATTTTTGTATACAGATAAGAAGATTATATGGCAGCAAGGGTCCCTGAGAAAGGGGCCCTTGCTTTTTAATACTGACTTAATATGAAAGTAGCTGTACAGGGAGAAACAGGATGTTTTCACGAAGTAGCGGCGAGACTATACTTCGCCGGCAATAGAATAGAAATTGTACCATGTACCACATTTGACTCAACCATCGGGGCAGTGAAGACCGGTGATGCTGATGTGGCAATGATGGCCATCGAAAATGCACGATCGGGAAGTATCCTCTATAACTATTCCCTCATACGTGAATCGGGTTTTAAAGTACTGGGTGAAATAAACCTCAGGATAAAACAAAACCTTATGGCACTTCCGGGACAAAACCTCGCTGATATTAAGCAGATCCGTTCACACCCTATAGCCCTTGCTCAATGCATGAATTTTCTTAACCTCCATCCCGGCATAACACTTGTTGAGACTGATGATACTGCAGGTAGCGCAAGAATGATAAGTGAAAACAGGCTAAAGAAGATTGCGGCCATAGCATCAACCGATGCCGCCCGGCTGTATGGCCTTGAGATAATTGCCGAAGGAATAGAGACCTACAAGAAGAACTATACCCGTTTCCTTCTGGTCGGGCACGAAGAAAAAGGAATAAGGAACGGCAACAAGATCTCAGTCTGCTTTGCCACAGGACATAAGCCCGGTTCGCTGGCTGCAGTTCTGGTAATCCTTGCAGAGATGAATATAAACCTGTCAAAGATACAGTCTGTACCAAGGCTGAACGGAGAATGGGAATATATGTTCTATCTTGATCTGGAACTACCCGGCGGCACCGCTGTCACAAGAGTTGAAAAGGCTCTTGAGAATCATACAAACAACCTCGAAATACTTGGTATATATAATAAAGGAGATAAACTATATGAAAGTTAAACCGGCAGAACGCACACAAAGCGTTCAGGAATACTACTTCTCCAGGAAGTTAAAGCAAATAGACCAGATGAGGAAGGCCGGTGCCAATATTATAAACCTCGGCATTGGAAGTCCTGATCAGGCTCCTTCAGAAAAAGCAGTCAGCATGCTTGCAGAAAGCGCTTCAAAGCCAACCTCTCACGGTTACCAGAGCTATATTGGAATCCCGGCTCTTAGAAAAGCCTTTGCAGAATGGTACAGGAAATATTTCGGAGTGGTATTAAATCCTGATGATGAAATACTTCCGCTTCTCGGGAGCAAGGAAGGCATAATGCACATAAGCATGGCATTTGTAAATCAGGGTGATGAGGTCCTTATTCCCGATCCCGGATATCCGACATACTCATCTGTTACCAGCATTGTTGGTGGGAAGACCATTTATTATTATCTTGAAGAGAAAAACGGATGGCTGCCGGATCTGAAAGCTCTGGAAAAGAGCGACCTCAGCAGGGTTAAACTGATGTGGGTCAATTATCCTCACATGCCCACCGGCACACAGGGCTCTGCAAGACTCTTTGAAGAACTTGTATCTTTCGCTCACAGACACTCCATACTGATATGTAACGATAATCCATACAGTTTTATCTTAAACAGGGATTATCACACTATCTTGTCGGCACACGGAGCCCGGGAGGTCGCTCTTGAACTCAACTCGTTAAGCAAATCGCATAATATGGCAGGCTGGAGAGTGGGCATGGTGGCCGGGCATAGTGAATACATAGCCAGTATCCTGAAAATAAAAAGCAATATGGATTCAGGGATGTTCCTTCCCGTCCAGATGGCTGCCGTCGAGTCTCTTAACAATCCTCCCGATTGGTATGACAAAATAAATTCAGTCTATGCAGAACGCCGAAGGCTGGTTGAGGAGATCATGAATATCCTTAATTGCTCATACGACAGGAACCAGTCCGGACTCTTTGTCTGGGGCAGAATTCCTGATGATATCATTAATTGCGAACTGTACGTTGAGGAGATACTGGAAAGCTCAGGTGTTTTCATAACCCCCGGATTCATTTTCGGATCAAAAGGGGAAAGGTATGTAAGGATCTCCCTCTGCGCCAATATGGAGACTCTCGGGGAGGCGAAGGAAAGGATCAGTAACTATATAAAAAACAGGTAATCAGTAATCAGTATTCAGTATTCAGTAATCAGTATTCAGTATTCAGTAATCAGTAATCAGTAAAATAGCACCAGTCACCCACCTTCGCTACCTCCTTCGCTGAAGCTACGGAGGTCAAAGAAAGCTTCGGTGGGCAGAGCCAGTCACCAGTAACCAATCACCAGTAACATGACAATAGCAGTAGTAGGAATAGGCCTTATCGGCGGATCAATGATGATCGATCTTCGCAAGCGGGAATTTGCCGACAGGATAATCGGAGTGGATAATAACATTCAGCACAGGAACATAGCACAGCTCTGCGGGCTGGTCGATGAGACAGATACACTGGAGAATGCCGTCGAGCAAAGCGATCTGATAGTCCTTAGCACTCCGGTCGATACAAATTGTTCGATGCTTCCGGGTATCCTCGACTTGATCAAAGGGACAAGTAAGGTAGTTACCGACATGGGTTCAACAAAGGCCAGTATAGCCCGTATCTCTGAGAATCATCCGGGGCGGGGCAGATATGTGGCGGCACACCCCATGGCAGGTACAGAATATTCCGGGCCGCTGGCTGCCGTCGGAAGACTTTTCGACTATAAGCCCGCCATAATCTGTGACCCTGAAAAGAGCGACAATGGTGCACTCGATCTGGTAATTAGGATGCTGGGAGTCCTTAACATGAGGATCGTTTATATGAACTCCGCAAGTCACGATATTCATGTGGCTTATGTCTCCCACATCTCGCATATCACATCGTTCTCCCTCGCACTGAGTGTTCTGGCAAAGGAAAAAGAAGCGGATAACATTATGACACTTGCCGGAGGAGGTTTCGAGAGTACTGTCAGGCTTGCAAAAAGCAGCGGCGAAACATGGGCTCCAATCTTCCTGGAAAACTCAGAATATATTATTGAGGTTATGGATACTTATATTGAAAAGATGAAGCTCTTCAGGAAGATGATAACTGAGAAGAACCTCGAAGGATTGAAAAAAATCATGGATGAGGCAAACGCTATAAGGAAAATATTGCATTAATTTATAATTATATGGAATCTCAGATGAATGTATCACCTATTAAGGAATGGAAAG
>Ga0334882_1004783_pt1 | contig 11131 bp, 6 predicted proteins | sample GraSluR1_MG_5_FD_207226 | JGI IMG/M metagenome (GOLD analysis project Ga0334882, IMG submission 207226) | Sludge microbial communities from methane-producing bioreactor in Wageningen University, Netherlands - Granular Sludge_15_04-R1 | ecosystem: Engineered > Bioreactor > Anaerobic > Unclassified... | reverse complement strand
CGCGCCGCCGAGGAGATCCAGAACACGGCCCGCGCCGCCAAGCGCTTCGGCGTGGATGTGGTCAACGGCTTCACCGGGAGCTCGGTCTGGGGCGCCTTCTATTTCTTCCCGCCCACCACGCAGGCCTATGTCCAGGCGGGCTACGATGACTTCGCGGCACGCTGGTTGCCCATCCTCGACGTTTTCCGGGAGGAAGGGATCAAGTTCGCGCTCGAGGTCCATCCAACCGAGATCGCTTACGATCTCATCACCTCCCAGCGCGCACTGGACGCCCTCAGCGGACATGAAAGCTTCGGCTTCAACTTCGACCCAAGCCATCTGATCCACCAGTTCATCGATCCCGTGGAGTTCATCGACGCCTTCGGCGACCGCATTTTCCACGTCCACGTTAAGGATTCGCGCGTCCAACTGACGGGCCGGAACAGCATTCTGGCCTCACACCTGGACTTCGGCGATCCACGTCGGGGATGGGACTTCGTATCGCCAGGGCGCGGTGAGGTTCGCTGGGATCCCATCATCCGAGCGCTCAATCGCATCGGCTACGATGGCCCCCTCTCCATCGAGTGGGAGGACAGCGGGATGGACCGCGAGTACGGTGCGCCCGAGGCGCTGGCGATGGTACGGCGACAGGACTTCCGCCCGTCCGACGTCGCCTTCGACGCAGCATTCAGCAGCGACTGACGTCCCTTACCAGACGACAAGGAGGACACTATGTCGGAAAGCGGTGGCTTTACCACGATGGCCGGGGCACGCGCCGAGCGCGAGGCGCCCCACGTCGGTGTGGGTATGCTGGGCTATGCCTTTATGGGCAAAGCGCACAGCAACGCCTACAAGAAGATCCCCTATATGATGTACCCGCCGCCCGCAGTGCCCGACCTGACCGCCATCTGCGGGCGCAATGAGGAAGCCGTGGCGGAGGCAGCACGGCGCTACGGCTACAAGCGCTACTACACGGACTGGGAGCAGATGCTCGCCGATGATGAGGTCGAGATCTTCGACAACGGCGCGCCGAACAGCGCCCACATGGTGCCGACGACCGCCGCTGCCCAGGCCGGTAAGCACATCTTCTGCGAGAAACCCCTCGGACGTTCGCCTGAAGAGTCAAAGGCCATGCTCGACGCAGCGGAGAAGGCGGGCGTCAAGCATATGGTGGGCTTCAACTATCGCTTCCTGCCCGCCATCCGGTTGGCCCGTGAGCTGATCGAGAAAGGCAAGCTCGGGCGGATCTATCACTACCGCGCAACCTACCTGCAGGAATGGGTCTTGCCCCACTACCACACGCCCATGACCTGGCGCCTAGAGAAAGACGTTGCCGGCTGCGGCGCACTCGGCGACCTGGGCACCCACCTGATCGACCTGGGTCGATTTCTGGTCGGAGAGATCGAGATGGTCGGCGCCATGACGCGCATCTTCACCGATCAACGCCCCACCGCCGACGGCTCCATGGCGCCCGTTGAGATCGATGACGCCTTTGTCGCGACGGTGGGCTTTGCCAACGGCGCCATCGGCACGCTCGAGGCAACACGCTTCGCTGCCGGGCGCAAGAACCACGAGATCGTCGAGGTCAACGGCGAGTATGGCTCAATCGTCTTCGACCTGGAGCGCCTCAACGAGCTCAAGGTCTACTGGATCGATCAGGAGCCCAAGGAGACCCAGGGCTTTGCCGATGTGATGGTCAGCGAGCCCTTCCACCCGTGGTGGTCCAACTGGTGGCCCCAAGGGCATATGATCGGTTGGGAGCACGGATTCATCCACGAGCTCACCCACTTCCTCGACTGCGTCGTCAATGATAACCCGGTCGGTCCCTACGGCGCTACCTTTGAGGACGGCTATCGCGCCGACTGCGTCTCGGCAGCCATCCTCGAGTCGGCCCGTACCAGACGCCACATCGACGTCGGCTACTAGGAACGAAGGGGCGCCTCTTCTGAGGCGCCCCTTGCTCAACCCACCACGGGAGCCGTCTAGCGCCCCCGACCCAGTCCCTTCTCCACCAGATAGGTGACGCTGCGCTCTACGGCCGCCATCATATCCGTAGCACAACGATCAAGTTCAACAATCAGCCACTCCGGCACCCCGCCCGCCGCGTCGAGGATGGTCGGAAAGTCCATCACGCCATCGCCGACCGCCGTCATCGGCTCGGTCTGAACGCACGGACCATCCTTGATGTGAAGCAGTGGAGCGCGTTCTCCCAGTTCGCGGATCACAGTGGCGACGTCGACGCCCGCCGTCTGAACCCAGTAGGTGTCCACCTCAAAGAAAACGTCGGGGTCGAGCAACTCAAGCATCAGCTGATAGGGATACTTCCCCTCCACCGGCGTGTACTCCCACCAATGGTTGTGATACCCAAGTGTCATCCCGTTCGCCCGCGCGACCCCAGCGGCCTCATTGAAAAGGTCACACGTACGCTTTGTCTGATCCGGTGACTTGAACGCATCGGGACCGAGTCCGCTGATGATGCGCGTACAGCCGATCGCCTCCATCGCGCTAAGGACCTCGGCTTGCTGATCACCAAGGGGCAGCGCCGTGTGCGCGCTGCACACCTCGAGGCCCAACTCTCTGAACAGAGCCCCGGCAGCCTCCGGCGTGGTTCCGGGGAACCCCGCCGGTTCGACGCCGACATAACCCATCGCGGCCACACGACGCACCGCGTCCTCAAAGCTCTCCTGAGCATAGTCTCGAACCGAATAAAGCTGCAAACCGACAGGTGGCAACATAGAAAGCACGCTCCTTTGTAGGTGTGGATGATGCCTTGACCAGGCCCCTTAGTCGGCGACGACGATATCCTCAAGCGGTTCCGGGCGATGCCCGAAGGTGACCTTGGGGCCTCCCGCCGGCGCTGCCCAGCGGACCGCGTTCGTGATCACCTTCTGAATCTCAGCCTGGTAGAAGATGGGGAAGGTCTCGTGGCCCGGTCGGAAGTAGAAGATCTTGCCGGCGCCTCGATGGTAGCAGCAGCCACTGCGGAAGAGCTCCCCACCCGCGAACCAGCTCAAGAAGACGAGGGTATCGGGCGCCGGGATGTCGAAGCGCTCGCCGTACATCTCGGTCTTGGGCACTTCGAAGTACTCGCCAAGCCCCTGCGCAATGGGATGACCGGGCTCCACGACGTAGATGCGCTCCTTCTCGCCGATCTCGCGCCACTTCAGGTTGCACGTCGAGCCCATCAGCTTTGTGAAGATCTTCGAGAAATGGCCCGAATGCAGGACAATCAGCCCCATTCCCTCGAGGATACGAGCCTGAACGCGGCTCACGATCTCGTCACTGACCTCGTGGTGAGCCATGTGCCCCCACCAGATGAGGACATCCGTGTCAGCCAACACCTCCTCTGTCAGGCCATGCTCCGGCTCATCCAGCGTGGCGGTCTTGGTCTCAAAGCCCTGCTCGCCGAGGAAGGCGGCGATGGCGCCGTGGATGCCGTCAGGGTAGAGCCGTGCGACCTCCTCATGCGACTTCTCATGACGATACTCATTCCATACGGTGACCTTGATCGAACCCATATCCCTTCACTCCTTGTGGTTGTAGGCTACACAACAACAGAACTCTGACGCTCCGAGCTGAATCTACTATACCACCATGCGCGCCCAGTGCATAACGCAGCGCCACGGCTTCCTGCAACCGCGTGATTCGGGTATACTGCACCTGTGAACAATCGACCGCTCGGCGGAAGGAGATCTGACGCTATGTCATCCAAGCGCTACGCGGTGCGCCGGCAGCGGCCCATCAACCGCGAGACCTTCATCGAGCCGTGGGCAGATGCCGGACTCATCGCCGTTGGCAGTCCGGCGGACCCCCATCCGAGCCTCCTCGTGGAGGATGGCGAGGTCGTTGAGATGGACGGCGCTCGCCGTGAGGACTTTGATCTGATTGACCGCTTCATCGCCGCCCACGCTCTCGACCTCAACGCGGCGCCCGAGGCGATGGCGACGCCCTCCCACGAGGTCGCAAGGATGCTCGTCGACCCCAATGTCACACGTGGCGAGATCCTCGCGCTGACGCGCGGTTGCACAGCCGCCAAGCTCGTCGAGATCGTCGAGCACCTCAACGTGCTGGAAATGATGATGGGTCTGACCAAGATGCGGGCACGCCGCACGCCCGCGAATCAAGCCCACGTCACCAATCGTAAGGAGCATCCCGCGCTCCTGGCGGCGGACGCTGCTGAAGCGGCACTGCGCGGCTTCCGCGAGGTGGAGACCACCGTCGGCGTCAGTCGCTATGCGCCACTCAACGCCCTGGCGATCTTAGTCGGATCACAGGTGAGTGGTGGAGGCGTACTCACCCAGTGCTCGGTCGAGGAGGCTACGAACCTCAAGCTCGGCTTCCGCGGCCTGACATCCTATTCAGAGACCCTCTCGGTCTACGGCACAGAGCGCGCGTTTGTCGACGGTGATGACACGCCGTGGTCGAAGGCCTTCCTGGCTTCAGCCTACGCAAGCCGAGGGGTCAAGACACGCTTCACCTCCGGCACCGGTTCGGAGGCCCTGATGGGCCACGCAGAGGGCAAGTCAATGCTCTACCTTGAGGCACGCTGTCTCCTGGTCACCCGTGGCGCCGGCAGCCAGGGAACACAGAACGGCTCGATTAGCTGTGTTGCCCTCCCCGAGTCGCTTCCGGGAGGCGTCCGTGCCATCCTGGCGGAGAACCTCATCGCTACGATGCTGGGGCTGGAGGTCGCCGCAGGCAACGACGCCCTGGCCTCCCACTCGGAGATGCGCAAAAGCGCCAAGCTGATGCTACAGTTTATCCCCGGCACGGACTTCGTCACCTCGGGCTTCGGCTCGATCCCCCGCTACGACAATATGTTTGGCGGGGGTAACTTCGACACCACCGAACTGGATGACTGGTACGTGATTCAGCGCGACATGCGCATCGACGGCGGTATCCAACCGATCACGGAAGAGGATGTACTTGATGTCCGCGAGAGGGGCGCCAGGGCGATTCAGGCGATCTTTGACGCCTTCGACTTCGCCGCGATCAGCGATGTCGAAGTTGCCGCGGCAGTGAGCGCATATAGCAGCGAGGACATGCCCGACCGCGATCGCATCGCTGACATCAAAGCTGCGCAGATGCTGCTCGACGGACCCATCACCATCGTTCAAGTGATCCGTACCCTGGCCCAGGCGGGCTACGACGACATTGCAGCCGGTCTCCTGGAGATGCAGAGGCAACGCGTCATCGGCGACTACCTGCAGACCTCGGGGATTTTCGAGGTCGACCGAGACGGGCAGCTCCACGTGCTGAGCGCCCTCACCGATCCCAACGACTACACGGGGCCCGGCACAGGCTATCGCCTGGAGGGACGACGCTGGGAGCAGCTGAGGAGCATCCCTCAGACCTGGGATCCCCGGCAGTTCCTACGTGACCTGGATGCCGAGGCCACGGTGCCGTGGCTCGAAGAGCTTGGCCCCGCTGCTGCCGGCACGGAGCCTGAGGTGGTGGTTGCCGTCGGTCCCGCATTTGGGCTGAGCATCCATCGCGCGCTGAGCGAGCTCGACCTTCCGGACGTGCTGGCTGCTATCGTGCAGGGGATCGAGGACGAAGGCCTGCCTGCCCGACTTGTCCGCATCCATCACACCTCCGATTGCGCCTTCATCGGCCACGCCGGAGCGCAGCTCAGCGGTTCCGGCGTCGCTGTGGGCCTCCAGTCCAAAGGCACGACCGTGATCCACCAACGAGATCTCGCGCCACTCGAGAATCTGGAGCTCTTCTCGATGTCGCCGAACCTCGACCTCGAGACCTACCGTCAGATCGGCAGGAACGCGGCGCGCTATGCTCAGCGAAAACCCACCACGCCGGTGCCGGTGCGTATCGACAACACGGCGAGACTCCGTCTGATCGTGCAGACAACACTCCTCCATCGGCGCGAGACCGAGCACATTGAACCGGGACGTGCTCCCAGCGCCCTCACCGCAGCGGCCCTTTGACCTTCATTCGTTGACAGGAGACTAGAAATGACCTGGCGTAGCAAGGATGTACTCAAGCAACCCGAATGGTCGATGCACCGCGCCCTCTGGAAGTCGATGGGCTACAGCGACTACGATCTCGACCGACCGCTGATCGGCGTCGCCAACTCGTGGAACCGCGTTGTCCCCGGACACTATAACTTGGACCGCGTGTCTGATTACGTCAAGCAGGGCATACTGCAGGCCGGTGGCACGCCCGTGGAGTTCGGCGTGATGGCGCCGTGCGACGGAACCGCTCAGGGCCACGATGGAATGCACTATATCCTGCCCAGTCGCGATCTGATCGCGAACGACGTCGAGATGATGATTCAAGCCCACCGCCTCGACGCGGTGGTGCTCCTCTGCTCCTGTGACAAGATCGTCCCGGGGATGCTTATGGCAGCTGCACGGCTTGACGTCCCCGCGATCATAGTGGTCGGAGGACCGATGGAGGGCGGCTGCACCTTCGATGAGCGCGCCGCCGACACCACGTCGCTGACCGAGGGGCTGGGGATGCTTAAGGCCGGCACCATCGATGATGAGACTTATCGCGCACTCGAGGACTGTGCCACACCTACGTGCGGCTCGTGTGCTTTCCTGGGCACCGCCAACACGATGTGCGCTGTCGCTGAGGCCCTGGGTATGTGCTTGCCCGGCAGCAGCACCATTCCGGCGACCTATGCGGCCCGACTCAGATCGGCGCAGGCGTCCGGTAGAAGGATCGTCGAGCTCGTTCACGGCAACGTCACGGCGCGCGACATCATCACACCGCAGAGTCTTGAAAACGCGATCCGGCTGAGCACGGCCATCGGCGGATCCACCAATGTGGCGCTGCATCTTCCAGCCATCGCCTACGAAGCCGACTGTGAGATCACGATGGATCGCTTCGAGGAGCTCTGTCGGTCGACGCCGCACATCGCCCGTATCTTCCCCGCCGCTGCCCCGAACGTGCCCGACTTCTACCACGCCGGTGGCGTTCCCGCGGTGATGAAGCAGCTTCTGCCCCTCATACACGGCGACGCCCTCACGGTCAGCGGTGAGACGATCGCCGAGGCGGCTGAGCACGGCGCAGAGCCCGACGGCATCGTGATCCGCCCGGGAGCCGATCCGTGGAGCAGCGGCGGCGGAATCGCGGTCCTGAAGGGCAACCTCGCGCCTGACAGCGGCATCACCAAGCCCGCCGCCATACACCCCGACATGCAGACTTTTTCGGGCAGGGCCCGCTGCTTCGATTCCGAGGAGCTGGCCAATCAAGCGATCCTGGACGGCAAGGTCCAGCCCGGTGAGGTCGTCGTGATTCGCTATGAAGGTCCCAAGGGCGGGCCCGGGATGCGCGAGATGTACACGGCGATGAAGCTGCTCTACGGTCGGGGCCTGGCACTCACGACGGCCGTGGTCACTGATGGACGCTTCTCGGGCACGAATAACGGCTGCTTTGTGGGGCACGTCTCCCCTGAGGCGGCGGAGGGCGGCCCCATCGCGATCGTCGAGGATGGCGATGCCATCACCATCGACGTTCCCAACCGCAGACTGCACCTCGACGTCCCCGAGACTGAGATCTCGGCTCGGCTGGCACGCTGGAAGCGTCCGGCCCCGCCCATCCGGCGCGGCTACCTGGCGCTCTATGCCCGGCTTGCGGCATCAGCCAACCGCGGCGCGATCATCGAGCACCGTTTCTAGAACTGAGGAGACATCCTATGCCCGAGGACAGAGGCCCCCTGTACGCACAAAGCGGTCGACCGGTTGAGACGCTGACCATGGAGGCCCTCCTGGCCGGACAACTCAGCGAGGACGACTTCCGGGTCAGCGCGGACACGCTTCGGCACCAGGCGCAGGCTGCTGAGGAGGCCGGATACGTCGAGGTCGCGCGAAACCTACGTCGAGCCGCCGAGTTGACCCGGCTCTCCAACCAGGAAGTGCTCGATATCTACGCCGGCCTAAGACCGGGTCGAGCCTCGTACAAAGTGCTCACGGATCTCGCGCAGCGCCTCCGTGACGAACTCAACGCCCCGCTCACAGCGGAGCTGATCCTGGAGGCCGCAGAAGCCTATGCGGCCAGGGGGCTTCTCGAGCGCTGATGCCTTCACGTGGGTCACAGGGGGGGCGCCCGACCAGAAGGGCGGTCAGCGCCCCCTCACCCACTCATCCCATGCGCAGAGCGACGCGACGTAAGCTGCAGACCCGTCGCGAAGCCAGCCGTCAAGCTGAGCCTGCTCCTTGAGCTGCTGACCCCGCATCCGCGGTACACTGACGTATCTGCACACCATCTCGGGCAGTGCGGTCATGTCTCCCCAGAGCTTCTCGAACTGGGCAACCGGATAGACGTCCTCCTGCCCGTGGCCCCAGCGCTTCTTCACATCCTTCAGGGTCACATACGTGGGCATCCGCGCCGCCTGAGCTCGGATCGCCGCAGCAACCATGTCTGCGTCGCCGAGATCGGAGCGCCCGAGCCCAAAAAGGGCCAGCAGACGGTCGATGTCGATCCACATCGTGTTGGTGTTGTAGTAGGAGAGCCTGAACTCATCCTCCTCATCCGGAAGCGCCATGCCCTCAATCAGCCGCAGTGCTCCATCGACACGGGCCAGACCGCCGCCGCGGTCCTCCACCCGACGGGTAATGACCTCGACGGTCATGGTCGCGTCCGATACCAGATGTGCGCCAAGCAGCACGGGCGAGACATCGGTGCCCACGGTGTCGATGTTGTGCATCATCAGGATCTGCAGTTCGGGCCGCTCCGCAAGCAGGCGCGCCAGCACGCCGTTGCGCAGGAGGTTAGGTATCTCATACCAATGCCCAACAGGATGCAGACACTGCAGCGGCACGTTATCGCGGTAGTCAGATCCCTCCCCCATCTGCTGGGCCCACCCCATCAGAGCGGCGTGGAGGCTCTCACGAACCTTCTGTGCTTGCTCATCCAGGAGCTGCTGCGGCATCTCCTCCCAGGCGAACCGCAGGTCCCGAGCCATAGGGATCAAGCGCAACCCTACGGACCGCCCTGAGGAGAGCAGCAGCTGGCCCGGATAGTCGTAGGCACGTCGGGCCGCGAGGTAGCGACGAATCGGCTCATCGGTCAGGTAACTCGTCGTGATCACGTGCGGCAGGTACGTGCCCGCCTCTCGCCCCACCCTACGGCTCTTTGCCAAGTGCACCTCGACAAAGGAGCGATGCGCGCCGTCCAGCTTGCAGAAGGGATGAAGGGCCTTGACGACACCGGCGCCCTGAGTCCAGCGACTGCCCACGCCGGCCGCAAGGGTCACGACCGCAACACGCCCTTCACGTAGGGCCGCTCGGCCTCGTTCCTGCATGTCGCGCGCCCACTCAGGGAGGTCGCCTGACGGCAGATCGAGATCCAGCACATCGCCCTCCTCCACGTCTCGGATCTCGGTCGTGGGTGGTAGGCGGTTCTGGGCAACGCCAATGCGCCCGCTCCGCAGATCGGAACGTACCTGCTCGTGCTGGACACGGTCGAAGCCCAGCTCATGGAGCAACGGATCGAGCGACTGACCGCCGGCGAGCTCACGGTTCGACCTAGGCATCAGGTGATCGAATAGCGTCTGCACCATACCCGAGAGCGTCGGCACGGTGCGACACAGCGCGCCAAAGGCGTCGAGCTCCGCCCGCCGCACCGCCGAGAGCTCGTGACGTTCGCGACGCAGTAGATCCGGGAGGACAAGCGTGTAGTAGCCGGGCGGCATCAGGGCAACCCGTTGCTCAGCCCCGTCCCCCGGACCAATGTCGTCGGTCAGCAACTCCGCGTTAGTTCCCCGCTGATTGATGGAGAAATCGTAGACCACAGGGTCCATCGCAAAGGGCAGGGCATGCATCAACTCACGCTTGGCAGCGAGCATCGTGTCCAGCAGCCGTGACTGAGCCTCCTCCCTGCGAGCGGGATCGAAGATGAAGCCCATGCCACCGCCCGACATACCACCGAGCATCCAGAAGCCCCAGAAGTCCTCGCCGAAGTCCTGGCGAGCCTCGCGGATCAATGTAGCGGTGTAGAGATTATTGGCCCATGGTATGATCGTCTCGATAGGTCCACGGAAGTTGCGCGTCGTGGCCTCGCCAATGCCCCGCACATCACCTTCGCGTAACAGTTCAAGCAGCTGGTCAAATAGACGCATCGCTTCCGCCCGCCCGGACCATTCCGGTTCAGAGCGCAGTAAGTACTTCTCGGTGACCATCTCTAGGATCGGACCGACATCCTGGGCCATGCCACCGTGGACGAGGATCAGGCTCTCCTGCAAGCGTTGCCGCGTGTCCGCTGTCACCTCCTCCGATCCCAGGATGCGATGCCCGGGCAGGAGCCGACCGCGGCTGATACCATATTCCGGATCGCCCGGACCGGCGAGTTCGCCCGTGATGAGCTTTACACCGGGCCACACGCCGCCGCTGTCCTGCCATCCGCCGCCGGAACCCGCCAACCACTCGCCCAGAATGGCGCGCGCAGCCACGAGGCGACGCTCATGCTCCTCCAGCTGCCCGGTCAGCGCCCGTGTCTGCCCGGTGGCGCGCATGCAGGCGGCAATCAGGCACGCCAGCAGGCTGGTCGACACGGCGAGGCGCGACCCCTTGGGGATCTCGTTGACCTTGCTGACGATCTCCAACCCCTTCCCTGGCGCAATGAGGCGTGAGAGCAACTCCGAGAGGCGCTCGCCCGACCCCTCCATACCGGGAGGCACGATGCCGGCCGCGATGACCGCGGCTTTGAGCAGCCCCAGATAGTCACGAGCGTAGTCGAAGACCTCGGCAAGCTCTGAGACCTCCGCCGTCGCCTCAAGATCGACACTGACGAAGCGCAGGACAGGCTCATCGATCACGCGGACAAAAGCCTCTACCGGCGACTTGGGCCGGGGATCACGCCCATGCACAGCCAGATCGATCGAGACATTGAGCACCCGCGCCCCTTCAGGGTAATCCATCCCCAGGAAAAAGATATCACTCCACCCGCTGTGACTCAGATCCATGCGCACCGGCGTCGCTTCGTGCAGGATCGGATAGAGCTCGCCCTCGGAGGGCAGCAACAGCTCAGGACGCAGCCGCAGCGGTTGATCCGACGGATGGCCGACGCGGAACATCCATTGGTTACCGCGTACCGCGCGGACGCTGCGGCGGACCTGATCAGCAAGCGTCTGGAAGGCTAGACGATGATAGGCCTCGGCCAGCGCACTCGAGATCCCTTCGTTGAGACCCAC
>Ga0334882_1004782_pt1 | contig 11133 bp, 10 predicted proteins | sample GraSluR1_MG_5_FD_207226 | JGI IMG/M metagenome (GOLD analysis project Ga0334882, IMG submission 207226) | Sludge microbial communities from methane-producing bioreactor in Wageningen University, Netherlands - Granular Sludge_15_04-R1 | ecosystem: Engineered > Bioreactor > Anaerobic >... | reverse complement strand
CTTTTTGGACTTTCGTTTTTCTCTTATGTGATGTCAACGATTTTTTTGGCTCGCATGGACGAGGTCAAAGCAAGCGAAGCACCCTCCAGCAGTGTCCGTTCCTCCGGTGTTTGGGAAGGGTTTCGATTCATCTTTAAAGATAAGCAATTTATGAGCTTCGTGCTGGCTGCCTTTGTATTCAATATGGGCTTTGGGATCAGTTCCTCCATGTGGACCATCAACTATGTGCGGGATTTACATTTGACGAATACTCAAATAGCATTAGCCTCAATCTTAAGCTCGCTTGCTACCACCTTGAGCTACCCTTTTTGGGGTAGAACCATCGACCGGATTGGCAGTAAGAGTGTGTATTTGATTTCCCTCTTCATCTTTATATTTCGTCCCTGGATCCAAGCGTTGGTCACTCCGGAAACGCTGTGGATTATGTTCTTATTTAGCTTTTTAACCGGTATTGCGCAGTCGGCGTATAACTTATCACAGTTCAATACCTTGCTGGTGGTGGCTCCCGATCCCAATATGCGCCCGAGTTATTTAGCTTTTTTCAATATTGCTGTGCAAACCGTTACGTTTATCTTCCCAATGGTGGGGGTGCAAATCTACAAAGCTTTTGGGAATCAGGTCGCACCGGTGTTCTATCTCTCAACAGGGATTCGGGTAATCGGCGCCTTGATTTTAACCTTATCAATTACCCGAGCCGCAAAAGCAAACAAATAATTGGGGACGGTTCTCTCCCCTTCGATGCCGCGCAATTTGCCGCTCAAAAATCCTTCCGGGCTCAAGTTGACCTTCAGGAAACTTTTCGCTTTAGTGCTTGAGGTCGAATGGGCAATCGCTGTTAATAGTTGGGGACAGTCCCCTCCCCTTGAAAATTTATGCGGTAGTGTACGCAAAACTCAATATAGAGGAGAGGTTTGGATTGGAGCAAGCAAATGCAGTGATGGGGAAGGGCATCAGCCGTACTTTTCTCATGGGAGAAACGCCGGTGCGTGCTTTACACCAGATTAACATAACGGTGGATGCTGGCGAACTCGTAATGCTCTTGGGGCCATCTGGCTCAGGAAAGACGACTCTACTCCATACCCTTTCCGGTTTGGAAAAGCCTGACCAAGGGGAAGTTTGGGTAGACGGGGTGTCGATTTATACCCTTAATGACTGGAAACTATCTAAATTTCGTAGTCAATGTTTTGGATTTGTCTTTCAGTCTTTCAATCTTCTCCCTACCTTGAGCGCATTAGAAAACGTACAAATCCCTTTGCGATTGCTGGGCAGTAAACAACCGGTCAAACAAGCGACAGAAATCTTAACTCGTGTTGGATTAGGCGAGCGGATTCACCACAAGCCTGGGCAATTGTCGGGCGGAGAGCAACAACGGGTTGCCGTAGCACGAGCCTTGGTGGCAAAACCTCGTATTGTGTTTGCAGATGAACCCACTGGTAATTTAGATTCGCACACCAGCCATGAAATCATGGCATTAATCCGAGAATTGGTTTCAGAAAACAATTCAGCTTGCCTCATGGTTACTCATAATCAGGAATTCTCGTCTTTAGCAGATCGAATTCTTCATATGCGCGACGGCGAACTGTTATGATGAGTTTAATGATGCGGTTGTTTCAATGGAATATGTTGCGAAGCCGAGTTCAGCTGGTCATCATGGCCTTAGCTGTCTTGGGTTCGCTGAGTAGTTATGTACTTTTGGGCACGGCTTTGAGCGAAATGTCGGTTCAAGTAATGGATGCGATGCGTTCCGAATGGCCGTATGACTTTGAAGTACAAGGTTGGTTCGATCAAGATTTGGAACATCAAATCACCACTTTGCCAGGACTTAACCATATTGAGATCGTGACAATGACCGATATTTTCTTTTATTCTGAATCACTCCGTTTGTTAGCTATTCCTGAACAGGAAACCGCTCTGGTAATGGAACTGCAAGAGGGAACCATGGCGAGCACGGCTGATGAAATTGTCATTCCGGCTGCTCTTGCTCAAGGCTATGGCATTCGTGTTGGTGATGTAATATCGATTCAATCTTCAAAAACAGTCAATCAGCCGGTTCCCTTCACAGTTTCCGGCATCTTAAGTGGTAAAACGGGGGTGCTTTTGCATCCACTTAGTAGTTATGAAGGGCTTTCCCGTCTGGTAACTGCAGATCGATTAACGCCTTCTGCTTTATTGCAACTGGATGGTCGAACGAATCTGATCAGCTTCCAAAAGAAACTGGAGAATATCGGGCGCGGATTGGCGATTAAGGCGATTGCTGAGGAGTATAGTGACGCTCAAGCAAATTTAACGCTTTCGGATTCTTTGGTTACAGGGTTAAGAGGGTTGATATTAGCGATTACGGCGTTATCGTTAGCGGTCTTACTCTATATGACGCAGCGCAGTGGTTCGTATCAGGTAGGTGTTTTACGCGCGATTGGATTACCGAGACCTTGGTTATTGCTTCCCGCTTTTATGCAAACACTGCTGATTTTCATTTTCGGTTATGGCACAGCGTATTTGAGCTTGCCCGCGATTGCCACTGCAATTGGCCTAGAGTCCAATCGAGCCGCGTTATTACAACATCTTTCGGCAGATATTTGGATATTTTTAGGCGTTGGCTTGTTCAGCACCCTGGTTGTACAAATTCAATTCTTGTTCACTTCTGTGCCTCGACTTTTTAAAGAAGCATGGTAAGGAGGATATGATATGATTTGGATTACTTGGACAACCTTCTACCGAAGCCTGCGAACCTATGCCTTGGCCATCATCAGTTTAGCTTTGGCTGTTTTAGTCAGTTGTTTGGGGTTGTCGGGGTTGCAATTATTGCAACAAGCTACCTTACAGCCCTTAACCTTGGTGGGGGGTGGACAGGTTATCATTGTAGATGCAAGAACGGAGTTTAAAACATCGTCTGCCATGATCTATGCGGATCCATTGGATATTCAAGCGTTCCCGGCTGAACAGGCTGAACGCTTGGTTGCTACTTTACCTGGGAGTCAAAAAACGCAGCAAGTTTTGATTGCGCCCATTACGCGCCTAGGGAATCGTCAGCAAGTGCTGTGGTCGTATTTAGGGGCAAGAGAAAACCCGAAGGCAACCTTGAGTGGGTTGTCGATGTTATCGGGAAGTTTGGCAGGTTTCGACGAAGAGAACACCATGATTGCAGCAGGGCATCCGAGCCGAGTCAACAAAGAAGGACCAATTTCATATGACGGAACTCAATTGGGAAATTGGGTTAGTTACTCTGTGCCGCAATTGACAATTCTGAATGATCAATATCATTGGACCGTTCAAGAAGTACGACCTATTATTTATAAAGTCGCAGGAGTTTATAACGGTGCAAAGGCTATTTATGGAATCAATTGGACCGAATTGGCGTGGTTGCAAGCCCAGATTGGAGGAGAACGACCCATCTCATGGATGGGTATTGCGGCCCCTTTGGGTGAAACTCAAGAACTGAAACGGCTTCTTGAAGAAGAAATTGAACGTCAAGGTTATGATTTGAAAATCTTAACGATACAAGATTTGGGCCGAATGCTGATCGGCGATTTTGACCGTTTCGAGAAAATGGCAGATTATTATACGCCGGTAATGTTGTTTGTCGCGATCTTGATTGTTTTAGTCAATGCCATAACCCTGACCATGGCACGACGCAAAGAATTGGCACTGCTGCGTATCTTGGGCTTGAGTATGGTTCAAGTTCAAGCGATGTTTGTGCTCGAATGTTTCATTGCATCTTTAATTGGAGGCTTAACTGGCACATTGATCGCTACCGCCATGGCACTTTCGTTAGCCGGGTCGATTCAAGTCCGTTGGTTGCCGTTCTGGATCACGCTGGCCGCAACCTCAATTGTAGGAGCTGTGTCTGCAATGGTGCTGACCAATGGCAAACTTTCTAACACCTTACGAAACCCAATGGGAGAGTAAAGGCGGCTAAAAGATCCCTCTGAGCTCTGCCGACCTTCGGTCAGAAGCCGCTCAACGGGAAGCTTTTACGCCGCAACGCTATTGTTGGGGACGGTTCTATGCTTTTAATGGTCCGCTGACGCTTTGAACCTAGTTTTGTGAATGTTCCTCCACCCACATAAGAAGTGATTGCTCGAACTTCCGCAAGCACATGAGCGAAAAGTTTCCTGAAGGGCGACTTTTGACCTTCGGTCAACTTGAGCCCGGAAGGATTTTTGAGCGAGGATATGTGCGTAGGATCGTGAGCGGCAGTAGGAGGATTTTTCCAGTGCTTTCGCTAATAAAGAAAAGATGAATTATTTTTTTTATCGAATCTATAATAGAGGAGTTTAACCATGGAGACGAGAGAAAATTCGAAAGAATTCCTTGAAGCCTATAATCGGTTGGATCATTACATGAGAAAACTCATGAAACGAAGTCCCGGCAAGGATTCCCATTCCTTTTTACTTCGGGAAATGGCCAAACGAGGCAATTCAATATTTCAAAAAAACTTGCATGAGTTGCTCTTGTTTGCAGACTTGCGGAATTCCATGGTTCATAATCCCTACATGGAGGATGCAGATCCGATTGCGGAACCGCATGATTTCATTGTAGAGAAGTATAAAACGATTGTGGATTCCGTAATGAATCCACCGCGTGCACTCGGCACGATCGCAATTCCGGAAGAGAAAATTTATAAGATTTATCCAAAAGATTTGGTCATGGAAATCATGCGAACCATGAGTCGTTCAAAATATAGTCACGTACCCATTATGCGCGACGGGCGGGTATTGGGGGTGTTCAGTTCGGACACCATCTTTGATTACATTGCCGATGGAATTGGACGTATTCCTTTGAATGAAGAAATGAGAATTCGAGATCTGATCCAATATACAAAACTGCAAAATCACGCCAATGATTTCTTTAAGTTTATGTCCGGTAGTGCGAATTTGACGGAGATCGAAGAAGAGTTTTCTCATTCCCCTGTAGCCGGAAAACGGACTGCCTTGATTTTTCTGACCGATACAGGTAAACAAACGGGATTGCTTTTGGGAATGATTTCCCCTTGGGATCTGCTGGAAAGTACGTTGATGAAATGAGGTGACTACTGATGAAATATCAAAACTATAGTGTCGAACAACTGATCAAGCGCATTGAAGAACTAGAATCTTTGAACCGGGTTTTTCACGAAGAGAAAGAGCAGGAAACCCGTTTGGAATTTGCCTGGAGTGGAAACTTAGGACAGTGGTATTGGTATATGCCAACCAATTCTGTAACCTTCAACCCCTTAAAACTTACGACCCTTGGTTACGAGATGAGCGAAGTAGAAGCGCCGATTGATTATCAGTTTTTCACCGAAAAATTGCACCCGGATGATTATGAGAAAACCATGGATTCCATGCGAAAGCATCTGCAAGGGAAAACACCAGTCTATGAGGTTGAGTACCGAATCAGAGCCAAAGACGGAAGTTATAAATGGTATTATGATCGCGGTAAGATCACCCAATGGGATCCAGAAGGTAGACCTCAGTTTTTGGCTGGCATCGTTTTCGATATCACCGAAAGGAAAGCGATGCAAGCAGCATTAGAGCAACAGAATCGCTTGTTGGAAGAGATGTCCGCTTTGGACAGTTTGACTCGAATTGGCAAACATCGGGCGCTGATGACCCAGCTAAAATCGGAAATGGCAGAGATTAGTCGAATCTACCGCCCTTTGTCGATTGCGATTTTTGATATTGATGATTTCAAGAAAGTCAATGATACCAAGGGCCATATTTTTGGCGATCAGGTACTGATTGAAGTTGCAGAATTGATTCGCAAGAACGTTCGGAATTATGATCATGTCGGACGCTATGGTGGAGAAGAATTCATGGTCATTTTTCCAAATACAGAGGCAACCAAAGCGCAGAAAGTTTCGGAGCGGATCCGGAAAGTGGTTGAAAAACATCGATTTTCCGACGGATCCAAGATTACAATCAGTGGTGGTGTGCAGCAATATAATGGAGAAGACGCCACGGATTTCATCCATGCTGCAGATTTGAAACTTTACACTGCAAAACGACAAGGAAAAAATCAAATTGTTGTATAAACTATGAGGAAGAGTGAAATGAAGTATTTTACAATCGAACCCTCCTTTTGGACGTTATTTCCCCAATGTAGTATCGGGGTCGTAATTTTAGAAGGAATCCAGAATCAAGTGAAACCGGGCTCGGCGACTCAAACATGGCTGGAAAATGAATTGAAAAAAGCAAATCAAGAAGCAAAACAATTTCTTACCGAAGAGGTGTTAAGTCAAAACCAGGTTGTTTCAGTTTGGCGTCAGGCTTTCACAAAATTCAAAACCAAAAAGAACGCTCGTTCTTCCATTGAAGCCTTGCTCAAACGTGTGGAGAAAGGGAAAGAAGTTGGAAGTATCAATCCTTTAGTGGATTTGTATAATATCATCTCTTTACGCTATGCATTGCCTGCTGGAGGTGAGGATTTAGATCAAATGGTTGGCCTGCTCCGATTAAAGGTGACCGAAGGCGGCGATGAGTTTATGGCCTTGGGGGAAGAGGAACGAGATGATACCCTGCCGGGTGAAGTCTGTTATGTTGATGACATAGGAGCCGTTTGCCGATGCTGGAACTGGCGTGAGGGACAGAGAACCATGTTGACGGAGCAAACAAAACGGGCAATTGTTTTATTCGAATCGGTTGACCCGGATCGTCATCTGGTTTTACAACACGCGATGAAAGAGTTTATCGCCTCTGCCGAACATGTTCTGGGTGGCCAAGTCGCAAAAGCGGTTTTCCTAGATCGAGAGCATTGCGAGGTGTGAAGATGATTCTGAATTTTCAGGATTTTGTTCGAGAGCTGCTCCATGCCGGATTTTCAATGGGAGGCGGCAGTAACCAAGGTGTTTATGCCGTCATTTCTTGGAGTTGGAATGAAGATCCCCCCTACCCAACCCCGGTTCGTTGGCACACCGGAGATGCCGAGACCGATCCCTGGGAATGGCGAATGCGGGTTGTTGAAGAACGTAAAGACGTGGCTTATGGTAAGTTTTTTAATAAGAAGAGTGGCTTTATCACGAGAACATGGTTGCCTTTATTTTTGGCGGTTCGTCAGGTTGAACGGAGCTTTGAAGAGGCCTATTACGAAGGCAAATTCAGCCAAATGGCGAAACGAATTTATGCGCTCTTAGAAGAAGAGGAGGCTGTGGCCTACCACGACATGAAATCGCTTCTCCACGTTTCAAAAGAAGATTCGAAAGAGTTTGAACGAGCCTTGCTTGAGCTACAAGGAAAGCTTTATGTTACCATTAGCGGTCGTCAACAAAAGCGCTCCGCTACCGGTGAACCGTATGGATGGTCCTCTACGGTGTTTTCTACCACTGAGAAGTTTTTTGGTTCAGACTTGATCAAAGAAGCAAAAGAGTGGGATCGGGAATCTGCGATTAAAAAAATTACAGCTCAGGTGATGACACTCAACCCCCATGCAGAGGCAAAAAAAATCAAGAAGTTCATCTGCGATTAGTTTATAATCTTTATTGCTAAAAAGCCAAGAAGTCGTTTGCACACGGCTTCTTGGCTTTTTTTGTACGTTTCACTTAGATCATCAGCTGAGCAACAAAGAGCCCCTTTTCGAGCTTGAATTCCACAAAGCCGTTTAGCTTCTCTACGGTCATGACAATGCTCTTAATCCCTAATCCGTGTCCGGTTTTATGCGTTACCGGGTAGTTCCCATCGAATTGAACGACTTCTGAGTAGTTGTTTTTCACTTGACAAAAGAGCTTTCCGTTTTGCTGTTTGGCTTCAACATAAATAAAGGGGTCAAGCTTGACCTGCTTACTTGCTTCCAAAGCATTTTCTAAGAGGTTTCCCAAGATGACACAGCAATCTAGCGAAGAACGCTGTTCTAAGGCCTCCCGGCTTAGGTTAACTTTAGTTTCGAATCGGATGCCGGCATGCTCTGCGAAGGAAGCATAGGATGAAAGAATCAAGTTAATCGTTTCATTTTCGCAAAAGCGTTTGATTTCACTCGCTTCTAAGGTGTGATCGAGTTGCCGTATATATTCTCTTGCTTGCTGAAATTCTCCACTTTGTAAATGGGTATCCAAATAGCGAAGGTGATGTCGAAAATCATGTCGGTAGATTGCTGCTTGCACTTGCGATTGCCGCAAATTTTCTAATTCCTTAGCAGCTTGATTGATTTGTATTTCGAGCAGTTGCTGATTGATTTTAACTTTCGAACGTTGCTGTAGTTCGGATGCAATCAGCAACACAAAAATAAAATACGCAATCGAAAGCAGGGATGGCATAAATTCTACTGCTACCTGACTGCCTTTATATAGGATATCGCTGTAGACTGTTGTCATGTAATCAAAACAATAATAGAAAAAAGGCACGATTCCAAATAAAAATTGAGCCCGCCTTGATTGTTTCATCAAACTTTGAACCGGCTCGGCAACGTATTGGGTCAGAAGATAATAAAGCGGAACAGTAGCTATGATTTGCATCGAATACCAAAAAGCCACATCATCGAAAACCAATAGAATTAAGCTCCCGAGCCAGCGCCGGGTTTGACAGCATAGATAAGCCGCAAAGACTGCGGAACTAGCCATGAGGGGTGGAACTTTAGAATAGTACACTAAAAATAAAATCAGGGGAAGATGAACAAAAAGCGGATAAAGTTTTGCTGTAATTTCTTTTCCCAGTAACAAAAACAGGAGCAGTTGAACAAGGGTCGTAGCACTGCAGAACAGTAGCACTCCCCATCGGTTTTTACGAGTGATCTTGACTCCCGCAAAAGAGATTGAGACAAAAATTCCAAAAAGGAGGACCGTTTCATAATTGAGAAGTTCTAAAAATATGGCGATTGTCATGCATCGACCTCTCGAAAAATCTGGGATAAGAAGGCATGAGCGATCTCGTCATGGCGCCCTCTTGCTAAAGGGAGTTGCGTTCCTAAGACGGTGATAACTTCTTTTTTGGTGACCTCTTTGACATGCCTGAGATTTACAACATAGGAACGGTGCGGTTTTATCAAATAAGAAAAGCGAAGCAGTTCTCGTTCCAATTCAGCAAGAGTTCCTTCCGTTTTCAAGATTGTGCCATTGATAAGCGTTATTAGAATTGTCCGCTGTTGGATTTCACAATGAACCAAGTCCGCAAGAAGAATCCGCTTCAAGCTTTTGCCATCGTGGAGGATGATGCTCTCTTCTTCCTTTTGCTTGGAAGTATGAAGAAAGCGTTGTAAAATTTCGAAAAAACTCATCTTTTCCACCGGTTTGAGCAGATAGTATGAGGCCCCCACGGCATAACTGTCCACTGCGAATTCGGAGGATGAAGTTAAGAAGATGATTTTTACCGCCTCGTTGAATTGACGAATCTGTTTGGCAGTTTGAATTCCATTCATCCCTGGCATTAAAATATCGAGAATGATAACATCAAAATGGTTGTCTTTCTCGATTGCGTCAAGTAAATAGAAGCCGTTTTCAAAGTGCTGTACCTGGAAAGCAATACCAGTTTGCAGGCTGTATTCAATAAAGAACGAGACTAACCGGTCACGTTCTTTTTTGTCGTCGTCGCATAGTGCGATCTTCATGACCTCACCTCATTTCTGTCTAAGAATCTCCATAAATTATACCATAACATTTCGTGTCATGAAATAGGCATTTCGTGATAAAAAGAACAGAATGTGTCTGCTTTGTGTTATTTTTAATCAGGGTAAGTCCAGCTAAGAATTGTCAAGATGAATTTTCGGAAATGATCTAAAAGCAAAGAGAGAAAAAGAGTACAGCAAACAAGCCTTTTGCAGCACAAAAAGCTAGACAGGTACTAACAGACCTTAAGCAGCAAGGCAACGACCATGTAAATAATTGAGTTTGTGCTGGGCCGGGGTGATAACGGCAAAGGGCTTTTCATCGCGGAGGATTGCGAAAACGATGTTGCAAACCTTGTGCATGACAGCACCCAAAGCAACCATCTTGGGCTTGGACTGGCATTTAGAGAGGTAATAATCCCTTAGAACAGAATTGTTAGCAACACCCTTACGAGTAAGGCCGATGCTGATCAGAGCCATGGTATGAATCACTCGTCGGGCGAGAGGAGAGCCGCGCTTAGACATTTTTACGTTAGTACCATTGAATTTACCGGATTGCTTTACGGCAGGGTCAAGACCGAAGTAGGCGAAAAGCTGTTTGGGAGATTTGAATACGGAGAAGTCACCAATCTCGCACATGACTGTAACAGCCGAAAGAAAACCAGCGCCCTTAAATGTTTCAATCAAATGAATCTGCTTAACGAAAGGTTCGTCGGGCTGCGTATCCACTAATTCGTGCATGGCCTCAAGGATACCGTCAACTTCCTCGTCGTATTTTTTAATGAAAGAAACGAAAAGCTTGATGAGTTTGGCGTTGCTGGGCAAAGTGTGGCCAAAGCGGGAGGCAGCTTGGGCAGCGGCTACGATTGCCTGGTATTTTTTCTCCGCATAAGCCGCACCAAAACGAGCAGTGGATGAGATAATCTTAATAACAGCCTTCTTCTTTGCGGCCAAAAAAGCGGCAGGAACCGCGTATTTTTCCAATAAAGCAAGGGATGTATCGACGGTGAGCTTTGAGAAAATACCTAGATACTGAGGAAAAGCGACACGTAGTTCCCCTTGCAGTTTATTGACATAGGCCGAGCGGCAATCCATGAGATTGTAGTATTCGCGCGTTAGCTTGCGCAGATCAAGAACAAGGTCGGATGGGATTACGGAAACCTTCAAGTCTGGTTTCAAAGCGATCAACGCAAGCTTTTTTGAATCAAATTTATCGTTATGCACTTTACGAATATTGATGTTTGTGCTAGACTTTGTGATGATAGGATTAATGATGGAAACGTTAAATCCCTTATCACGAAGATAGCAGTAGAGTGGGTAATGATAAATACCCGTGGATTCCAGAAAGATTCGAGCTTTCAAGGAATTCGACTCTTCTGCTTCTTTTATTGTCAAAACAGCTTTTTCAAGAGAAGCAGGATTCGCGTGGGTGATCTTGAACGGGTTACCCACATAGGTTTGGTTCGGCAAGGCGATGGACATGAAACTAAAATCCGCTCCAACGTCAATACCAACCGACAGATAGAAATTAGTAGACATAATGTTAATCCTTTCTGATAGGCATCCATTCCATTGTAGTGAATACACAGCCTAGCATGTGATACAGGTATAACCGCTTGACGG
>Ga0334882_1004776_pt1 | contig 11144 bp, 10 predicted proteins | sample GraSluR1_MG_5_FD_207226 | JGI IMG/M metagenome (GOLD analysis project Ga0334882, IMG submission 207226) | Sludge microbial communities from methane-producing bioreactor in Wageningen University, Netherlands - Granular Sludge_15_04-R1 | ecosystem: Engineered > Bioreactor > Anaerobic >... | reverse complement strand
CGTCCGTCGCATGGGCACCATGACCTTGCTGGGCGTGGTGGTGGGCTTCCTGATGGTGCTCACCGGTCATTTCTGGGGCACCATCCTGATTGCGGGCGGGCTGGGCCTGATCGGTGACCTGCTGTTGCGCGCCGGTGACCACCGCAATCGGTGGCTGTCCGTGCTCGCGTACGCGACCTTCTCGCTGTGGTACATCGGTCCGCTGCTGCCGATGTTCATCGATCCCACCGCTTACCACGAGTACGTCGCCGCCAGCATGGGGGCCGAGTACGCCGATGAGTGGATGCGGGTGTTCACGCTGCCGGTGGTGACCGGCTTCCTGGCCGTCGCCGCCGCGGCCGGCGCGGTCGGCGGCTGGATCGGGCAGCTGCTCCTCGCCAAGCACTTCACCAAGGCTGGAATCGCCCGATGACGGTGCGGCAGATGGTCCGGAACAGGGCGCCGGCCGGTGGGACCGGGACCATGTTGCCCCAGCTGATGACCCGTCCGCCGCGGATCGATCCGCGGACGAAGCTGGTGGCGTTGCTGGTCGTCAATGTCCTCGCCTACGGGCGGGTCCCCCAGACGATGGTGTTCGTGCTTGCCGCGGTCACCATCGCCTGCCTGTCGGCCGTGCTGCCGGCCCGGGCGGGCATCGGCTGGCTGGTCGCGTTCGCGGCGATGGCGTGGTTGTGGCTGGCCCTGCCGCGGGTGTGGACCGGCGTGGTGCCGGGCCTGCTCACGGTGGTCGGCTACTGGGGCACTCGGATGATGGTCAGCATCGGGATGGCTGTGGCGGTGCTGATGTCGACCCAGCCGGCCCACCTGCGGGCCGCCCTGGCGGCATGGCGGGTGCCGTCGGTGCTGGCGGTGCCGATCACCGTGCTGTTCCGCTTCTTCCCCATCGCCTGGGGCGAGTTGACCGCCATCAGGGAGGCGATGCAGGTCCGCGGCATCGACCCGGGATGGCGGGGTTGGCTGACCCATCCGCTGCGCTCCGCGGAGTACCTGCTGGTGCCGTTCCTGGCCTCGTCCTCCCGTGTTGCCGACGATCTCAGTGCCTCGGCGGTCGTCCGGGGGCTCGGCGCCCCGACCCGACCCACCAGCGCCATCCCGTTGCGCTGGGGCCTGGCTGACGTGGGGATCGCCGCTGCTCTGGCCGGCATCATCGCGTGGGCGGTGCTCGGCGAGGGGACTCTTGGCGGGGGACTCCGATGAGCGCGCCGATTGCCGAGGTGACCGACGTTCGATTCGCGTACGCCGTCGGTGATGATGCTGACACCGGCCCGGCGTCGTTGGAGGACCTGTCCCTGCGTGTCGAGCCGGGCACCACCACGCTGCTGTGCGGCGGGTCCGGGTCGGGCAAGACGACTGCTCTGCGACTGCTCAACGGGCTGGTCCCGCACTTCCACGAAGGTGTGCTGTCGGGGAGCGTACGCGTCGGTGGCCTGGAGGTCCCCGAGACCGAACCCTGGCGGGCCGGATCGACCAGCGGAACGGTCTTCCAACATCCCCGACACCAGTTCTTCACCACCCGGGTCTGCACCGAGATGGCCTTCGCCTCGGAGAACCGCGGCGATGACCCGGCCGACATCCACCGCCGTATTCTCGCCACCGCCGACGAGCTGGGGACCGGCCACCTGCTCGACCGACCCGTCTCGGCGCTGTCGGGCGGGGAGCTGCAGCGGGCCGCCTGCGCCGCGGCCCTGACCGCTGCGCCGCCGCTGGTGCTGTTCGATGAGCCGACCGCCAACCTGGACCAGGAGGGCGTCGCCGACGTGGCCGCGCTGATCGGCCGGCTGCGCGCCACCGGGCACGCCGTGGTGATCGCCGAGCACCGGCTGTACTTCCTGCGCGGTCTGGTCGACGACGTGCTGGTGATGGCGGCCGGACGCTGCCGCCACCGTTTCACCGGCACCGAGCTCTTCGCCCTGCCCGAGGACCGGCTGGACACGATGGGACTGCGGACGACCCGGAAGCCGGTGTCGCCACCGGACCGTCCGGCCGAGTCGGGACAGGGCGGGCTGGTGGTCGAGAACCTCCGCCACGGCTTCCACGGGCGGGCGGTGCTCGACATCGAGCAGATGGCCTTCGCCCCCGGTGCGGTCAACGTCCTGCGCGGCGTCAACGGTGCGGGCAAGACCACCCTCGCCCGGATCCTCTGCGGGCTCGTCGAGCCCGGGCGCGGCGCCACCATCCGGCTGGACGGCCGGACCGTGTCGACCCGGGAGCGGCTGCGGCAGGGCTACCTGGTGATGCAGGACGTGCACCGCCAGCTCTTCGCCGAGACCGTGGCCAAGGAACTCGTCGTCGGCATGCGTCCCGCCGGGGCGGCCGAGGTCGACGTGGACGGCCTGCTGGCCGACTTCGGCCTGGCGGACCTGGCCGACCGTCACCCGCTGTCCCTGTCGGGGGGACAGAAGCAGCGGCTGGTGGTGGCCTCGGCGATGGCCTGCCGGCGTCGCTTCTACATCTTCGACGAGCCGACCTCCGGCGTGGACCGCCGCCATCTGCAGGCCATCGCCGGCCACCTGCAGACCCTCGCCGACACCGGCGTGGTCGTCATCGTGATCACCCACGACCCCGAACTCATCGCCGCCTGCGCCGACACCATCACCACGCTGCCCCTACTGGACTCCGGGGACCGCTCGGAGCCGCACCTGCCACGGAAGGACGTACGCCATGGGCGTTGATACCCTCTCCACCGTTCCGCCGATCCGATCCGATCACCCGTCTCCCGCCGCGCCACCGGTCGACGAGGCCGCTGCCGGGGCCGCCGACCGCCACCGCGAGGGCGCCCGGGCCCTGGCCCGGCTCACCCGGCCGATCGCCACCCGCCTGCTGATCGGCCGGATCCTGGCGGGGCTGTCGGCCGTGCTGGCCATCGCCCCCTACATCGCCCTGGTCCAGCTGGGCGATGTCCTGCTGCGCGCATGGGCCGCCGGGAGCCCGCCGGACGCTGACCGGGTGAGTGCCGTCCTGATGGTCCTGGTCGGCACCTTTGTCGCCCGACTCACCCTGTACTACGTCGCCCTGCTGGTCACCCACTTCGCTGATGTGAAGCTCGGCGCGGTGCTGCGGCACGACATCCTCGACGTGCTCGGTCCTGCGCCACTGTCGTGGTTCAGCGCCACCACCTCCGGGCGGGTGCGCAGCGCGGTGCAGGACGACACCGCCACGTTGCACACGCTGGTCGCCCACCAGCCGGTCGAATCGACTGCGGCCGTGGTGATGCCGATCGCCCTGTTGGCGTACGCCTTCGTGGTCGACTGGCGGTTGGGACTGCTGGCCATCGGCACCCTGCCGATCTACGTGGCGATCTATGCCTGGACGATGCGCGGGATGGGCGTCAAGACCGCCGAGATGGACGTCCGTCTGGCCCGGATCTCGTCGACGATGGTGGAGTTCGTCAGCGGCATCACCGTGGTCAAGGCCTTCGGCCGGGTCGGGGAGGCGCACGGGCGCTACTTGCGCGCCAACCAGGAGTTCGGCGAGTTCTACCTGGCCTGGGTCGGTCCGCTGTTGCGTAGTTCGGCCATCGCCACCGCGGTGATCGCCCCGCCGGTGCTGGTGCTGGTCAACCTGGGCGGTGGTGCTGCTCTGGCCGCCGGCGGTTGGGTCACCCCGGCTGAGGTGCTGACCACCACCCTGATCGCCCTGGTACTGCCGGCGACCATGATGGTGCTCGGCAACACCTCATGGGCCTACCAACTGGCCGGGGCGGCTGCTCTGCGGCTGGTCGCTGTCCTCGACACCCCGATGCTGGCCGAACCGGCCCACCCCCGGACCCCGGCCTCGCACGACGTCGTGTTCGACCACGTCAGCTTCAGCTACGGCGACACCGTGGCGGCCGACGACGTGAGCCTGGAGCTTGCCGAGGGCACCGTCACCGCCCTGATCGGCCCGTCCGGATCGGGCAAGTCGACGATCGCCACCCTGCTGGCCCGTTTCAACGACCCCGCCGGCGGCCGGGTGCTGCTGGGCGGGGTGGATCTGCGCCGGATCACCACCGAGGAGCTGTACCGGCGGGTCGCCTTCGTGCTGCAGGACCCGCAGCTGCTGCGTACCTCGATCCGGGCCAATATCGCTCTGGCCCGGCCCGGGGCGAGCGATGCCGAGATCGAGGAGGCAGCACGCGCTGCCCGGATCCACGACGAGATCGTGGCGCTGCCGGACGGCTACGACACCGTCCTCGGCGAGGACATGTCCCTGTCGGGCGGACAGTCCCAGCGCGTCGCGATCGCCCGGGCCCTGATCGCCGACGCCCCGGTGCTGATCCTCGATGAGGCGACAGCCTTCACCGATCCGGAGTCCGAGGCGCTCATCCAGGAGGCCATCGACCGGCTCGTTGTCGGTCGTACGGTCCTGGTCATCGCCCACCGGCCGGCCTCGGTGCGCGGCGCTGACCAGATCGTCGTGCTCGACCGCGGCCGCGTGGTGGCCCATGGTGCCCACACCGAGCTCGCCGACGAACCGCACTACCGGGCGATGTGGGAACGAGCCACCTCCGGGACGGCCACTCTCGATGCCCCTGCCGGCCCGACGCCTGCCGACACGTCCGCCGCCGACCCGATCACGGAGAACTGAGATGACTACCGATATCGCGACGGATGCCGCGGCACGGACGATCACCGCCCACCCATCCCGCAGCCCGTTGCTGATCCGGATGACCAGGCTGCTGTCGTCTGCCGGCCGGGCCGGGATGGCCCGGACCGTGCTGCTCTCCTCTGCTGCCGGTCTGATCGAAGGGGCCGCCCTGGTGAGCCTGATGCCGGCGTCCTCGGCGTTGGCGAGTGGCGAGCCGTGGTGGGGACTGCGGCTGCCCGGCTGGCTGATCGTGGTCGGGGTACTGGCCGTGGTGGCCGCCGTGGTGCAGTACGTCCTGGCGATCGTCGGCTACCGGGTGGCGCTGGATCTGATGACCACCTGTGGGCGTCTGCTGGGCGAGCAGGTCGCCCGGGCGCCGTTGGGATGGTTCCGCGGGTCGATCGCCGGGACGCTCGCCCGGATGGTGAGCAGCCAGATGCTGCGGCTCGGAGAAAGCCTGGCCCACATGTTCGCCCCGGTGGTGACGAACGCCGTCGCTGTGCTGGTCCTCACCGCCGGTGCCTTCATCTGGGACTGGCGGCTCGGGTCCGCCCTCCTCGTCGCGGTCCCGGTCTATGCCGTTCTGCTGGTGGCGGCCACCCGGATTCTGGATCACGGCCGACAGCTGCTGGAACCGGTCGAGGAGGAACTCTCCGACCGGATCGTGGAGTTCGCCCGCTGCCAGGGGGCCCTGCGCTCGTGCGGCTGCGGAGCCGACTACCCCGAACTGCAACGGGCCAACGAGGAATCCCGGCAGGTGGGTGCCCGCAACCTGTGGTGGGGGGCCCTCGCCAACGCGCTGCACGGGGCGATGACCCAGATCGTGGTGGTAACGCTGATCGTGCTCACCGGCCGGCTCGCCCTGGGGGCCGCCCTCGGACCGCTGCAGACCATCGCCTTCATCGGCATCTGCCTGCGCTTCACCCAGAGCCTTGACGCGATGTCGAGTCAGCTGCTCGGGCTGGAGGAACGCCGGGCCATGATGGACGGTGTCGACGCGGTGCTCGACGTGGCGCCCCTGCCCGAACCGCCGCAGTCGGCCACCCAGCCCACCCCGGGCACCATCGAGCTGATCGGCGTACTCTTCGGCTACGACCCCGCAGTGCCGGTCCTGCAGGGCATCGATATCCAGGTGCCGGCCCGGTCGACCTGCGCGCTGGTGGGTCCCTCGGGCAGTGGCAAGACCACCATCGCCCGGTTGGTCGCCCGATTCTGGGATGTCGACTCCGGTGAGGTGCGGGTCGGCGGGACCGACGTACGCGAGCTGACCACCGAGGACCTGATGCGGCAGCTGTCCATGGTGTTCCAGGACGTCTACCTCTTCGACGACACCTTGGAGGCCAATATCCGGGTCGGCAACCCGCAGGCCGGCGACGCCGAGGTGCGTAGGGCCGCTGAAGCGGCCGGGGTGGGCGAGATCGTCGATCGGCTGCCGCACGGCTGGCAGACCCGGGTCGGCGAGGGCGGCCGCGCCCTGTCGGGCGGCGAACGTCAGCGGGTGTCGGTCGCCCGGGCACTGCTCAAGCAGGCGCCGATCGTGCTGCTGGACGAGGCGACCAGCTCCCTGGACCCGGAGAACGAGAGCCACGTGGTGGCTTCCCTGGAGGAGCTGCGGGCGCGCTCGACGATGCTGGTGATCGCCCACAAGCTGGACACCATCCGCAGTGCTGACCAGATCATCGTGCTGGGACCGGACGGACGGGTCGCGCAACGCGGCACTCACGACGAGCTGGTAGAACAGGAGGGACAGTACCGGCGCTTCTGGGAGGAGCGGTCCAGGGCAGCAGCCTGGCAGCTCGCCTGAGGAGCACCGACCGGCGAGGAGAGGGCTTCGAGTGGCCGACCGGCAATACCTGATCCGGGCCGGTCGGCGCACCGGCCCAAAGCCCTCGTTCTCCGCCGATGACGTGGTCAGCGCAGCTCTGGAGATCGGGATCGACCGGTTCACCGTACGACAGGTGTCAGCCCGGGCCGGGGTCACCGCAGCCGCCATCTACCGGTTGTTCGACTCCCGCGACGCCATCGTGTCGTCCTGTCTGGACCGGGCGGCCGAGTCGCTGCGCTGGCCAGACCCACAGTTGTCGTGGGCCGATCAGTTGCGGGCGTGGGCCGAGGCCTGCTGGCAGCTGTTCGAGGAGTATCCGGGCCTCGACCTCACCCTGCTGCGGGTGCCCGGGGCGCACGTGCACGTCCAGCGGGGGATGCGGGCCCTGATCGATGCTCTGGTAGGGCAGGGACTGTCGGAGGATGAGGCCCTGTTCGGGCTGGATTTCGTCGGTGACCTGGCCATTCTGACCCACATCAGTGTGTCCACGTTCCGTACGGTCGGGAAGGACGGTCGCCGGGGGCTGGACGCGGCCCGGGAACGCTTCGCCGACGTCACCCCGGATGCGGTCCTGCCGCCCGACGAGTCCTGGGTCGGCCGGGCCTGGCTGGACCGCAAGGTGGAGTTCGTGATCGCCGGTCTGGATCGGGGCCTGGCGCGGGGCACCGCGGTGGACCAGGGGGCAGATCCGCTCGGTCGCGTGTCCCCAGCCGGCAGTGTCGCGAAGGACCGCGCCGGCGGCCGATCCGTGGACGCTCCGGGATCGGTCGAGTAGCCTCGCCGCGCAGATCGACGCTGGACTTCGAGTGCACTCGAAGTCCTACGGTGGATCCGTGAGCGAGCAGCGAGACCCCGAAGGGCTCAGCGTGGCGGAGATGGCGGCGGCGACCGGTGTCTCGGGCCACACCCTGCGCTACTACGAACGCGCCGGCCTGATCCGGCCGGTGACCCGCAACGGTGGCAACCACCGCCGGTACCAGCTCGGGGACGTGGAGTGGCTCCGGTTCCTGCTGCGGCTACGGGAGACGGGCATGCCGATCGCGCGGATGCGTGAGTACGCGGAGCTACGCGCCGAGGGCGACGCATCGCTCCGCGCCCGTCTGGAACTCCTGGCCGCGCACCATGAACGCCTGCGCGAGCAGCTCGCCACGCTGCGCGAACATGAACGGGCGCTGCGGGCCAAGGTCGAGACCTACCGGCAGCTGCTCGCTGATACCGAGGTGGATCCGGCCACGGGTGACCGAGACACGGATGACCGACACCGATAACGATGACCGACACCGATAACGATGACCGACACCGATAACAAGGAACGGAGACACAGATGACTGAGACGGACACCCTGCGGGACGAACGATTCGCGGCGGGCAGGCAGGTCCTGGACGCCATCGACGGCGAGGCCGGGGCGAAGGTGATCGACGCGCTGGCCGACATCGCGCCCGAGCTGGGACACCAGATCGTCGCCTGGGGTTTCGGCGACATCTATGCCCGGCCCGACCTGCAACCCCGGGAGCGCCAGCTCGTCACCCTGGGGATGCTCACCGCGCTCGGGGGCTGCGAGCCGCAACTGGAGGTGCACATCGGCGCATCCCTGAACGTCGGGCTGACGCCGCACCAGATCATCGAGGCATTCCTGCACGCTTCGGTCTACTGCGGCTTTCCGCGCGCACTCAATGCGGTCACCGTCGCGCGCAAGGTCTTCGCCGCCCGAGGACTGCTGCCGTTGGCCTGAGGCCGCCGGCGCGGCGCCCCTGCGGTGGGACTTCGCGGTGAGCAGTGCGGCAGCTCGGCCGTCCCGCGCTCACCGGTCCGCGGCGATGCGCCAGTTCGCCCGCCAGAACTGGGGAGCGCTGGGAAGGTCCCCGGCAGGCACCCCCAGACGCGCGGCCGCCACGGCCGCCCAGTGCGGGTTGCGCAGCGCGGCCCGGCCGATGGACACGGCGTGGGCCTGCCCGGTGGCGAGGATCGTCTCCGCCTGGGTGGCGTCCTCGATCAGGCCGACCACGCTGATCACGACGTCGGTGTCGGCCAACGCCGCGGTCAACCGAGCCGCGAGCGGCACCTGATAGCCGGATCCGACCGGGATCCGGGCGCCGCCACCGAGCCCACCGGAGGACACGTCCACCCAGCTGACGCCGTGCTCGGTGACCAGCTCGCGGAGCAGGCGGGCAGAGGCCTCGACATCCCAGGCGCCGTCCACCCAGTCGGTGGCGCTGATCCGGATGCCGAGCGGCTTGTGTGCGGGCCAGACCGCGCGCACCGCGTCGACCACCTCCCGCACCAGCCGCGTCCGACCCCGCTCGTCACGTCCGTAGGCGTCCTCGCGGGTGTTGGTGAGGGGGGAGAGGGACTGGTGGAGCAGGTAGCCGTGGGCGCCGTGCAGCTGGATGGCGTCGTAGCCGGCGGCGTCCGCCCGCTGGGCCGCGGTGGCGAACGCGCGCGTCACCTCCCCGATCCCGTTCTGGTCGAGGGGCTGGGGGGCATCGAGTCCGGGCATCACCGGACGGGCGGTCATGCCGACGGTCCGCCACCCGCCCTCGGCCTCGGGCATGGTGGCGTCCGGCTGGCCGGGCAGCCAGGGATAGGTCGACGCCTTGCCGCCGGCGTGGCCGAGCTGCACCGCCGCGGCCGCCCCCTGGGAGTGGACGAAGGCGACGATGCGGGCGTGGGCCCGCTCCTGCTCGTCGGTGTAGAGCCCCAGGTCGCGGGGCGTGATGCGTCCCCGCGCCTCGACACCGGTGGCCTCCGTCACCACCATCCCGAAGCCGCCGGCGGCGAAGGAGCCGAGATGCTGGAGGTGCCAGTCGATCGGGACCCCGTCCTCCGCGTCGACGACGTACTGGCACATCGGCGCCACGACGGTGCGGTTGCGGAGCGTCAGCCCCGCGCCGTCCGGGGTCGGCACCGTGAGGGGAGAGAAGAGCATGGTAGCCACCGTGGGCGTCCTCCTTGGAGTGATGGGCGTTCTACGTTCTCGTTCTGTTGGCGTGGATATCAGGGCGTCGTCGCCCCTACCCGCTCGCGACGATAGCCAGCCTACGCAGATATCCCGCGTCTGCAAGTTGTTGTTGACGGGGGGGCGGAGGCGCTGTGCTGAAGGGTGTTGTGAAAGTGGCTGGTGGCCGTGCCGCCCGGAGTCGTCGAGAGACCGGCGCTGGCGGAGGGTCTTGACCGTCAGCTACTCAGCAGTACTATGTAGTGGTAGTCAGCATGACTGAGTAGTGACAGGAGGTGGTGCTCCATGGGCAAGCAGGCAACGGAGATGCTCAAGGGAATCCTGGAGGGCATCGTCCTCGCGATCCTGTCCGTACGCCCCGCGTACGGCTACGAGATCACCGCGTGGCTGCGGGACCAGGGCTTCTCCGACATCGCTGAGGGCACCGTCTACGCGCTGTTGGTCAGGGTCGAGCAGCGCGGCCTGGTCGACGTGGAGAAGGTCCCCTCGGAGAAGGGGCCGCCGCGCAAGGTCTATTCCCTGAACGTCAAGGGACAGGACTACCTCGCAGAGTTCTGGAGGACCTGGAGCTTCCTCGCCGAACGACTGGAACAGCTCCATCAAGGAGGCAAGTGACATGGCAGCGAAGTGGATCGAGCTGGTTACCGGATCGCTCGAACAGAAGAAGGAGTACCGGCGCTACAGGGCCCGCATCGACGCTCTGCCCGAGCCGTACGTCACCGTCGCGAAGGCGTTCCACCGCTACTTCATGAGTGGCGCCGCCGGGATCCCCGAGGACGATTCGGTGGTGACGATGCTGCGCGACTTCGTCGAGCTGTGGGAACGCGCCGCCGCCGACGGCACGCCGGTGCGCGACATCGTGGGGGAGGACCCGGTCGAGTTCGCCGACCTGTTCGCCCAGGCCTACCTCGGCAAGCGATGGATCGACAACGAACGCGCCCGACTGACCCGGTCGATCGAGTCCGCCGAACAGACTGACAGGTCTGTCGAACAGACTGACCGAGGGGAACAGCCATGACCCCGACAGCCATCCGCGTGGTCGGCCTGGAGAAGTCCTACCGGAAGCTGGAGGTGCTCCGCGGGGTCGATTTCGAGGTGGCGCGGGGCGGCATCTTCGCCCTGCTCGGCGCCAACGGCGCGGGCAAGACGACGATCGTCCGGATCCTTGCCACCCTGCTCCGCGCCGATGCGGGAGAGGCGTCGGTCAACGGCTTCGATGTCGCGACCCAGGCCGTTGACGTACGGGCCTCGATCAGCCTCACCGGGCAGTTCGCCGCCGTCGACGAGATCCTGTCGGGCCGGGAGAATCTCATCCTGGTCGCCCGGCTGCGGCACCTTCCCGATCCCGGTCGGGGGGCCGACGACCTGCTCGCACGCTTCGGGCTGGCCGAGGCGGCGACCCGGCGGGTCGCGACGTACTCCGGCGGTATGCGCCGCCGGCTCGACATCGCGATGAGCCTGATCGGCGACCCGCCGGTCATTTTTCTCGACGAGCCGACCACCGGTCTCGACCCCCAGGCGCGTCTCGAGGTGTGGAGGTGCGTCAAGGAACTCGCCGCGAACGGCACCACGGTGCTGCTCACCACCCAGTACCTCGACGAGGCCGAACAGTTGGCCGACCGGATCGCGATCCTCCACGGCGGTCGGATCATCGTCGACGGCACCCTCGCTGAACTCAAGCGGCTGCTGCCGCCCACCACGGTCGAATACGTCGAGAAGCAGCCGACGCTGGAGGACGTCTTCCTCGCCGTCATCGGTGACGACACCACGGGGGCGACGTCGACGACCGCCACACCC
>Ga0334882_1004775_pt1 | contig 11147 bp, 16 predicted proteins | sample GraSluR1_MG_5_FD_207226 | JGI IMG/M metagenome (GOLD analysis project Ga0334882, IMG submission 207226) | Sludge microbial communities from methane-producing bioreactor in Wageningen University, Netherlands - Granular Sludge_15_04-R1 | ecosystem: Engineered > Bioreactor > Anaerobic >... | reverse complement strand
GAAAAGGGATGGCCATCGGGCTGAAAGTGACGCTTCGCTCCGGAGGGATGTACAATTTTCTCAATAAACTCTTTAATATTGTCATGCCGAAAGTTCGGGACTTCCGGGGATTGAATCCAAATTCTTTCGATGGAAGAGGGAACTATGCCTTTGGTTTATCCGAACAGGTCATTTTTCCAGAAATTCGCCCGGAGAAAGTGAAACGGATTCAGGGAATGGATATCATCATCGTTACTAGTGCGAAGACGAATGAAGAAGCCAAACGACTGCTTGAACTCATGGGTTTGCCCTTGAAGTATTCATGATCGGGAGGAGAATGCATGGCGAAAAAATCGATGATTGCTAGTTGGAAGCGAGAAAAGAAGTACAAGGTTCGAGAGTATTCCCGCTGCAAGATTTGCGGGAGACCTCATTCAGTATACCGAGAATTTGGGATTTGCAGGTGTTGCTTACGAAAAATGGCCTTGGAGGGGAAACTCCCAGGTGTGCGAAAAGCAAGCTGGTAAAAAAGGAGGCGTTGTTCATGTGGAGTGATCCCATCGCAGATATGCTCACACGAATTCGCAACGCGAATTCTGTATTCAAGGAAACGGTAGACATACCTGCATCGAACTTGAAAAAGAGTGTCTGTGACATTTTGAAAAAAGAAGGTTTCATCTCCGATTATCGGTTGATCGAGGATGGAAAACAAGGTTTGATCCGTGTTATGTTGAAATATAAAGGAACGCGAAGGATCAAAGAACATGTAATCAGTGGCCTTGTTCGGGTTTCGAAATCGGGTCGCAGGGTGTATATGCCCTCTGACCGGATTCCCAGAGTCAAGGGAGGTCTGGGCATCGCGATTCTGACGACTTCCAAAGGTGTGATGACCGACAAAGAAGCAAGGCAAAAAGGCGTGGGCGGAGAAATCATCGCCTACATCTGGTGACAGGAGGCATACGGTATGGCGATGAATGTGGATATTAAAAAAGTGACCTCGCGATTGGCGAGAAAAGAACTTCCCATCCCCAACGGGGTGCAGGTCACACTGGAAGCAGATACCCTTACCGTCAAAGGTCCCAAGGGGTCCATCGTGAAGAAGGTCAATCCTTATGTTGTGATTCAGATTACGGAAGGAGCAGCCCGTGTGGAACCCAACTTGGATTTGATGAAACGGATGAGCGAATCTAAGATCTTTCGATCGATGACTGGGACCTTCTGTTCTCATATTCATAATATGATTCATGGCGTGACAGAGGGATTCACGAAAGAACTAGAAATCGTTGGCGTTGGATATCGGGCCGCTCTGAAGGGGAAAACGCTGAATCTTTCTCTGGGATATGCCCATGAGGTGAATGTTGAACCACCCGAAGGGATATCCTTTGAAGTGCCGTCTGCTACGAAAATCATTGTCAAAGGGTATGACAAAGAAGTCGTAGGCCAAACCGCCGCAAACATCCGCAAATGGCGAGAACCTCTGGTGTATGGCGGGAAAGGGATTCGGTATGCAGGAGAGATGGTTCGTACTAAAGTCGGTAAGAAAGTGTAACGGAGGCGAAGAGGATGATTAAGCGAAAAGATCGAAAAACGCTACGGAAAAAGAGACATTTCAGAATCCGCAACAAGATTTCCGGGACACCGGATCGACCTCGAATGGCAGTATATCGAAGCGAGAAGAACATTTATGTGCAAGTCATCGATGACCACAAAGGACACACACTCGCACAAGCTTCCACTTTGGATCGAGAAATCCGTGATTCGGTCTCAAAGACATGGAGCCAAGAAGCCGCGCACGCAGTTGGAAAACTAGTAGCTCAAAGAGCCTCTGATCAAGGGATTACCGAGGTTGTCTTTGACCGCGGGGGATTTCAATATATGGGAAGAGTGAAAAAATTGGCAGAAGGGGCTCGTGAAGCGGGTCTGAAGTTTTAATGGAGGGGATTAGGGTGCCACAAGAGATCATCGGAAAAGAAACAGAAGAACTGGAAGAAAGAGTGGTAGAGATCCGGAGAACCACAAAGGTGGTCGCTGGAGGAAAGAACCTTCATTTTCGAGCAATCGCCGTTGTGGGTGACAAAAAAGGCAAGGTCGGCATTGGCATCGGTAATGCCCGTGAAGTACCCGAGTCCATTCGGAAAGCAATTGCGGAAGCAAAAAAGAACATGGTTTCCGTTCGCATCGCCCGGGGTACCATTCCCCATGAGATTACCCAGAAATTCGGATCGGCAAAAGTTATGCTAAAACCCGCAACGCCCGGTACCGGAATCGTTGCCTCCAACTCAGTGCGTGCAGTGGTCGAATTGGCTGGCGTTCAGAATATCTTAACAAAGAATTTGGGGTCCAACTCTCCGGTCAACGTGGTAAAGGCGACTTTTGAAGGCTTGAAACGGATTCAATCACCCGAAAGTCTAGCGAAAAAGAGAGATGTGACGGTTGGTGAAGTGTTTCAAGGGAAACATGGGAGTGAAGCGAAATGAATGCCAAACTGAAGATCACCCTTGTCAAAAGCCCCATTGGGTACGCGCGGGATCAGAAAGACACCGTACGCGCGCTGGGGCTTCGAAGAATGAATCATTCAGTGATCAAAGAGGATCATCCAACCATCCGCGGCATGATCCGGAAGATTCGTCATCTAGTGCAATGGGAAGAAATCGAAAACGAAGTTCGGTCATAATCCGGTGTAACGGCGAAGGAGGGAAATAGAATGGCCCTGAGACTGGAAGATCTACAACCAACTCCAAATTCCCGGAAGAAAGCGAAACGATTGGGCAGAGGCCCTGGTTCCGGGTTGGGAAAGACCTCGGGTAGAGGCCATAAGGGACAGAAAGCGCGTAGTGGCGGAGGAGTCCGACCTGGTTTTGAAGGCGGACAGACCCCCCTGTATATGCGTTCTCCCAAGAGAGGGTTCAAAAATGTCAATCGGAAAGAGTACGCAGTCTTCAATCTCAAACAATTGGAGCTTTTGTTCGCAGAGGGAGAAGAGGTTTCACCCGAAACACTGAAAGAAAAGGGCGCTCTGAAACAGAAGCTGGATGGCGTTAAGATCCTTGCTTATGGAACCCTTAGCCATAGGTTGACTGTTTCCGCGCATGCGTTCAGCGCCAAAGCCAAAGAAAAGATCGAAGCAGCAGGCGGGAAAGCGCAGGTCATCCAGACGCAGACCGAGGAGCATTAATATGTGGAGGGCATTTCGCAACGCATTCAGAATACCCGAACTCAGAGACCGAATCGTTTTTACGTTGCTCATGCTTATTGTGTATCGATTGGGTATCTTTATTCCCATCCCTGGGATCAACCTTCAAGAATGGGCCAATGTGCTCGAAGGGTTTCAGAGTGAGGCTTTTGCTGGGCTGATTAATTTTTACGACATATTTGCGGGAGGCGCTCTGCAAGAATTTTCCATTTTGATGATGAGTGTTACCCCATACATCAACGCGTCTATTATCCTACAGCTTCTCGGTAGCGTCATTCCTGCGTTGAAAGAACTTGCAAGGGAAGGAGAAGAAGGAAAGAAGAAGATGGCCAAGTATACGCGGTATCTCACCGTGGGCCTTGGTTTTCTCCAAGGTTTGTTCTTCAGCGTGGCCATCGCGCAACAACCGGCCCTTGTTCATCCGACACTCTCTCCTTTCTTCTTTGTATTTGTTTCCACCATCACCTTGGTGGCAGGAACCATGTTCGCCATCTGGTTGGGGGAACGAATTACGGAAAAAGGAATCGGAAACGGAATTTCCGTTCTGATCTTTGCCGGGATCGTGTCGCGATATCCCAGTTATCTTGGTCAGGCCGTCGTGGGCCAGTTGGATATCCTGGAATGGATCGTCTTGATCGGAGTCAGTCTGGGTATCGTCGTTGCCGTGATCTTCGTCCAGCAAGGGGAACGAAGGATTACTGTCCAGTATGCGCGGAGAGTGAGCGGGCGAAGAGTATATGGCGGGCAAAGCACCTACATACCTATGAAGATCAACCAAGGCGGTGTCATTCCAGTTATATTCGGTCAAGCAATTATGGTCATTCCTGCGGCTCTTGCTCAGTTAACCGGTTCTCAAGTCGCGATTCGGCTTTTGGGGACAGGCGCTCCTTTGTATTTGATCATATATGGGGGTCTGATTCTCTTTTTCTGTTACTTTTACAGCATCATCACGTTCGATGTTCATGACATCAGCGAAAACATCAAAAAATACGGAGGATTCATACCAGGATTGCGTCCTGGAGCGCCAACCGAGAAATACATGCTCCGGATTCTCAATCGGATCACATTTATGGGAGCGACATTTTTAGTCACTGTCGCGATTCTGCCGTACCTGATGACACCGGTAATTGGTGTAAACATCGCAATTGGAGGAACTTCAACGTTGATCGCTGTAGGGGTTGCCTTGGATATTATTCAACAGATGGAAGCGCATATGATCATGCGGAATTATGAAGGATTCATGAAACGAGGTCGATTGCGCGGAAGGAAAGGCGGATGAGGGATATCATCTTTCTGGGCGCTCCTGGCGCGGGAAAGGGAACGGTTGCCAAAGGAGTGTGCGCCCGTTTGGACATTCCTCATATCTCGACGGGCGATATGCTTCGCAGTGCTGTAGCAGCAGGCACAGCATTGGGGAAACAAGCCCAAGCCATCATGAAGGCGGGAGACTTGGTCGGTGATGATCTGATGATCCAGATCGTCCGCGATCGGCTTTCGCAACCTGATTGCAAAAACGGCTTTCTCTTGGACGGATTTCCTCGGACCCTACTCCAGGCAGAGGCACTGGAACAACTGTCTCAAGCCATGGATCGTCCTGAGAGCCAAGCCATTTTGCTAGAAGTGGATGAGGACACCGTTGTACGAAGAATCAGCAATCGAAGGATTTGCTCTCAATGCGGAAAGGTCTACAATCTCATTACGCTCGCTCCGAAAGAAGATGGTAGATGTGATGTGGATCATCAACCGCTGTTTCAGAGAGAAGACGATCGAGAAGAGACGGTTCGAACCCGATTTCAAGTGTACCTGGACAACACACAACCCCTAATCCAGTACTATCAGGATCGAAACCGTTTGATTCGGATCGATGGACAGCGAGATGTAGATGAAGTGGCAACCGATGTTTTGGATCACCTTGAACGATAAGGAACGTGTGGCGTGATTGTTATTAAGTCGCGTGAAGAGATCGAACGGATGAAAAAACCGGGCCGGTTGGTAGCAGAAGTCTTGGAGATGATTCGAGTCCACATCCGTCCCGGTGAAAACACCGCGTATTTGGATGGGATTATAGAGGAGTTTTTTTCCCAGAATCATGCGATTCCTTCCTTTAAAGGGTATGGAGGATTTCCATTTTCTTCCTGCATTTCCGTAAATGAAGTTGTAATTCATGGATTGCCTGATCGGAATCGAGTGCTTATGGAAGGCGATCTCGTGTCGATCGATGTTGGGGCTTATGTCGATGGGTTCCATGGAGACGCTGCTCGAACCTATTCGGTGGGTCAGGCGTCGGAAGAAGCGAATCGTTTGATGACCGTAACGCAAGAAGCGTTGGAATTGGGAATCCGCGAACTGGATAAAATGGAACGATTGGGCAATGTGAGTTATGCCATTCAAACCTATGTGGAAGGTCAGGGATTTTCGATCATCCGAGAATATGTTGGTCACGGTATCGGCAAAGATCTCCATGAATCGCCTCAGATTCCCAATTATGGATTCCCCAATCGAGGCATCCGTCTTCGGAAAGGAATGACACTCGCTATCGAACCCATGGTCAGCGCCGGAGATTGGAGAACCGAAGTCCTGGACGACGGATTTACTGCGGTGACAGTAGATAGAAGCCTTGCGGCGCATTACGAAGATACCGTAGCGCTTACAGAAAACGGGGTCGAGATCTTAACTCGCCTTTAGCGAGGGGGGAACGATGGCAAAAGACAAAAGCGACGTCATTAAAGTAGAAGGAAAGGTATATGAAGCCTTACCCAACGCTATGTTTCGCGTGGAGTTGGATAATGGACATAAGGTTCTTGCGCATATCTCTGGGAAGATGAGAAAGAACTTTATCCGGTTGGTGCCCGGGGATCGGGTCGTATTAGAATTGTCGATTTATGATCTAACCAAAGGCAGGATCGTGTACCGAAAAAAAACGATCTAAGAATGTAGGGTTTTCGATAAGAAGGGAGCGTGTCTACCATGAAAGTAAGTGCATCTGTCAAGCCCCGTTGTGAACACTGCAAGATCGTGCGCAGAAAAGGGATCTTGAGAATCATCTGTTCCCGGAATCCCAAACACAACCAAAAACAGGGCTAACAGGAAAAGGAGGAAAACGATGGCACGAGTGCTGGGAGTGGAATTGCCGAATCAGAAAAAACTATTCATCTCGCTTCAGTATCTCTATGGAATTGGGCCCACACGGGCGATGAAAATTATCCAAGAGACTGAATTGGATCCCGACAAACGGATGAAAGATCTGACCGAGGACGAAATCCGGAAGATCACCCAGTTTATCAACGAGCATTACCGGGTTGAAGGGGAACTGAGGCAAGATGTGCAGAAGAGTATCAAACGATTGGTCGAAATTGGTTCATACCGTGGACACCGCCATAAAATTGGCCTTCCTTTGCGTGGACAAAGAACCAAAACCAATGCTCGAACCCGAAAAGGGCCAAAGCCCGGTATCGGTAAGAAAAAGAAGAAAAAGGAAGCATAAGGGAGGTATGAATCATGGCCAAAGCTGCGAAGAAAACGGACAGTAAAAAGAAAAAACGGGTGTTGGTGGACCGAGGCGTTGCGCATATCAAATCGACGTATAACAACACCATAATTGCCATAACCGATTCCAACGGAAATCTAATAACTTGGTCCAGCGGGGGAACAGTTGGGTACACCGGATCGAAAAAAAGCACGCCATATGCAGCCCAACTCGCTGCAGATTCTGTGGCGAAAGAGGTGTTGAAGATGGGTCTGAAAAAGGTCGATGTAACGGCCAAAGGCCCGGGACCAGGGAGAGAAGCTGCCATTCGAACTTTACAGGCAGCTGGATTGGAAATCGGTGTGATCCGAGACATCACTCCGATCCCTCATAATGGGTGCAGACCCAAAAAACGACGCGGAATGTAAGGGAGGGTCATAGATGGCACGATACACAGGGCCTTTGTGCAAACTTTGTCGCCGGGAGGGAATGGCACTATACCTGAAAGGCGAGCGCTGCTACACCGAAAAGTGCAGCTTCAAAAAAAGAAGCTTTGCTCCGGGGCAGCATGGAAAGACGATGGGGAAGAAAAAAACGACTCAGTATGGGTTGCAACTACGCTCAAAACAAGCAATGAAGAGAACCTATGGCGTTTTGGAAAAACAGTTTCGCCTCTACTTTGAACAAGCGCGAAAGAAGAAAGGGATTACAGGGGAAAACTTGGTTCAGATCGTAGAATCACGGTTGGATAACGCGATTTTTCGCATGGGTTTTGCGCTTTCGCGTCCCCAAGCCCGTCAGCTGGTCCTCCATGGGCATGTCAAAGTCAATGGGAGAAAGGTGAATATTCCATCCTACCGGCTGCGTCCGGAAGATATTGTCGAGATTCATGAAAAAGCCCGGAGCATCCCAGGGTTGCGCGAGGCTGTGGAAGCCTTCCGCGATAAAGGGGTTGTACCTTGGATGGAAGTCGATTATGACCAATTCCGAGCAACCTTTGTTCGGTTGCCCAATTTGGATGAAGTAGGTCTACCCGTCGACGTTCAGTCCATCGTAGAGCTGTACTCCAAGTGATGAAAGGTGTTCTGACAGGTACCCACTTGCCTGAGCCCATGTTTCACCATCACATGAAACAGGAGGGAAAACCCCATGATTAGATATGTAACACCCCAAAAGCTATTTATTGAAGAGGAACATGAAGAGGGAGATTTTCTCTATGGGAAGTTCTCGTTGGCCCCTTTGGAAAAAGGGTATGCCATAACGCTCGGAAATTCTCTACGGAGAGTCTTGCTTTCATCCATCATGTCTTTAGCGATCACTCGAATCAAGTTTCCGGAACACTTTCACGAGTTCGATACCATCGAAGGCATTAAAGAAGACATCCTTGAGATGATTATGAACATCAAACGAATCCAACTCCGAAACGAGATCCCCATCGAAGATGAAGTTGAGTTGAGCATTTCCAAAGACGGGCCGGGAGAGGTACTGGCAGGGGATGTGCAGTGTCCGGCTGGTGTCAGTGTTGCCAATCCAGATCTTGTGATTGCCACTCTGAATGAAAACGCCCATCTTTCGGTGGTATTGAGCGCCAATGTTGGAAAAGGATATGTGCCTGTGGCTGAGCAGGAAAAATCCGACGATATTCAGGTCATCCCCATTGATGGGATCTATACGCCTGTAGTGCGGGTAAATTTCCACGAAGAAAATGTTCGGGTGGGAAAGAAAACCGACTATGATAAACTGGTACTGGAACTGTGGACGAAAAGAAACATCCAACCCGCTGAAGCCCTCCAGTTGGCCGCGAATATCCTGATCGAGCATTTCACCATACTGATCAAAAACCTACCCGAGATGAAAGGGGTAGAGATGCTTTTCGAGACCCCGAAAGATAGAGTAGACGCTGAATCATCGATCAAAAGCGGTATAGATATCAAAAAGAAGCTGGCTCAACTCGAAGGGGAAGATCCGGAGGGAGAACCAACCCTTGAACGGTTCCGAAAGAAAAAAGAGAGCGCGCCAAAAACCGAAGAAAAACCGGAGGATGATCTTTCCATCTCCCAGTTCATGGAAGAAGAAGACCTTCAGGGAGTCCAGAATTCCATGATCGTGGATCCGTTCGCCACCCAACCGGCGAGCGATGAGGTCCCTCAAAACATAGAAGAGCATTCTGTGGAAGATTTGGGACTTGCGTCGCGCACGCTCAACTGTCTGAAACGAGAGAAGATGTATACCATTGGGGATATTCTCAGTAAGAGCAAGGATGATCTCTTGAAAATCCGGAATTTTGGTGAAAAGTCCTATCAAGAATTGACGGAAAAATTCCAGGAAAAGTACGGCAGACCGTTAGAATCATAAGAAAGCACCGAAGGAGGAGTACACAAGATGCGCCATCGAAATGCACAAAAAAAACTGGGAAGAGCATCAGATCACCGAAGAGCCTTGATGAAAAACTTGGCAAAGGATCTGTTTGAGCATGGAACCATTGTTACAACGGTAGATAAAGCCAAGGCGGTCCGGCCTTACGTGGAAAAACTGATCACCAAAGGAAAGCGGGGAGACCTCAGCTGCAGGAGATATCTCTTTGCTCATCTCCAGGACCGCAAGCTTACCAATAAAGTGGTTGATGAAATCGCCAAAGAATATGCCAATCGCCCCGGAGGATACACCCGAATTGTCAAGATGGGCGCCCGTAGAGGAGATGCCTCGGAAATGGCGGTAATTCAGCTTGTAAAGGAATCTTGACGGTTGGTGTAGAAAAATGAAGGGGGTAAGGGAATGAACTTTTTTCTGGAGTAGGAGTCTAAACTGTAGAAAAACATAATCCCCTATCCCCATAAAGATAATGTTTACCCCCCACATTAGAGCGGTCGTATGACCGCTTTTTTCATGGTTCTGTCAAGTCAGGACAACCAAATCATATACAACCGGGCATAGATCTTGACCATTTTCACCAAGGACTCGATCTTCGCGCGTTCATTGGGCTGGTGGGCCAAACCAAGATCATCGGGGAACAAAGACCCAAAAGCCACACCGTATGGGATTGCGCGGGCATAAGTGCCTCCGCCCATGGAATACGGAGTCGGGTCCAATCCGGTGACTTCATGATAAATCTTTTGAAGCGATTGGATCAATGAACTATCGGGAGAGACAAATAGGGGCTTTTGCGCCTTTCCCTGGGCCACTTCAAAGGCTTTCATCGCTTCGGTGATCTGTTTGGTCAGCATTTCCAACGAGAAGAAAATTGGGTGGCGGATGTTGATGATCACCTTGAGTTCATTGCCTTCAAGGGATATAACGCCCAAATTGCAAGTCAAACAACCACTGGTGTGGTCAGCTCCCGAGATGCCAAGCGACAGGCCATAGAAATCATATCCGAGCTTTTGGTTGAGATGCCCGATAATTTCGGCCCATTGCGGACTTAAAGGGAGAGACCCCAAGAAATCCAGACCCGCAGAGACCGCGTTGATTCCCTCTTCTGGAGTCGAACCGTGGGCGGACTTTCCACGGAATACAAAATGGAGCTTGTTTCCCTCCTGGACACAACTCATCCGTGTTGGGTTTTTCGCATAGAATCCCTGAAAAGCATCCAGAACCTTTTCAGGGTTGATTGCCTCTATGGCGCATTGGAAGGTCGCAGCCACCATGTTTGGGGCATCTCCCCCCTTCATCGAGAGAATGCGCACTTCAGCATCTTTTGGTTCCGGTTGTACGGTTTTGTGGAACGCATAGTTGACAATCCCTTTTTCTGCGTTGGCCATGGGGAATGCCGCATCCGGTGTAACACCCTCGGCAGGGGGTTCTTCTTTCGAAAAGTAATGACGGACGCACTCCCATCCAGACTCTTCATTGGTGCCCAGGATAATCCGTAAGCGGTGTTTGGGATGAAATCCGGTCTCTTTCAAGGCTGCCAAAGCAAAAAGCGCACCCATGCAAGGCCCTTTGTTGTCGATGCTGCCTCGGCCCCAGATGTACCCATCTTTGACAATACCCGAATACGGTTCAATATCCCAGCCATCGCCTTCGGGCACGACATCCAGATGGCCCAACACACCAAAAAGGGTTCCTTCCCTGCCAAATTGGATATGGCCTGCGTAGTTATCGACGTTTTTTGTTTCAAAGCCAAACTGGTTGCCGAGAGCCAAAGCGTGCTCCAAGGCCTGTTTGGGGCCATCGCCGAAAGGTGCCCCTTCTTTTGTGGGTTCTTGTACGGATCGGATTTGAATGCTCTCAGAAATGGCTTTTGTGAGTTCGGGGAGATGGTTGTCAATCCATTGATCGACTGCGTTGATCATCGTCTTACCTCCTTTGCAATAGAAAACAAAGGCGACGGGATCGTCGCCTTTGTTTAATCTGATTGGTTACCGTCTCGATTTCAAAAACCCGATCAAAACAGGGCTCGCAACGTAGATGGAGGAATAGGTCCCGATAATGACTCCGATGGTCAAAGCGAACGCGAATGGCTGAAGGCCCGATCCTCCAAAAAGCAGGAGCATAAAAACCACGATAAAG
>Ga0334882_1004774_pt1 | contig 11147 bp, 7 predicted proteins | sample GraSluR1_MG_5_FD_207226 | JGI IMG/M metagenome (GOLD analysis project Ga0334882, IMG submission 207226) | Sludge microbial communities from methane-producing bioreactor in Wageningen University, Netherlands - Granular Sludge_15_04-R1 | ecosystem: Engineered > Bioreactor > Anaerobic > Unclassified... | reverse complement strand
GTCCTTATTGCGGACGATATGTATATCTGTATATTATTGAGTTTCCGATAATAAAAATTATTAATTAAAACCTGATTGAAATGAGTAACGGAGGATTTGATTTTAAAAGGTTCATCAGCGATTCAATTGAAACACTGACAAAACCCAAAAAGTATTTTGAAGGAATGAGTCTGACAGGGGGTCTCACCGAACCTCTTATTAAGGCAATCCTGTACGGAGCTGTTGCAGGTATTCTCTATTTTTTGTGGGGAGTACTGAATCTCTCAGCAGTTGGCGGAATGTTTGGTGGAGCCATTGGGATTATGGCTTTTATATGGACAATCATAGGAGCCATAATAGGCTTGTTCATAGGTGCTGTTATTATTCTTGTAATCTCGGCAATAGCAAAGGGCAATACAGATTTCGAGGCCTGTGTCAGGGTTTCAGCGTCGATTATGGTTCTATTACCGGTTATGGCTGTTTTATCACTTATCTCGGTCTTCAGCTTCAGACTACTTGGAATTGTAAATCTTCTGATCAATCTCTACGGTCTCTGGTTGTTGTATAATGCTCTCGTCAGCTCGCTGAAGGCCAGTCAGAAGACATCACAGATAATTATTATTGTGCTTGCTGTAATTATTGTACTCTTTATGCTTGCCGGCCTTGGCGCAAAGAGGTCAGCAGACAGATACCTGAGAAATATGGATAATGACACAATGGAGATGCTCAGGGATTTCGGAATAAACTGAAAGGTAGTAAGTGTATATCAGACCAAAGGCCGGATGTATAAGTCCGGCCTTTACTTTCTTCTGTCATTGCCAGCAGTGCAGGTTGTTAAATCAGTTTTGTACGACAGACATGATATTTTTATTGTTTTTTTTTAAACCTTTGCGACTGGTATAAAATGATATTAAGGATAAAGAGATGAGAAAATGGAGAGTTGAGGATTCGGCGGACCTCTATAACATAAACCGATGGGGTGTAAACTATTTCGCTATCAACGATAAGGGTAATGTTATCGTGAAGCCGCAGTCAGAAAGTGCACCTGTTGACCTAAAGGAGTTGCTTGACGAGATGTTGCTCAGCGACGTCTCCACTCCGGTACTGGTTCGCTTTCCTGATATTCTCGACGACAGGATTATTACTATCTCAAAATGTTTCAAACTTGCTTCCGAAGAGTATGAGTATAAGGCGCAGAATTTTATCATATACCCGATAAAAGTAAACCAGATGCGGCCGGTGGTGGAAGAGATTGTGAGTCATGGTAAAAAATTCAATATCGGACTCGAAGCAGGGTCGAAGCCCGAGCTTCACGCCGTAATTGCAATCAATACCGATCCGGAGTCACTTATTATTTGCAACGGATACAAAGACGAGGATTACATAGAGTTAGCATTGCTTGCCCAGAAGATGGGGAAGCGAATATTCATTGTTGTTGAGAAGCTCAATGAACTGAAAATGATATCTACGATTGCGCGCAGGCTAAAGGTTAAACCCAACCTTGGAATAAGGATAAAACTGGCCAGTGCCGGCAGCGGAAAGTGGGAAGATAGCGGAGGTGATATAAGTAAATTTGGTCTTACATCGAGCGAATTGCTTGAAGCTCTTGATTTTCTTGAAAGAAACAGGCTTCAGGAGTGCCTTAGGTTCATCCATTTCCATATAGGCAGCCAGGTTACCAAGATCAGAAGAATAAAGCTGGCCTTAAGAGAGGCCTCCCATTTTTATGTTCAGCTCAGGAAGATGGGCTACAATATTGAATTTGTTGATATCGGTGGCGGCCTTGGCGTTGATTATGACGGCACCGCATCATCGAACAGTGAGAGCAGTATCAACTACACCATACAGGAGTATGTTAATGACTCTGTAAGTACTTTTGTTGACGCCAGCAATAAGAACGGAATTCCGCACCCAAATATTATTACCGAGTCGGGGAGGTCTCTTACGGCACATCATTCGGTACTGATCTTTGAGGTTCTTGAAGCTACTACTCTTCCATCCTGGGATCCTGAGGAAGAGGTTAATGAGGCAGACCACGAATTGGTCAGAGAACTATATTCATTATGGGAGGGCATAAATCAGCCAAGGCTTCTGGAAACATGGCATGATGCACAACAGATCAGGGAGGAGGCTCTTGACAGGTTCAGCCTGGGACTGGTTGATCTCAGGACAAGAGCCCAGATAGAAAGATTATTCTGGTCGATAGCTCGTGAAGTGTACCAGATGACAAAAAACACGAAGCATGTTCCTGACGAGCTGAGACAGATACAGAAGATGCTTTCTGATAAATACTTCTGCAACTTCTCTCTGTTCCAATCTCTTCCCGATACCTGGGCTATAGACCAGATATTCCCGGTAATGCCGATACACAGATTGAATGAGGAACCTACAAGGTTTGCTACGATACAGGACATAACCTGCGATTCTGATGGCAAGATCGACAACTTTATTGCAACGCGAAACTCTCCCTATAATTTGCCTGTACATACATTGAAGGCAAAAGAACCCTATCATCTGGGTGTGTTCCTTGTTGGAGCCTATCAGGAAATTCTCGGTGATCTTCACAATCTTTTTGGTGACACCAATGTTGTCCATGTGTCGGTTGATGAGGATGGATATAAGATTGACCAGATAATAGACGGGGAGACTGTAGCCGAGGTACTCGAATACGTACAGTACAATGCAAAGAAGATGGTACGCACGGTGGAGACCTGGGTTACCAGTTCGGTAAAATCGGGAGTAATCTCGCTTGAGGAAGGTAAGGAGTTCCTGTCAAACTACCGCTCAGGATTATATGGATATACCTATCTTGAATAGACATGGCCGTCATCTTCATGTCGTTATCGCCTTATCATTGCTAATGTAATTACCTAAGCCTGCTAAATGATTGATTCCCCTGTATTCTATTATTCAACAAACAATTCATCAGTAAAAGCAGGTTTCGCTGAGGCATTGCTTAGAGGCCTCGCTCCTGACGGAGGCTTATATATGCCTCTGAAGATTCCGCAACTTAAGGAGTCTGTTATTTCTCAATTCTCTTCCATGGAATACCCTGAGATAGCAACCATGGTTATGGGGAAGTTTCTGGGCAGTGAGATATCCCGCGGAGAGCTTTTACAAATGGCAACCGATGCATACAATTTTGAGGTACCTGTTGAATATGCCGGGGAGGGGTTAAATATCCTTAGGCTTGACAGAGGGCCTACTGCCTCTTTCAAAGATTTTGCCGCAAGGATGATGGCGCGGCTTATGCATTTTTATACAAGATCTTCAGGCAGGGAGTTGATAGTACTTGTAGCCACTTCAGGTGACACTGGAAGTGCTATCGCCAGCGCTTTTCATAATATTCCGGGCGTCAGAGTTGTAATTCTCTTCCCAAAAGCCGAGGTTACTGATAACCAGAGACGTCAGATGACCACCCTTGGCGGCAATGTAACTGTACTGGCTATCAACGGCAAGTTCGATGACTGTCAGAGGATGGTTAAAGAAGCCTTTAACGACAGTGATCTTTCGTCTGTCGGACTGACTTCAGCAAATTCAATTAATATTGGCCGGTTGCTTCCCCAGTCAGTATACTATTTCTACGCATATTCAAGGCTGGGTTTGAAGCCGGGAAGCTCCGTCGTTTTTGCGGTACCTTCAGGGAACTTCGGAAATATGATGGGAGGAATGATTGCCAAGCGGATGGGACTGATTGTGAAACGATTCATTATTGCCACCAATATGAATGACGAATTCCCTGAGTATCTGCACACAGGTGTTTACCGTCCTGTAGTACCCTCCCGAAATTGCATATCAAATGCCATGAACGTAGGGCACCCCAGCAACCTCGCAAGACTTGTAGCCCTTTATCGAGGCAGTATGGACGAGAAGGGAAATTTGACTTCCCAACCTGACCTTGGCTTTATGAGAAGGGACATTTTCTCCTGCCCGGTTAGTGATGAAGAGTCGCTTGAGATAATTAAGAAGTATTACACCATGAAGGGAATAATGGTGGAACCTCACGGTGCAACGGCCCTGGCTGCCGTTGAAAAATACAGATTGGAGTCTTCTGATAGGGATGAAAGAAAAATTCCGGTAGTGGCATTGGAGACCGCACATCCTGCCAAGTTTCCTGAGTCTGTTTTCGCCGCCACAGGAGTGCATCCGCCTGTCCCTGAGAGCCTGAAAGGATTAGAAGACAAGGTTGAATACTATGAGCACCTGAAAAATGATTATCTGGTACTGAAGGAATATCTGTTGTCAATGCAAGACCTTTAAAAACAATAAAGCATGAAGAGCTCGACACTAAGGGAAGTAAGGAAGATGAATATTATTTGCTCAGACGTTGAGGGAGTATGGGTCCCGGAGGTATGGGTGAATGTTGCAATTAAGACCGGCATAGAGGAACTGAGGCTTACAACCCGCGATATCAGTGATTACGATGTTCTGATGAAAGGCAGGCTCGAAATACTCAGGAAGCATGGGTTGAAAATATATGATATTCAAAAAGTTATAGCTACCATTGAGCCTCTTCCCGGAGCCGTGGAAACACTTACCGGCCTGAGGGAGGCATTACCGGTAGTGATGGTCTCAGACACTTTCGAACAGTTTGCCCGACCACTGATGAAGAGTCTGGGTTTGCCGATGCTGTTCTGCAACTACCTTGAGATAGATTCAGACGGATATGTTATCAACTACCATCTGCGGCAGCCCGATCAGAAGAGGAAGGTGGTGAAAGCCCTTCAGGGACTGATGTACAATGTGACTGCCATTGGCGACTCATACAATGACATTTCTATGCTGCAGCAGGCTGAGAGGGGAATCCTGTTCCACCCGCCGTCTAATATCATTGAGGAATATCCTGAATTTGAGGTTGTTAATGATCATGAGGCGCTTGTCCAGGCACTTGGTCAGCCTGCAGGCCTGAACCATAAGTCAGGGGCTTCAACCTGAAAACCTGATTGTTATGCCGGTACGAAAAGTACGCCCAGGCATGAATACCTGCCACGTTTCATAGTATCTTTCTCCCGTAATATTGTGCATTTCGGCGAAGAGACTGATCTTACTGCCTGTAACGGTTAGCTTTGTGTCGGCTACAAGGTAGCTTTCTCCGGTTAGTCTTTCGGAATACTTAATACTAACTGTGTGTGAGAACCGTTTCAGGAAGAGAATTTCCAATTCACCGGTTAACTGGTGGCGAAGGTTGTCGAGCCTGAAGCGCGAAAATTGGGGAAGTGTGCCGGTTATTTCTGATCCGGTAATTGCAAAGCCGAGAGTCAGTCTTGACAGTGGCTGCGATTCGAGGCCATTAAAAGTCTTTGGGAGGAGGGTGATATGACCCTCAATACCATTGAATTTTACATTATGGATGTTGACCGGCCTCCACTTATCAGTTTCCGATGCCTTTACTCTGTCGATAATATCGTATCCGGTGCGTGAGAAGAGTGAGATGATCGCATTCAATGATCTCATTCTGGTGGTCTTAATCCCTATTTCGGTTGAAAGCGCAAATTCGGGTTTGAGTTCAGGATTGCCTTCATTTCCAGGGTCCTGGTAATACAGATCGGTGAAAGTGGGTACTCTTAACGTATAGCCGGTATTAAGGAATGCGAGTAAACTACCGCTGATGCTGTATCCGATATCGATTCCGGGCAGCAGTGAGGTTCCGAACCCCGTACTGTGATTCATCTGAACGCCGGGGTTAAGGCTAATGCGACTGTCGAACAGCTCAAGGCGGTAATCGGTATAAACAGTGAAGCCAGCCCTTTTGTGGTTACCCAACCTGGTACTGCTGATTGCACTGTATGAAAACTCACCACCCATACCTAGTGTTCCTAGGCGACCGTAGCGGGTAATACTAATGTCGGCTCCGGCAGTTTTGTTTGAGTGTATATTCCTGTAGAACCCTGGGTCGTCTCTACGCAGCAGGTAATCGTCGTGATTGTATCTGAACCAGTTGCGGGCAACTATTTCCAGTGACTTGTTGTGGGTGGCAGGGGAGAAGGTTGCTGCAAACATTGCAGTAGTAATCTCCTCGTACTGATCTGGAAACATTGGTCCGGAATAGAATCCGTTTGCCCCGAAGGCTCTGTCGCTGATACCTGCTGTATATGAGAGAGTGCCTGCGCCTGTCATAACATCTCCCTGGTATAGAAGGTTGGTAAGTCGATAGTCGGTATTGTATTCGTAACCTTCCGAACGGCTGTGGCTTGCGGAAAGTTGGTTTCTGGTTGTTCTTGTGTTGAGCGACATGGAAGTCCCGGCGCTGATGTAGCCGGGCTGACCTGCTGCAAACCTCAGTGAAACCCTGTTTCCTTCGCTGCACTTCGTAATAATATTTATGGCACCTGCAAAGGCATTCTGTCCGAAGACACGGGCAGAGGAGCCCCTGTGAATCTCTATGCGCTCGATAATATCAGGATTGACAGGAAGGTTCAGGTTATGATGGCCTGTCTGACTGTCGCTTATCCTTACCCCGTTAACAAGGATGAGCACCTGGTCGAATGTGCTTCCCCTGATGCCGGCATCAGCCTGTATTCCGTCGGCACCCCTTTGTCTTATATCTACCCCGGGAATGGTCTGGAGAATGGCTGCGAGGCTTCTAACGGGCATATTCTTAATTGTTTCGTGATTAAGGATAATTACCGGGGCAGGCTTGCGTGACAGCGGTACCCTTATACGGTTTTCCAATATTACCACATCCTTGATCCAGATCGAAGAGTCAACCTGGGCGTTGACGATCAGATTGATGCATAACCAAAAGAATGCCAGCAGAGACCTTTTCATAAAATGATATTGGCAGTAAGGGACCAAAGATAATTAAAAAGCCGGGTAGGTAATAAAGGATGTAGATGGTCTGGTTTAGCGGAGAGATTTAAGGAAATGGATATTTCCGATAACTCGTTTCATCTTGATTGGTGTTACTCTGATCTGTCAGGTAAAAGATTTATAAAAAAGAAGAATGCTGCTTTCTGTGGGCAGCATTCTTCAAAATACAAATGTTTTGAGATCAGAAGTACCTGGTATGTTTTGACCAGAGTTCTTCTTCCAGTTTCCTGTATCGTTCCACTGCGTCATTGGCCATGTCGACGGAATACTTTGTGAGCATTTCGGCCGCTTTGGCAGGATTGCTTTTAAGTGTTGCGACTACCTGGCTTTCGAAATCCTTCTGACCGGCAAATGCCTTTTCTTCGATCTCTCCCCAAGCGGCTTCAACGTCCTTGATCATCTCCTGATATCTAAGACCGCATAATTGACTTACTTTTCTGAAAGCCCACCATGCACAGTCGTCGCGATAGCCTCCGCGACCGTCTACCATGTATGATCCGGGCATTGTTGCTATACCACAATAGAAAGGAGTATGTGGTGTTGTACAGGGATTATCATAACCAAGCCATACCACGCCGCCGACAGGATCGGGAAGCCAGTTGCGGGACTGGGTTACTGTAACATATGTTGCTCTGGCACATGCTATAGTTCTCTCAGAGGGTATCTTGAGGAATGTCCTCATCTCGCTGCTCATGAAAGGATTGGCTATCGGACTCTTAACTACTTTGCCTTCACGGTCTGCAACAGTTATTGTCTGGGTCATGTCGTAGGGTGTTCCCCCGTAGTAATCCCTAAAGATATTAAGTACATCTTTTACTGACAGCTTTTTATCAGGCTTGACAGAAAGGGGATAGTTTTCGGCATTAGGGTCAAGTCTCAGCGAGGGTGCAACCAGACTTAGTGCCCGCCACTCCCTTCTTCTGCATCCCATGCTGTTGCGATCAGCATATGCATAGCAGAATTCAAAGGGCTCGCCACTGTCCGGATCCCACAGACCCATTTCAATTGCCAGCGAGAAAACGTTGTCGGAGGCCATGTAGTTTTCAGGGTCTTCGAGGTTTATCTGTCTGATGCGGCTGGCATTTGCCGAGACACCCACATGGTCATCGGGTATCCTTACGGCAGCCCAGACGGCGCCTATCTTACCTCTCCCAGGACCAAGCATTTCAAAATGCCATGTTTCATTCTTGTCAGCAAAAGTGAAGCATTCTCCTACATCATTATATCCATATTCTTTGGTAAGCTCGTCGATGATCCTGATAGCTTCCCTTGCGGTCTTTGCACGTTCGAGCACCAGACGGTACAGTTCGGGACAATCGATAAGGCCCTCGGTCGATCTCATTTCCCTTCTGCCTCCGAAGGTTGTTTCTCCGATAGCCAACTGATATTCATTCATTACCGGATAAGCAGTATTGATATATGCGTATGTTTCCGGTACCTGCCTTATAAATCCGGCTTCAATAGCCTCAGGATCATCCGGCGAGGATGTTCTTTTCGGGTCGAACCATACGGCGGCTTGTGAGCCTGGCTTGTGCTTCTGGCGTGGAACAACGTTAATCCATGTACGATCGGTGTTGCTGTCGCACGAGTGCGAAGTCATTGTAGATCCGTCAACTGAGGCTGCCTTGCCTACAATAATGCTTGTACAGCTTTCCGAATCATAGAATAGCTGCTCCCGGCTTTTGTCGGGAGCAGGTATTATGAAGCTTGCTGTCAGCAGGATCAGTGTTGCTGAGAATATAACTGTGAACAGTCTGTTTCCGGTCTTTTTCATTTTACGGTTTTGTTTGGTTAGACGATAACCAGATCAGTTATTCCTAAAGCCCTCTGGCAAACATCGTAAAGAACTGGTTGCCCATTTCCCACCATCTCTGCATTGCAATCCTTGCAAAGTCATTCGTGTAATTGGTCAGAAAAACCCTGTGAGCAGCAGGTATAGGGTTTCCTCTCTGATCGAGTTCAGCGGGCTTGCCCTTTGAAGCCTCGTACATTTCAAGAGCTATTTTTTCAATTGCCGGCAATTCAGCAAAAGCTTTCTCTTCCAGTTCCCTGACACCAGCCTCTATATACTGACGGGTTACTCCCCATTTTATCTCAGCCAGCCTGTTAGTCCTTCTGAAGTGCCATATGGCAGCATCTTCACTATACTTTTTCTGACCGCATAGCTCGAAGCTCTCAGGAAGGTTCAGAACACCGGCAAATATTGGAATTCTTGGACTCTCACCCGGATTGTCAAATGAGAACCATGCAATGCCTCCGATTTCATCGGGAAGCCAGCTTCTAAGTTGTATCACCTGTGAATAGGAACACTGTGGAACCGCGATTGTCCTTTGGTTTTCAATGGTCCCGGGAGCAAGGGTATTTATAAGGTTCATCATGTCACCGCCCATGTAAGGGTTGGCCACCGGGCTTTTTACCATGTTAATATCAGAGGGTGTTGCGCCTTCAGCGGGTCTTCTGGCAGAGGATCTTACAACCAGATTTTGTGTCTTGTCATATGGAGTTCCTTCGTAATATTCCCTGTAATACGCGAATACATCGCGTACGCTGACTTTTTTCTCAGGCTTGACAGAGAATGGCAGCTCGTCAGCTTCCATAGAAAGGTTAAGTGAAGGCGCAAGTGTGCTGAGTATGTAGAATTCCCTGATGGCAAATGCTTTTGATCTTCCTCCGTATGCTTTCCAGAATTTAAAGGGTTCACCACTCTTAGGATCCCAGTATCCATACTCTTCCGCAAGTGAGAAAACATTCTCTGAGGCCATGTAATAATCAGGTTTTTTCAGATCTATTGTGCTTATTCTCGGGATATTGGCAGATACACCAACATGATCGTCAGGTATTCTTACAGCTGCCCATACTGCTGAATTATACAACATTCCGGCTCCGAATATTTCGAAGTGCCATACCTCCTTTGGGTCAGCAACAGTAAGGCACTCTCCTGCATCTGCGTAGCCGTATTGTGTGGCCAGTTCACCCATTAGCCTGATTGCATCTCTTGCTGTTGTGCAGCGTTCGAGAGCTATTGCCTGTAACTCTTCAATAAGGAAGAGACCATCGTCGTTCCGCAGCTCCCGGCGTCCGGATATTGTGGTCTCTCCCATGGCAAGCTGCTTCTCGTTCATAGCCGGATAAGCAACGTTGTAATATGCATAGGTCTCGGCTACCTGTGGTATTTCACCTTTAGTATAAACCCTTCTGGTGTCCCATGGCGTTTCATTGTGGAGAAGGCCCCACTGTACTTTTCTTGTAGTACCTGCCGGATGTTTGGCTGCCGGAACAATGTTGAGCCAGGTACGGTAGTTGCCATCACAGCTGTGCGAGGTAATTACCGATCCGTCTGTTGAAGCCAGCCTGCCAACCATAATACTTGTACATGATGCTTCTTCATCGGTGAGCTGAATGAACTGTGCGTTCAGAAATGAGGGAAGGATAAGCACCATTAAGGCTGTCATCATCCATCTTGTCAGGGTCATCTGATTTTTCATCGTATTAGTTTTAGTTATAGTTATCATTTGCATCTCATTTTTATTCAAATCTGTTGCCGGCCCCCATTGCCCTGGTACCTGATACCTGATACCCGGCACCCGATACCTGATACCTGATACCTGATACCTGATACCTGATACCTGATACCCGGCACCCGATACCTGATACCTGATACCTGATACCTGATACCCGGCACCCGATACCTATTCATAATATACTTTCCTTAGTCCCGGTTCAGCCGGATTTGACAAATAGTGACCTGTTCCATTCATACGTACTTCTGTATATCTGGGTACATTATGACATATTATCTCCTTTCCGGGATTCTCTTCATTCCAGCTTTCGAATGTCTGGAGCACCGTTGAAGTATGTCTTCCTACCCTTGTATCTATATGCCAGCCTGTTGAGTCTATCGGTGCATAGAGAAGTCCGAACTTGCCGGCCTTAACTACAAATTCGTCCTTTCCTTCCAGCAGAAGTTTTTCACCGGTAATACCCCTCGTAGCATCAAGGAATGGTTCGGGAGCTTCAAAAAGTAACGAGATGGCATCAGAATGATCTCCTATTTCCCTGTGCGACAGACCGTGCAGTGTTTTTGGAGAGAATTCCGTACCTATGCTGAACCCTTCCATGTCAGAGATCATCATTGAGACGAGGGTGGCGAGGTCTGTTCCCTTTTCATGTGTAACTATAGTGTTTATCACCGGGTACTGCAGTTCGGCCTCGTGCAGGTCTATAACCACGTCGACTTTTTCCTTTCTTATAAGCTCCATGAATGCGAAAGTTGTTTTTTCAGTCAGGGTTCCATTTGGCCTTCCCGGCCATGCCCTGTTCAGGTTTCTTATATCTACATAAGCCAGGTTCTGCCTGCT
>Ga0334882_1004773_pt1 | contig 11147 bp, 6 predicted proteins | sample GraSluR1_MG_5_FD_207226 | JGI IMG/M metagenome (GOLD analysis project Ga0334882, IMG submission 207226) | Sludge microbial communities from methane-producing bioreactor in Wageningen University, Netherlands - Granular Sludge_15_04-R1 | ecosystem: Engineered > Bioreactor > Anaerobic > Unclassified... | reverse complement strand
GTTTAGCACGATACCAACCCGCGCATCGGAAACAGTTTTTCTTAATTCTTTGACCCCCTCACCATGCGCGAGCAAAAGATGGTGAGCAGCCAGGATACCTTTCGAACGATCTTTCATTCCCGGGGCATGTTCACCAATCGTATAGCTCAGATGACTGGCACACCAGGGTTCGTTGATTGTGAACCAGGTTTTCACTCTGTCGCCAAGATGGCGGGCAACCACACCGGTATACTCTGCAAATGCATCCACAACCGAACGGTTCAACCAAGCATTTTCAAGGGCGGTCGGTAAATCCCAATGGTAAAGAGTTGCCATCGGCTTAATTTCAGCCTCAAGAAGCACATCCACCAGCTTGCTGTAAAAATCCAAACCCGGCTGATTGACCTTTCCACGACCCTCAGGCAAAATTCGCGGCCAGGCCAGGGAAAAACGGTAAGCTTTATAGCCCAGCGATTTCATCAAAGCGACGTCTTCCTGCCAACGGTGATAATGGTCACAGGCAACATCGCCAGTATCACCATTTAAGGTTTTACCGGGAGTATGAGAAAACACATCCCAAATCGACTCTCCTCTGCCATCCTCTTTTACCGCACCTTCAATTTGATAAGAACAAGTGGCAGTCCCCCACAAAAAGTTTTCCGGGAATTTTAAAAATTTTGTCATCGTGTTTTCCTTTAATTTTCAATTCAGTTTGCTGAATGTATCCTTCAGCAGTGGATAGAGTTCCTGGTAGACCTGGTAAGCGTTTCTATAAACCTCGAACTTGTCAGGGTCTGGAGAGGTTTTTCCGGTGATGTGGATGGTTTGGTGACAAGCAGAGACTACATCCGGCCATGCTCCTTTGCCAACACCAGCCAAAAGCGCAGCACCGAAAGCCCCACCTTCGGTGGTATTGACGCTGACCAATTCGCTTTCCAAAACATCTGCCAAAATTTGGCGCCACAAGGCACCTTTTGTGCCTCCGCCTGAGGCGCGAACCTGAGTAATTTCCTCCAGACCAGCATTGCGAATCAGATTGAAACTGTCTTTCAAACCAAAAGCAACGCCTTCCAATACGGCGCGAGTCATATGACCGCGGGTATGGCGTAGAGTCAGCCCGATAAAAGCGCCGCGGGCAAGTGGGTCTGGATGAGGAGTGCGTTCACCGCTCAGATAAGGCAGGAACAACAATCCTTCACTTCCTGCAGGCACTGCTTCAGCCTCACGCAGCAGATCATCAAAACTCATTTCAGGCGCCAAGGTGTCGCGATACCACTGCAAGCTGCCAGCTGCTGAGAGCATCACTCCCATAAAATGCCACGAACCTGGTACAGCATGGCAAAAAGCATGCAGACGACCCTCTGGCTCAATTAATGCTGAAGGTGTGGTGGCAAAAATAACGCCGCTCGTTCCAACTGTAAGCCCAATGATTCCTGGCTCGACTGCCCCAACTCCAACCGCGCCAGCCGCCTGATCGCCTCCGCCAGCCACCACAGGGGTTGCTGGAGCCAAGCCTGTCAACGCAGCTGCTTCCGCGCTAACCAATCCGGTAATTTCAGGCCCTTCATAGGTGCGAGGCATCCATTCACGCGGGATATCCAATTCCGCTAACAATTCGTCTGACCAGTCTCTTGTCTTAATGTCGAAGAGCACAGTTCCAGAGCCATCAGCTCTATCCATCGCTAATTCATCAGTCAGTTTGTAACGAATGTAATCCTTGGGTAGAAGGACGTGGCGAGCCTTGGCATAAACTTCGGGTTCGTTCTCGGCAACCCACAATATCTTGGGCGCAGTAAATCCAGTCAGAGCCACGTTGCCACTGATCTGGATGAATCGTTCTTTCCCGATCCTGTTATGGATTTCATCGCATTGTGCCTGGCAGCGCTGGTCGTTCCACAAGATCGCGGGACGCAGCACCTGCCCTTCTTCGTCAAGCAGCACCAACCCATGCATCTGACCAGTTAGACCAACTGCCTCGATCTCACCCGCGTGAACTCCAGTCTGAGAGATCACAGTCTGAATACTACTAATGACAGCCTGCCACCATTCCGCCGGATCTTGTTCAGACCACAAAGGTTTGGGAGAGGAAAGCGTGTGCGCTGAAGAAGCAGTGCCTAATACGACACCATTCTGGTCGATCAGCAGCGCTTTGCTGCTGGTTGTGGACACATCAAGCCCTAAAAAGTAAGCCATAATTCAATCTCCTGATTAAGATATTGTCACCGGGCAAACAAACACCCGATCTTTGACCGGTAGTGTAGATTCCCCAACGACTTCAAACTCAGCTTCAAGCCGGATGTCATCCGAGGAGCTCCCAATCTGAATCTTTATAGTCCCTTGCTCAAGCACCAACTTCAAGCCTTCACCATAATATGCCAACATATTGACAGGTAAGTCAAAACTCACGTTTTTCTTTTCGCCCGGTTGCAAGTGCAAACGCGAAAATCCACGTAATTCTTTTACTGGACGTGGAAAGGCGGCATACTCATCCGTGGTGTAAAGCTGTACTACTTCGTCACCTGCAACTTCACCAACATTGGTGACTTCGAGCGAAATCCGTACAGGTTCACCCAGACCGGCTTGCTCGCGATCGAGAGCCAGGTTGTCATATTTAAATTGGGTATAACTCAATCCGTGACCAAAAGGAAACAGCGGTTTTACACTCTCGTTGACGTAATCGCCGTAAATATTAGAACGCATGCCTGAAGGCTTGTAGTTGTAAAAGATCGGCACTTGACCAACTGAACGGGCAATCGAAACTGGCAACTTGCCGCCAGGATTGATTTCTCCAGTGAGTGCGCTGGCAATCGCGCTTGCGCCCTCTTCTCCTGGAACCCAAGCCTCGAGCACTGCGTTTGCACCTTCTATTAGGTCTGGGATCGACAACGGACGTCCATTGATCAAAACCAAAATTACCGGCGTACCTGTGTCTATAACTTCTTGCAACAACTCACTCTGCACACCTGGTAAGCCTAATTCACTTGCGTCTCTGAATTCACCGGTTGTGCAGTTACAGGCTAAACCTGAGCGGTGCCCCAAAACAACGACCGCGGCGTCAGATGATTTAACGAGCTCGACTGCCTCCGTAAACCCGGATTTATCTTGTGAGTTGATGTCGCAACCTTTAGCATAAGCGATTGCCGAAGGGTCAGGTAAAACCTGCTTTAAACCTTCCAAAACAGTAGGGATTTCCACAGGCAGTTTTTCAATATCCGCCTGAGTCAAACCTTCGTAGCCTGAATCAACCGGTGGGTCCTGATGCATCAGTTCAAGTACGGCAGCATAAGAGTAATCACCCATCATACAACGTCCGGAATCGGCATTTGGACCGATAACCGCAATCTTTTTTACAGACGGTCTAAGCGGTAGGGTTCCATCATTCTTGAGCAACACCAGGCTCTGACGGGCTATCTTTTTTGCCAGTTCGCGGTTTTCTGGAGTTTCAAATTCAACGAACACAGCGCCTTCATCCACGAATGGGTTTTCAAACAAGCCCAATTCAAACTTCTTGGTCAGGTGACGCCTTACAGACAAATCAATGGTCTCCATAGACAACTCACCCGCCTCGAGTGCTTCTTGAAGTCCAGGCGTGTAGCAATCAAAACTGGGCAGCTCAACATCAATTCCAGCGGTAAGTGCTTTGATGGCGGCTTCTTTGCGGTTTTTGACGGCTTTGTGATAGTTGTGAATCATCACGACCGCTTCATAGTCAGACACAACCACCCCGTCAAAACCAAGGGTATCGCGCAGCAAACCGGTCAGGATGCGTTTGGACGCAGCCACAACTTCGCCATCCAATTCAGGATAGGCATTCATCATCGATAACAATCCTGCATCACGGATGGCTGCCTGGAAAGGTGCCAGGTAAACATCCCACAGATCTCTTTCACCCATGTGAACCGGACCACAGTTCAATCCTCCCTGCGAAAAAGCGTGCCCAACGAAATGCTTGCCAGTTGCCAGAACGCCATTTGCCGGATCTTCCCCTTGCAAACCGCGGATATACTCCATGCCAAATTGGCTGACCAGCATCGGATCTTCTCCGAAAGTTTCTTCAATACGTCCCCAGCGCGGATCCCGACAGACGTCCAGCACCGGTGCCAGACCCTGGCGCGCGCCCATCGCAAGCATTTGCTTTCGGATCTGTTCAGTCATTTCCCGGGCAAGTTCTGGTTGGAAAGTACTGGCTAACCCAATCATTTGCGGGTAAACGGTACTTTCCAGTGCCATCAATCCAGCGCAGCATTCTTCGTGATTAATCGCCGGGATGCCCAACCGGGTTTCTTCAAGCAGAAACTTTTGGATCTGGTTGTATGCTTTGGCAGCCTCCAGGGGTGTCAGGTTACCGGCACCAGCAATGCGAGTGATTTGACCCACTCCATCCTTCAGTTTTGTTTTAACTTTAGCCAGGTCTAATTTCCCCTTTGTCTGAAGTTCAAAAAACCAATATCCGCCAAGCTGACGGATCTTCTCCTCAAGGGTCATCCGCGCCATTAGTTCGCTGACGCGCTTTTTGATTTGGCTGGGGTTTACAGTCATTGTTCACACTCTCTTCGATATATACTGGTCAAGGTCTAAGAACGCATGCCCAGCAGCAAGTCAATGGTCAACTGATCCAGGCGTTCATACTTGAGCCCGCGCTCCGAAATAACTTTGCGATCAAGATCCAACGCTTTGATGCCTTCAGCCTTTTCTGACGAATACTTACCGAATAATGCCGCAAGGGCGGGATCATCAGCGTTGATTTCTTCCAAAATAGCTTGAATTTCCGGATCGGCATTAAATTGTGCCGCTTTTTCTTTCAACATCAGGTAGGTCCGCATACAGCCGCGAGCGAAGTCCTTGACACCTTCATAATCTTCGGTGCGATAGGCGTGCGCGTCATAGTGCTTGGAGCCGCTATAACCGACATCTTCAAGGAACTTGACAAGGTAGAAAGCTGCTTTGAGATCTCTCGAACCAAATCGTAAATCCTGGTCATATCGTCCAGGATATTGATCGTTTAGGTCAATGTGGAACAACTTACCGGCTTCCCATGCCTGGGCAACACCGTGCATGAAATTTAGACCTGCCATGTGCTCATGGGCAACTTCTGGGTTGACACCAACCATTTCAGGATGATCCAGAGTAGCAATGAAGCCAAGCATATGACCAGTGGTGGCGTTGTAGATATCCCCACGGGGTTCGTTAGGTTTGGCTTCCAGAGCAAATTTGAGCCCATAACCTTTGTCCAGGTTGTATTCACACAGGAAATTCAGTGCTTCTCGGGTACGTTTGATGGAATCGACCGCGCTCTTGCTGCTGTCGGTCTCCGTGCCTTCACGTCCACCCCAGAAAACATAAATCTTGGCGCCAAATTCAACTCCCAGGTCAATCGCGCGCATAGTCTTCTGCAAGGCGTAAGCACGAACTTTGGGATCATTGCTGGTGAATGCGCCATCTTTGAAGATGGGATCGCCAAAAAGGTTGGTGGTTGCCATCGGCACAACCAGACCAGTATCGTCCAATGCTTTACGGAAATCACGCTTGATCGCCTCTTCTTCGGCGGAGGTGGCATCGATCGGAATCAAATCGTTGTCATGAAAGTTGACACCATACGCACCCACTTCGGCAAGCAAGTGAACTAATTCTGCTGGGGTTTTTGGATCACGTACCGGATCACCAAACGGGTCCCGCCCAGTCGATCCTACAGTCCATAGGCCAAATGTGAATTTATCCTCAGGATTTGGTGAATATTTAGCGTGCATTTTGATCTCCTTTTTTTACAAATTAGAATATTTAATAACCTCTTCCCTTACTGTTCAATTGTAAACCAAGTATCTACTGGTTGGGGGGCACCTTTACGTAAACCAGCATCACCAGGGCTGCATCCACCAATGATAAGTTTGTATTTGCCAGGGTGAAGAATAAAATTTCCTTCAGGGTCACATACTAATAATTGTTCCGGGTAAATTTCAAATTTAACAGTTGTTGACTTTTTGCTTTTAACTGCTAATCTCTTAAAACCAACCAACTGATACTTAATTCCAAACGCACTATCAGGGTATTCAAGATAAATTTGTGAAACTTCTTCAGCATCTAAATCACCAATATTGTTTAAAGTAAACAAGCCCTTCAAAGAAGTATTTTGAGTAACGATTGGAGTTGAAAGACGAAGATCAGAATACGTAAAAGTTGAATAACTCAATCCAAATCCAAAGGGATAGTCCGTATTGCCGTTCGAAAAACGATAGGTTCTTCCAACCATTGAATAATCTGAAAAATCAGGAAGGTTAGTCACCGAGTTTATGAAAGTGATTGGGAGTTTGCCAGAAGGTGAGGTTTTGCCTACGATAATATCAGCAACGGCATTTCCTCCTTCTTCTCCTGGATACCAGATAATCAGGATTGCATCAACGTATTCTCTTACAGCTTTAATGTTTAACGGGCTTCCCGCTGACAAGCATAATATGATTTTTGTGCCAGTTGCAGAAAGCCGCTTAATGTATTCAATCTGGTTTTCAGGAAGATCAATAGTCTCCCGATCGCCATTAACCCTAGAATAAATAGCATCACCCTCTTCACTTTCGAATTGTGGAGTAATTCCAAAACATGCGATTGTAATATCAGATACTTTAGCCTCGTTGATTGCCCAATCTAAATTGAGTTTATTCGGATCACTCAATCCTATCCCCATCCGATATTGCACCCGGACACCTTCAGGAATTGCCTTGATCAAACCTTCCAGAACTGTGACCATCTTAGCGCTAACGCCATGATAATTAGCAGTCAAAATTTCCATGCTTGTGGCAGTCGGACCGACAACAAGCACACTCTCGATTTCCTTGAAATCAAGAGGGAGAATTCCTTCATTATTCTGTAAAAGAACAATGCTCTTGACAGCAGCTTCGTGAGCAATTCTTCGGTGATTTTCGCAATCAATGACATGCTCTGATACTTCATCGAATGGATTCAAGCCAGGTGGATCAAACATGCCGAGTTTGAACCTCGTGCGAAACACCTTCCGTAACGCCGTGTCAATTTCATCTTTTGAGATTAATCCTTGCTCTGATGCCGATTGGATAGAATTAGTAGCGCATCCACACACAAGATCACATCCATTCCTTAATGCAAGGGCGGTAGTCGTTGTCTGATCACACTCATGATTGAAATAATTTGGCAAATCATTCATAGAATCGCAGTCTGTTACAACATGACCGGCGAATTGCCAATCGTCTCTAAGTATGGTCTTTAAAAGAAACTTATTTATGGGACACGGCGTTCCATTGACCGCATTGTAAGCGGTCATGACAATTTCCACTTTAGCTTGCGTCACTACCTTTTTAAAAGCTGGCAGATAAGTTCGAAACAACTCTTGTTTAGAGATTTTAACGTTTTGATTGTGCCGGATACTTTCTGGACCTGAATGAACCGCATAATGCTTTGCACATGCAGCAGTTTTTAAGTATTTTTCGTGATTCCCCTGCATTCCTGTGATGTAAGCGTTAGCTAATTCTCCCGTTAGGAATGGATCTTCTCCGAAAGTTTCTTGACCCCGACCCCACCTGGGATCACGGAATATATTGATATTTGGAGACCAAAATGTTAGACCTTGATAGATAAGTGTCTTTCCATCGCGTTGTAAACTAACATTGTATTTCGCACGGGCTTCATCACTGATCGCATTCGCCATTCGAAAAACTAAAACTTGGTCCCAGGTAGCTGCCATTGCAATTCCTTGTGGGAATACGGTCGCTTGACCATTGCGGGCAACGCCATGTAGCGATTCATTCCAATAGTTATATGGAGGAATACCTAATCGGTCGATTCCTGGCGCCGAATTAGACAATTGTCTAATTTTTTCTTCAATCGATAAACGGCTTAATAAGTCTTCCAAACGTTCTTCGATGGGAAGATCAGGGTTTGTGAAATCATTTTTTTCTGTTTTTTTGGTTGACATCTAATGCTCTTCATTTTCCATTCTATGTCCGATGTCTATAACTCATGATCATATTTCAGCCAAAAAATGCTAACCCTGGATTATTAATTGAAGCGTGGGGTTTGGTCAAAAATTGGGAGGTGCACAGGATTCCCTAATAACGAGTTGTGTTTCTAAAACTTTAGATTGAATTTCACGACCATCCAAAAGATCTATGATACCAATTGCTGCCTGGTTCCCCATTTCGAATAAAGGTTGTTTGATGGTTGTCAAGCCAGGCCTTCTCAGTCTGGCTTCATTGATATCATCAAAACCCAAGACTGAAAGTTCGGAAGGAATATTTATGCCAAGAGTTTCTGCTACATCCATAACGCCAAGAGCCATTTCATCATTGGAAGCAAAAATAGCCGTTGGTTTTTCGTTTCTACTCAACCACTCCTTCGCTAATAGCTCTCCACTTGCCCGAGTAAAACTTCCACTGCCAATGTGCGATTTGTCAATGTCGTAATCCGCCTCATCCATTGCTTGAATAAAACCTTGAAGACGATCCTGACTGCACCCGAGGTCCATCAATCCGGTTATGAATCCGATCCGCTTGTGACCAAGATCAATCAGATACTTAGTCCCCTCGTAGGCACCCATGGCATTCGTCGCTGTAATACGTGGATATTGAATGTCAATGCCAGAATAGTCAACAGCGATGATTGGAATTTCATGTATGGAACGGAGGTAGCTTTCCTTTTGATCTCGCGGAAGAACTACGATAATTCCGTCAACAAGATCATTCCTGATTGCTCTCATGTAAATTTGTTCGTTATATTTTGATAATCCGGTAGTATACAAAACTAGTTCATACTGTGTGTCTGAAATGCCTTCTGCCACACCACGAATAATTTCCAAACTGAAAAAGCTCGAGAGCGATGGAACAATTAACCCTATCAAATTTCGTTTTCCAGTTGATAGGCTTTTTGCGCTGTATGAAGGCGAGTAATTGAACTCTTCAATTATCTTCAATATTTTCTTACGCGTCTCTTCATCAACATCTGGGCGGTGATTAAGGACACGTGATACCGTTGTTTTCGAAACCCCTGCTTTGCGGGCTATGTCCGAAATTGTTAATTTCATATGGCTATTCCATTCTTTTTACTATAATCAAATTTGAAATCATTTGCCAATTCGCTCAGAAACGGAAATCTTCTTTTTCCAAAAAGATGAATCAACAGAGTAGCAATAACCTCCCCTAGCGTTCTCGCCCACTAGAGTTAATATTATAAATGGGATTTTGATCATCTAACAAATTGTTTTCTAATAATCCGGGTTGTTAATGTGCTAATCTGCTTGCATTGCTACAAATAGATCTCATTGTTCAGACAAAGACTAATCATCGATGCTGTTTCTTTTCTTGTAATATGTAACCAGTTTAGTCTGCAATCATCCAGTCCAAATTTACGACTGGACGACTGCAGACAAATGCTGGAGTAACTAATTGGCGTATTCTGCCTTTATTTGTTTAAGTACTGCGTTTAATTCAACTTGAATTTCTTCCAATACTTCTAGTGCAGGACGCTCATTGTTAGTGATCTGACTAGTTTTTGCACCAATTGTTGAATCCAATTGATCAAAGCGAACCATCAGGTGGTTAGGGCTTTCAATACCGTGCTCTAAGCTACCCAGGTAGACTTCCATAACTTCGTCAGGCGTCATTGTTGAGAAGGATTCTGCCCAAACATTCAACAGGCTATTTCGCACTGGAGGAGCACCAGTCAGTTCCATCCATTCTTGCTGAATCGCGGGTGAGCTAAGGAACTTAATGAACTCCCAAGCTTCGTCGGGGTGGTTACTACCCTTTGACATCATCCATGGATCGGTGAATACCAAACCCTTACGTCCTTCTGCGCCATATGGTAATGCAGCGACGCCCCAATTGAATTGCTCGTCCAGGTCGCCAAATTGCCACCAACCCCAGGCACCGGTGATATATAAACCGATCTTAGAATTCTTGAAACCACTCGTCCCGCCAAAAGCTTCGACTTCTGCAGGTTGGGGCATATAGTGATACTTCCAAACCATATCCTGGCGTAACTGCCAACCATTCACGACAGCGTCTGAAGTCATCAAAGATTCTTCAGCAAAGCCAGTTTCAAAAGCATCTTCAGGATAATATCCGCCACCATATAACCAGGCTAAACCATCTGCAGGCCAAAAGCCCAAATGACAACCAAAAGTGCCCAAGTCAGGATCTTCAATGTTCTGAGTCAATTCACCACATTTTTCCAGATATGCATCAACTGTCCAACTTGTATCATTCCAATCGGTAGTGGGATATTGGACGCCGTAGTAATCCAGCAGGTCTTTATTATAGAACATATAGGTTCCGCCAGAGAGTATGGGAATCCCCATAACTTTTTCATCAACTGTATAGATATCCAAGATGTCAGTAACGAAATCGCTCGTATCAAACTCATCTTTTTCAATGAAAGGGGTCAGATCGGCCAGCAGATCTCTTGTCAGATAATCCCTGAAACCACTGCTGCCCCAATGAGAGAACACATCCGGAGGTGTTCCGCCAGCAATCATGGACTGTAACTTGGTGTCAAAATCAGCACCAGGCAGATAAATAAGGTTGACTTTAATATTGGGATTTTCAGCCTCAAATTTTGGAATGGCAACTTCTGCTTCCCATGCATTTTCCACTTCATTAGCACGTACAAGCCAAGTAATTTCAACTGGTTCTTGCGCTACTTCTGTCTCTTCAACCTCTACAGGTTCTTCCACCTCAACTGGTTCATCTTCTACAACTGGGTCTTCGACAACTTCGGCCTCAGTTGGAACTGGTGGTTGGGTCGGTTCGGGAGCAGGTGAACAAGCACCAAGCACCAAGATCCCTACCAGTAGTATGAGTAATATATTTTTTCTCACTTTTTCTCCTTTTTAAGTAATAGACTACAAATTTTCCGTTCTTATTTTCAGTGGCATATTATTGGTTTTCTCGAATGAACCATCCTTTCTTCCACGCTCAGCAGCGAAAATTACTAGCCTGAGGTCTATTATTTTGTGATTAATGGCAAGTAGATAACATCGACAATTTTTCCAACTGTAAATGTCAGTTCCTTGACTTCTTCGACATTGCTCCATGACGGGAAACTCACCCATTGTTCACCATCCTGGAATTCCCTGCCAAATTGTGCCCAGGGATCTATCATTCCATATTCAAATTGACCACTAGTGTCAATTGATCGATAGAGTACGG
>Ga0334882_1004772_pt1 | contig 11148 bp, 8 predicted proteins | sample GraSluR1_MG_5_FD_207226 | JGI IMG/M metagenome (GOLD analysis project Ga0334882, IMG submission 207226) | Sludge microbial communities from methane-producing bioreactor in Wageningen University, Netherlands - Granular Sludge_15_04-R1 | ecosystem: Engineered > Bioreactor > Anaerobic > Unclassified... | reverse complement strand
GGCCATGAGCTCAGGGCGCGCCGACAGCCACGTTCGCGCCGCGCGATAGTACAGCACCGGCCCCGGTGGGTGTGTGGCCACACGCTCCGGGACGTGGCCGCGACTGGTGCGTGGCTCCACCTCCCGCAGGTAGTCTGCCACCGAGGAGACCTTCGTCGCCTGCAGGTAATAGCCCATGGAGGCGTCGCCGAGGATCGCCGCCGCCGCCCGGGGCGGATAGTCCCTGTCGTCCACGATGAAGGCCACCATCAGCGTCCCGGAGCAGATCGTGAGGCACAAGACGAGCAATGTGGTACTCAGACGTGAGGGAGCCCTACCGAGGCGGAGACTGTCCAGAGCGGCCAGGCCGACGACGGCCAGAGCGATGGCCGCCGGCCATGTCCAGGGCAACAGCGGAAGGGCCTGCTTGCGCAGCGACCACTGCCAGATACCCTCGCGCCCCAGGGGCAGCAGCCAGTTGGCCAAGAGGAGGGCGCCGCCCACTCCGGCGGCCGCGGCGGCCAGACCGCACGACCAGACGATCCACGGGGTGAACTGGGGCGGGGAGGAGGGGCCAAGTCGTTTCATTCCGGTAGACCAACGGCCCTCCTGAGCGCCGACAGCTCCCGGGAAGCCAGCTCGCGCACGGCACCCTCCGGCAGCGCGCCCAGTTGCAGTGGCCCCATGGCGATGCGCTCCAGCGACAGCGTCTGCACTCCGACGGCCTGCAGCATGCGGCGAATCTGGCGCTTGCGCCCCTCACAAAGCACGATGTGCAGCCGCTCCGGGTGTCCGGCCTCGGCCACGACCTGAGCCGGCGCGGTCACACCGTCCTCCAGTTCAACGCCCGCGCTCAGCAGCCGGGTTTCCTCCGCGCTCAGCGGACGGGAGGCCAGGACACTGTAGGTCTTGGGAACGTGGTACGACGGGTGCGTGAGCCTGAAGGCCAAAGCGCCGTCGTTGAGGAGCAAGAGCAGGCCGGTGCTGTCCTTGTCCAGCCGACCGACCGGGTACACCAGGCGGCGGAGGTCCTCGGCGACGAAGTCCATCACGGAAAGACGGCCTCGATCGTCTTCCCGAGTGGAAAGCACGCCGGCGGGCTTGTTGAGCATGAGCGCATGGGTGGCCTCCGGCAGGACCAGGGGCCTGCCGTCCACGGCGATCTCCTGCACCGCAGGGTCCGCCTTGACACCCAACTGCGAGACCACCTGGCCGTCAATGGTCACTCTGCCCGACAGGATGATCTGCTCGCCGGCGCGACGGGAGGCGATTCCGGCACGCGCAAGCAGCTTTTGCAGCCGTTCCAATGAGCAACACTCCAGCGGCGACGCAAAGCAGAAGCTGGGCATAGGGACCCGGGATGCTCTCGTGCTTGATCCTCCCCCACAGGCTCAGCTCCACATCCCCGGCGGCCACGAGAGCGACGGTCTTTCTCGTCCGGCCTCCGACCACCACCTCGAGTCTACCCACCGGCTGCGTCGCGGACACCGGCGCCGTCACCGGCTCCAGCACCGCCCGCAGCTCGGGTCGGGGCGCACTTGTGGGCTGCACCAACACCACATCACGATCCGGCAGGCACGCCACCTGCCTGTCGACCCCATCGTGGACCTTGGTCTGCCACTCACCCTTCCCCGCCGTCACGACGGTCCTGAGCTCGTGGTTCTGCAGAGCCCATGTGAGCAGCGCGCGCGAGTCGCTCCAGATGTCCTTGGACTGAAGGACGATGCAGATCGCGCGCCAGCCGTCCCCCGTGGCCGAGGAGGCCAGACAGCGGCCTGCGTGTCGCGTGTATCCGGTCTTGATCCCATCGCACAGGTCCCAGTGGTTCAGCAGGCGGTTGCGGGTGTGAAAGACCCTGGGCTCTGCCATCGAACCGATGGTCGGCACCGCGGCTCCCGGGTTCGCGGCCACCCGTGCCGGGCGGCGGATGGTGACCTGCTTCATCGCCGCGATCTCCTCGAACTGGGGGATGGACATGGCGTGGCGGGCGATGATGGCCAGGTCGCGGGCGGTGGACCAGTGCTGCTCGGAGTGCAGGCCGTGGGGGTTGGCAAAGTGCGAGTTCCTCGCCCCCCATTCGGCGGCCCGACGGTTCATGAGCTCCACAAACGCGGCCACGTTGCCGGATGTGCCCTGGGCGACGGCGGCGGCGGCGTCATTGGCCGAGTAGATCAGGGCGGCCTCGATCAGGGTCAGAAGTGGCAGTCGCTCGCCGGTGGCCAAAGCGAGCCCCGTCTCCGGGACCGCCGCCACCTCGGGAGCGATGGTGACCATCCGCGAGGTATCGGCGCTCTGCTCCAGCGCGACGGCGCAGGTGAGCATCTTGGTAAGACTGGCGGGGTACATGCGCCGGTCTGCGTTGTGGGACCACAGAATGCGCCCCTCCAGGGCATCCACGACAATCGCTGCCTCCGCGGTTACGGCGGGGACAGTTGCTTTGCCGACGGAATCCTTACCCGGCTCCTGATCCGGCAGGGTGGCCCCGGCCGGGAGGCAGGCGTAGGCCATCAATGCAAGCGATACCGTCCGGCGGATGTAGGCTGCACCGAAAAGCAAGGTCCGTCCCAACTCCTCGTGTCCATGAGGTCCGGCCGAAATGCCGGTTCTGCCGCGAAGATGTGATCCTGGAGCGCCGGCGTCACAAGCCCGGGCCAAGCAAGCTCGAGCCTGTGCCGCTTGGGCGAAAGATCTCGCTGAATGCCGGGGATTGTGCGAGCTGCTCCCGCCGGCAGCGGACGCTCCTACAATGGCATTCCCGGCGCACCGGGTCTTCGGCCGCGCCCCTGGGTTCAGGGTACAGTCAGCAGGGCCATTGCCCGGCGGCCCTGCGCTCGGCAGGTCTCCACGCTCTATCCGGAGCCGTAGGTGATCTCCTGTGTCTCTTCCACCGTCCGATCAGGTTTCGCTTCGGCAGGGGCGCTGCCCTCCCCCCGGCTCGCCGCCTCTTGAGTCTCCGCTGAGAAGTCATCCGGGGTCGGGTCATCGTCGATCGCCAGGCCCTGCTGCTCCATGGCGCGCCGCAGCTCGCCGATGTCGGGGAGGTCGTCGAGGTCCTTGAGGCCGAACAGGGAGAGGAAGTGGGGCGTGGTCTCCAGCAGGAAGGGACGGCCGGGAGCGTCCTTGCGCCCGGCCACGCGAACCAGGTCCTTCTGGATCAGGCTGGCCACGGCGCCGCTGGAGTTGACCCCGCGGACCTCGTCGATCTCCGGCCGGGTCATCGGCTGGCGGTAGGCGACGATGGCCAGGGTCTCCAGGGCCTGGACCGACAGCCGCTCCGGGTCCGGCTCCAGCAGCGTGCGCACATAGTCGGCATAGTCCGGCCTGGTGGCCAGGCTGTAGCCGCCCGCGAGCTGCACCACGTCAAGCCCGGTACCCTCGCGTCGCGCCCCCAGCTCCTGCAGCAGGCCCGGCAGCAAGGTGACATCAACGGCGAGCACGTCGGCCAGCCGCTGCATGGGCACAGGCTCCTTGGCGGCGAACAGCAGGCACTCCAGTGCGTTTACCAGATGGTCGTTGTCGTTCATTGCCTGAAAGGCTCTCTCCGGTCTGGCCGTTGTCTAGAAGTCCGGCCGAGAAGTCTGGCCGGCCCGGTTCCTGTCATTCTGGAGCGTCGGCGGCGCAGGCCCGGGCTTGCGCCGCTTGGGCGAGGAATCCCGCTGAATGCCGGGAGATTCCTCGAGCTGCTCCCTCCGGGAGCGGACGCTCTCAGAATGACATTCCCGGCGAATGCGGGGTTTCCGGCCGCACCTCTATTGCCCCGGGACGCCCTGCCGGTGGCCGGTCGCCCGAGGCCCGGCCAAGGCCCGCCCGGCCTTCTCTCGCCTCTACTCCACCAGCGACACCACAAGCTGGGGGGCCTCTTCACCGTGGAAGATGCGGATGCGGCGGCGACGGATCAGTTCCAGCACCGCGAGGAAGATCAGGACCACCACGACGCGGGTGGTGGGCAGGTCGACGAGGTCCACAAAGCCGCACCGACACTGCGGAGCGCCCCGCAGCCTCAGCACAACGTCCTCGATGCAGTCGGCGACTGTGAGCTCCGGAGTGCGCACGATGGCCGGAGGGGTCTCCCGAGTCCTTTGCAGCATCTCCTGCAGCGCCGCGACCATGTCGAACAGCGACACGTCCTCCAAAGGTACGTAGCCGGCGCCGATCTCCTCGTCATCCAGCAGCGGGCGCAGGAACACCTTCTGCCGCATCTCGTGGGCCTCGGCCAGGAGCTTGGAGGCCTCCTTGTAAGACCGGTACTCCTCCAGCCTCTGCCGCAGGGCCTCCTCGCTGTGGACGAACTCCTCCTCCTCCAGCTCCTCCTGCTCCGGGGCGTCGTCGCGGGGCAGCAGCACCCGGGATTTGAGCCAGATCAGGTTCGCGGCCATGACGAGGAACTCGCCCGCCAGGTCTACGTTGATCACCGACATCGTCTCCAGATAGCGCAGATAGTCGTCGGTGATCAGAGAGACCTTGACCTCGGAGATCTCCACCTCGCGGCGGCGCACCAGATGCAGCAGGAGGTCCAGTGGCCCCTCGAAGACCTCGATGGATACCGGGTACCCCGTGAAGCGACCGGCATCATCCTGCGCCGTGTCGGTCTCGTTGGCAAGTGGTTTGGTTGGTGACATGAGCGTGGATATGGATGGCCGCGCGTGCCCGCCTCGTCTGTTCACCGGCCCTCGTCCTCCCCCTATCCGATCAGGATGCCGTAGAGCAAGCTCGCGATGCCCGGCAAGACGCGGCCGGCGATGAGGAACGCCGGGATCAACAGCAGCATCCCGTACTGGCCGTAGACCGCGTCCAGACGCCGGGCCTGAGCGATCGGGAGCAGGCCCGAGAGGATGTGGGAGCCGTCCAAAGGCGGCACGGGGATCAGGTTGAACAAAGCCAGGTAGACCTGAACCTGGAGGATGATAAACAGCATGCTCTTGTAGTCGCCGCCGAGGCCCAGGCGCAGGGGAATGGCGATGACGGCGGCGACGAGGAGGTTCGATAGCGGGCCCCAGAAGGAGACCATCACCTGGTCGCGCCGCGGATTGCGGAACCGATAGGGGTTGACGGGGACAGGCTTGCCCCAGCCGAAGCCGAACAGCAGGATCATGGTGCTGCCGATGGGGTCGTAGTGGGCCAGCGGGTTGAGGGTGACGCGCCCCATGGACTTGGCGGTGGGGTCGCCGGCCTGGTTCGCCCGGTAGGCATGGGCGAACTCGTGTACGGTGAGCGCGATAGTGATCGCTATCAGGCCGGCAATGATGGCCTGAGGGTTGAAGGGCCCACCCAGAAGGGTATCCAGCAGCATGGTAGTGGTCTCTCTATGTGTGGAGCCGGTCGGTCTGGTTCAGGAGACCCTCGGCGAGAGCCAACTGCTCCAGTCTGCCCAGCCCGTCGTTAAGCTTCGCCCGCATCGCGCAGTGGATGGCCTCGCCGAAGCTGGGCCCGGGACGGTGACCCGCGGCGCGCAGATCGGCGGCGGCGATGTCGAGCTTGGCGTATCTGAGTTCTCGCCAGTAACGGACCAGAGCCTGTCTGTGCTCGGTCTCGTCACAGGCCAACCACAGCCCCACGATGCCGCCGAAGCTGGCCTCGTGAAGCTGGTACCACAGGTCTCCGGGCCTCCTTGCCGGCCGCAGGCCCGCCGCATGGTAGCCGATGAAGCGCTGGGCCGAGCGCAGCTCGCGACCGATGGGGCGCGTCAGATGCAGGCGCTCCGAGATCCGTTCGGCGGTGGCGCCCTGCTCCAGGAGCATGGTCGTCAGACAGGCCACCGCCCTGTAGGTCGGGTTCCCGGCCTCCCCGAGCGCCGGCAGGGCCGCCGGCACCTCATCCAGGGCATGCAGCGTGCGGGTAGTGAACAGCCGCTGAGCGCCCAGAGCCTCCACGGCCCCCAGCTCGTGGGCGCGACGCAGCACCGCCGGGCCGATGCTGTTTTCCAAAAGCGGCAGGAGTGCCTCTCCCAGACGCTCGCTGGAGACAGTACGCAGGGCCCCGCCGCGGGTTGCGCCCCGCAGCCACAGTTCCGTCTGGGGCTCCAGCGCGAAGCCCAGGCGCTGCTCGAAACCCACCGCCCGGACAATGCGCGTCGCATCATCCCAAAAGCTCTTCTCATGCAGCGCGCGGATCAGCCGCTCCTCGATGTCGACGACGCCGCCGGTGGGGTCCACGGTATGCCCGAACTCGCCCGGGTTCAGGGCCACGGCGATGGCATTGACCGAGAAGTCCCGCCGCCACAGGTCCTGCTCGATGGAGGCCGCCGTGACCTGGGGCAGGGCGCCGGGCCTACGGTAGGTCTCCTCCCGGGCCGTGGCCACGTCGAAGCTGGCACCACCGGGGAGCCGCACGTAGGCCGTGAGGAAGCGGTCATGGCAGATGGCGCGGCCGTTCCACCTGTGGGCGAGAGTCTCGGCGAAGCGCAGGCCGTCGCCCTCGACCACGAGGTCCCAGTCCACGATGGGGCGGGCGAGCATGACGTCGCGCACCGAGCCGCCGGCGGCGAACAGCCGGCACCCCAGTTGCGCCGCCACCTCGCCCGCCTCCTGCAGTTGCTCTCTCTCGCGGGCGTTGACCCGCTGCACCAGTCTTTCTCGCACTGTGCTCTCCCGCGGGCGGGCCGCGGCCGGTCGAGATCGCCTCGTCGGACCGCAATCCGCCCCGTGCGGCGCCCCGCACCGTCTGCCGCCCCCGGCCCGGACTCCTACGCCAGACGGTCGGGGATCACATCATGGTCGATGAGATCATCCAGCGACTCTCGACGGTAGATCAGGTCCGCCTTGCCCTCGTTGACCAGCACCATCGCCGGGCGGGTGAACCTGTTGTAGTTCGAGGCCATGGCGTGGTTATAAGCCCCGGTGCACAGCACGGCCATGACATCACCCTCCTCCACGGGCTGCAGGGAGATCTCGGGAATGAGGGTGTCGGTCTCGCAATGGGCCCCGGCGACCCGGACGGTCTCCGTCGCGGCCTGATCGGCCTTGTTGGCGATCAGCGCCATGTACTCGGCCTCATACAGCGCCGGGCGCGGGTTGTCTGAAAGGCCCCCATCCACCGCCACATAGGTGCGCACCCCCGGAATCTCCTTGACCGGGCCTACGCGGTACAGCGTCGTGCCGGCCGTACCGACGATCGAGCGGCCCGGCTCCAAGATGAGCTTGGGCATCGCGATCCCGTGCTTGTGGACGCTGCTCTCCAGCGCCGAACACATGATGGCCGCCAGCTCACCCACCGTGGCGGGCACGTCATCCGGCGTATACGAGATGCCCAGACCGCCGCCCATGTCCAGCTCAGGGCACTCCCAGCCGGTCTCCTCCTTCACCTTGTCGATGAAGTCGATCATCATCTCGATGGCGTGGGAGAATGAATCCACGCTCAAGAGCTGAGAGCCGATATGGCAGTGCACACCGCATACATTAAGGTTCGGCAGTGAGAGAGCAAGCTTGATGCCCTCCATCGCCGCACCCGAAGCGATGCCCAGCCCGAACTTGCTGTCGGCCTGTCCGGTCTGGATGTAGGTGTGCGTCTGGGTCTTGATACCGGGCCCCACGCGCAGGAGGATGTTTGGGGTCCAGTTCCGCTCGCCCGCCAGCTTCGACAGCCGCTGCAGCTCGCTCATGCTATCGGCGACGATGCGGCCCGGCTTGTACTCACAGGCCATGGACAGCAGTTCATCGGACTTGTAGTTACCGTGGAGCTTGATGCGGTCCACCGGCGAGCCGGCCTTGACCGCCGTGTACAGCTCGCCACGGCTGGCAACGTCCATCGCCATGCCCTCTTGGGCCATGATACGGCAGATCGCCGTAGTCAGGAGCGCCTTGCTGGCGTAGGCGACCTCCACCTGCTCCAGGCGCTCGCCGAACTCCTGCTTGTACGCCCTGCAGTTGGCGCGTACCAAAGCCTCGTCCAGCACGTAAAGAGGGGTGCCGAACTCCTCGGCCAACTTGACGGTATCGCAGCCTCCGATGTTCAGGTGCCCCTGCGCGTCGATGGTCTGTGTCCCAAACAAGAACCTGTCCATACGAGTCATGGTCTGTTCCTCATCGCGGGCCTGTCTCCCGGTATCAAAAGCAGCCCCAACCGGCACCTGGGGCTGCTGCACGACGTTCTGAGGCGGTCGGTTCCGACGGTCGACCGGGTTTGCCCGGCACTATCGTCTGGCGCGGCGCCTGCGCTAGGGGCGCGGCCGAAAAGCCCACATTCCCGACGAATGCGGGGTTTTTCGGCCGTACCTCCAGCCGGGCAGCGGGGCCTTGGGGTCGGTACACCATCTTGGCCCACGCTCCCGGGCCACGGCTCCGGCCGTCCGCCGCCTGTGACGAGCGACCTACTGGATGATGACGGCCTTGGCCGCCGGGTCGAACTCGAAGCCGACCGACAACGCCCGGCCGACCAGGCTGATGGGCGCGAGAATACGGCCATTGCGCAGGACCGGAGCCGGGTCGACTACGAGGCTCTTCCCGTTGAGAGTGGCCTGGGTGCTGCCGATCTGCACGGCAAGGTCCGTGTCGGCGGTAACGCCACGGGCCACTCGATCGCCGGGGAACCAGTAGAGTGCTCCGTCGAAGGCCTCGAACACCGGTTTGAGCGAGATCATCAGAGTGTCGTCCACCAGCTCGGGGCGCGCGTCGTCGGGCAGTGGCCGGTCGCCGGCGAACACCCTGGCGGTCTTGATCTCCGCGGCGTCGGCCACGGTCAGCGGCCTCGCCGGACCCACAGTGCCGGGGCGGCCTGTGCCCGGGTCTGGGTGCGCGGCGGTCGTCGCCGGCTCGGAGGTCCGGGGAGCGGAGGGAAGCCTGCGCAGGCCGGCCCGGGGTGGTGTCGCCGCGCCTCCGGCCGGCTCCGCGTCGTCCGGAGCCTCCACGGCACGACTGGGCTCGGGCACGGCGGCCGCCGGCCGGGCGGCGGCCGGCGCCGATCGCCCTTCGCTGGGATCCAGCGCCAAGCCGGGAGCCGCCGCCTTGGGCCCCTCGTGGTAGGCGCCGACGCCGGTGGGAGTCAGGCCGTCGGGCATGGCGGGCCGAACCTCGGGAGCCTCCGCGGGGGCGGCCACCGTCTCCGGACCCGTCACAGATGGGACGTCGACCTCAGTGTCATCGCTGTCGGCCGCCTGCTTCGCGGCCGGAGACTGCTCGGGCGCCGTGGGCGGCTCTGCCGTGGGCTCGGCCCCCGGCGCCTCGCCAAGGGTAGCGCCGGTCGCCGCCTCGGCCTCCTCCCCGGCGACCTCCTGCTCCCCCTCGAGGCGCACGCCGGGCTCGTCGGTCTCCGCAGGCGGTGTCGTCGCGGGCTCGAGCTTGAGCCTGGCGCCGGGCGTCGTGACCGCTCCGGCGTGGGTGACGATCGGTTCCGGGAGGCCGGCGGCGGTGGCCGCGGGCAGTGTGTCGGGCGTGCCGGTCGTCGCCGTCTCCGCCAGCGGGAGGTCCGTCGCGGCCGGCATGAGCACCGGCTCGGCGGCGGCGGTGGCCCCGGGCAGGTCGCCGGGCGTGCCGGTCGTCGCGGTCTCGGGTAGCGGGAGGTCGGTCGCGGCCGGCATGGGCACCGGCTCGGCCGCGGCGGTGGCCGCGGGCAGGTCATCGGGGGTCGCGCCGGCTTCGCCCTCGAGCGGCACAGCGGTCTCGGGCCCTGTCACAGGCGTCTCGGTGGCAGGCGGGGTGGCGGTCGGTGCCGGCTCCTCGGCGCCCTGTGGCTGCGCCTGCCGGCCCGCGTCGTCCGGTGCGTCGGCGGCCGGGGGTCGGGAGCCTGCCGGCTTCTCAGACGTGTCCTCCGCCCCGGCGCGCTTGAGCGTTGCGTGCCCGCCCTCGGCGTCGGGCGCGCTGCCGCCGGGCGTCGGGCGCGTGAGGCCGGCGGCACCCAGCCCGGTCCCCGGGACGGTGACCTGTGGCCCCGGCCGAGACGGCAGCTTCGGCGGCTCCGCCGCTCCGGCCTTCGGAGGAACGGAGACGGTGGGTACGCGCGGCACCTCGATCTCCGCGGGCTGGGCCGCGGCCTCGGCCGGCGGTCGCCGTGACCCGGCGTCCGCTGCGTTCCCCGGTCCGGCGCCTTCATCAGGCCCCATGGCATCACGTCCGGGCCCTTCGGGCACCGGAGGCACCGCCACCGGCGGCACAATCACACGCGGTACTACGGCCCCGGGGCCCGCAGGAGCCTCCGCCTCGCGGCCCCCGCCGGCGGGGGCCGTGGGACCTATTGGCGGTGCCGCCGGACCCGGTACGGCCACCTCGGGGCCCTCCGCGGGCTGCCGAACACCCGGGACCACCACGGTCGGGCCACCCGGTGAGGGAGCCACCGGGGGACCGGAGCCGACGGGCCCGGGCACCACGGTGCCGCCCACCGGATCCACGACGGGCTCAGGGCCGGGGCCGGAATTGCGGACGATCACCGTGACGGGCGCCGCCTGCCCCTCATTGCCCTGGGTATCCTTGGCCCGGGCCTCGAGAATGTGCGGACCGTCCGCCACCAGGGTCGTGTCCCAGTTGGCGGAGAACGGCGGGTCGGTCATGCGCACCGTATGCAGCTTGCCGTCGACATAGAACAGCACGTGCCGCACGGCCACATTGTCCTTGGCCTCCACGCGGATCGGCACAGTCCGGGCCACCGTGGCGCCCTGGGCGGGGTAGAAGATGCTCACCACGGGAGGGATCTGGTCGTACTCCCCCACCGCACCGGCACCGATCCCGACATTTCCCGGGGCAGAACCATAGCCCGGCGGCACGACGCCACCACCCGGCCCGCCGCTGACGGAGACGGTAACCGAGGCCGAGCCCGATTCCCCGGCGGTGTCTACCGCGACTACCGAGAGCTCGTGAGCGCCGGCCGGAAGAGCGGACAGGTTAATCGGGAAGGACTTCTGGCCCTCCGGCACGGCGGTCGGGAGCACCAGCTCCTGCACGCTGCGCCCGTCGCACTGCAGTTCCAGCCGACTGATCGGGCGTCGGGAGTCGCTTCTGAAGGCGGCGGTAACCCAGATCTCGCCGCTGAGCGGGGCGTTGTTGGACGGAGAGATGATGGCGACGACCGGCCGAGCGCTCGCGATGGAGGGGAAAACGAGCAGCGCTGCGAAGACGGCGGGTCCCAGACGGGCCCCGCCGCGACTGTAGCGGGCACAGTGGCCCTTCATTGGCCAGCTCCTCCCTGGGAGGCCCCCGGCAACCCCTTGGCCCCGGGTCTCTGTGTCGGCGCGATTCTGGGCTC
>Ga0334882_1004771_pt1 | contig 11149 bp, 8 predicted proteins | sample GraSluR1_MG_5_FD_207226 | JGI IMG/M metagenome (GOLD analysis project Ga0334882, IMG submission 207226) | Sludge microbial communities from methane-producing bioreactor in Wageningen University, Netherlands - Granular Sludge_15_04-R1 | ecosystem: Engineered > Bioreactor > Anaerobic > Unclassified... | reverse complement strand
AACATCAGCATTGGTTACATGCCCCGCTCCTGTCAGGTACACCATGAAGGGATTGTGTTGCCCCGCACCAGTTACCCAGATAGCATCAACATCCTTAGTGGCCATCAATTGTGGAATTTCATTCTTCATAAGTTTCTGTATCTCCTGCCTTTTTAGTTGGATTGAAACGGCTGCGTTCAATCATCCGAATTAAAGCCTCTATTCCCACCAGGACAACAAGAAGCAAAAAAGCTGTTACCCCGTCAAAAACCTTCCCCATCAACAGCCACACCAGCAAATTTATGTAAAACGCCATCTCCAGACTCTCACGAACGGAGGGGATGATACTGAGTTCTCTGTCACGTTCTATGCGCTGGTTGATTAAAGAAAAAATCGGTATGAACATCGCTGAAACAGCAATGAATAACGCAAAGAAGAATAACCAGCGGGGGCCAATTGTGGGCGGAAGATATAAAATGATCAATCCAAGCCCGCTCCATCCAATCAGAGAGAGAAGAGTGCAGAAGAAGACAAGCGGCAGAATTGGTTTGTTACTCACGATTTGGTTCATCCTTTTCAGTCCAATTATATTGGTAAACCGCCATATTTGCATGTTCATGGAGGCGGACTGTTTCGCCTTCTGATTGGTAGATTAAGTCAGTTTTTAGCGTTAAGGTGTTATACCACTCGGGAAATGTCATCAGATATTCTGCTCCACTTTTTTCAATCAGCCTAATCAAAGCTTCTTCATCTCGAATTACAGGGATTACTTCAGGAGATATTAATCCCGCCAGATCAAAAATGTCACGATCTCCGAAATATCCCAAAGCACCGATATCATGGGCGGCTATATAAGCATCATCAGGAAGATTCATCTGAACCCATCTGGCTGTCACCACCATCTCTTCATGGATAATGGCAACATCATCACGATACGTCTCCATACCCAACCACCAGAAGCCTGCCGTCAGCAGGCTGATGGAAGCTCCAACACCAAATTGAATCAGTTTTTTTGTTCGCTCAGTCACCCGTATGGCCATCAATCCCCGGAATGTTCCCAGCAAGCCCAACAAAAAGAATACGGGCATCACCGGCATCATGTAGCGCCCATGGTGATAAGTTACTGGCAAGCGCAACGCATAGATTGCCACATAGCCCACTGCCCATAAAAACAAAGCGACTTCCAGCCATCTCCTTTTCTTAATGGCAAAGAAAACTTCAAAGATAATACCAGGGATTAGCAGAACAGCAGCGCCAACAAAAGGTTGAAAAAGCAGATTGCCAAACCTTGATAGTAATGGCTGATTGAACAATACGGCATATTCCGCCTGTTTGGCGTAGAAAGTATTGGGGAACAGTGTACCAGCCGTTTGAAAATTAAAGGCCAGATAACCAGCCACAACCGGCAGCCACCCTAACAAGAATTTACTGATGGCAAGCAAAATTTCGTGTCTCTTTTTTGAAAGGATAATGGTGAACATAACAGGCCCAAGCAATGTAAGCCCATCAGGACGCACCCAGATAATGACACCTGAAAGAAAGCCGATGAGTGCGTAATAATTTCCCTTCGCCAAAAGCAGTGCCACAAATAAAAACAAAGCCACAAACAACATAATTTCCATGCCCGAAAGCGCTGCCCAGATCATGTGCCATTCAAGCAAGAAGAAGGCACCAAACCCAAAAACTACGGAACGGTTAACTGAGCTCATTCGATCGCTTTTTATCAGGCTGATGGCAAGTTGTTGAAAACAGAAGGCTGCACTCACAAATAAAGTGAGACCAACGACGAATGTTCCCCAAAACGGACCACTGCCAAGCAAATGGAAGACTGCTAACAATCCTGTCCAAAGCGGCGCGGTGGAACCCCCGGAAGTTTTACCGGGGACAAAAGAAAATTCTCCAAAGACAGCCAGGTTGCGTGCGTAGGTCTGGTGAATCCACGCATCGTCTAAAGGATAACCAAATTCTCCGATGTAGTCGTGAGACACCGCCAGGTAAACGCCACATGAGACCAAACCCACGATAATTAAAACCAGATAAATCGCCCGATCACTTTTGAAATTCATATCATTTGGTTTCCAATATTTTCCATTCAGAGGTTTGTTCGATCACCACGAAAGAATCACTGAGTTCTGGATTGGCAAACAAATCTGACAGACCTGGCGGATGGTTTTTTTGTAAAACCAAATATGTTCCTCGATAACGGTTCATTGCTGCCAAAAGCACTTTTTCATCGCCATTGGGAATGACCAGCGCAGGCCGGTTTGATACCCAGTGAAAGCTGGGTGGGTCATTGATAAAGATGATGTCCTCCTCCCAAACACCATTCATGGAGAGTCCTTTATCTATAGCTATAAATTCTTTCGCAGGTTGCCTCCAAGCCAACGGTTGATCAAACTCTCCGACCACACGTATTGAGAATAAATACAAGGAAATTACTCCCGTTATCACTACAAGCATCACCAACACCAAGTTTTCCAACTGGTGTTTTGCCACGTTTTTGTTTGTCGGTAATTTCGTAATAACTTCCTTCAGTCCGACTGCCGTCATGATCCATACAAAGACAGAAAAAGCACTGGATGCGTGTAAAAAACCTCCCCGGCTGGCAGCAAAGGGGAAAAGCATACTCATAAAACCCAACAGAATTCCGTAACCAATCAGATTGTTGATAACCCAGGTCTGGTGTTTTTTCTTCATCACACCAACTACAAAAAAAGGGAGAAAAATGATCATGGTCTGCACACCAGCAAAAGTCAAGAAATTATTACCCAAAGATGACAGTCGTGCTGAAATAATAGATAAGGTCCCTTGGGAAAGCCATCGCTGTGGTGTTAAAACGCTGGCAGGAAAGGAGAATAGATCGTTGTAATTGGTCAGCCAAAGGCTTAGCGATGAGCCAGGCGGTGTTAAGCTTCCCCACAACGAGACATTGCGCATGTACCAGGGAAACATAACCAACAAATAGGTGCCAACAGAGGTTAGCGATACAGCAATGTAAGCTTTCCAAGGGTACCCGGCACTCCCACGGCACTTATAGAAGGTGACAAAATAGAACACCGGGATCATAATCGCCCAAAGGAGACCCTCCGCCCTTGATAGATGCAACAATCCCGCCAAAAGCCCGGCAACAGCGGCATTTACAAACAAAGGGCTTTTGGGTGATTTACGGCAAACAGTTGACAAACAATAAAAATACCCGAAACCGGCAACCATCACCAAGCCGAAGGATTCAATGGCTGAATAATAGACCAGGTAATACCCCCCAAACATGGCAATCAACGCTGCTGCAAAAGCGTATTTTTTTTCAAGCGAAGTTCTACCTGCGTAACGGTAAACAAGAAGGGGAATAAAAGCGCTGATAAGCGCCATTGGTAGAGCGCCTGCCAGGTAGGTGTTTTGGGCAAAAAGCACCATCCCGCTGGCAGCGAGAATGGAAGGCAACGGCATCCAATAAGTATGGGACGGATTAGGGAGTCCCGCAGGATCGTCAAGATAATGCCAGATAAATTGATCCCAAAAACCTTCACCAGCGTAGAGCGACCGGGCACCGACAGCGTAATAAGATTCATCCATGTAGCCCGGTGCACCACGAATACTCGCTGTGATCAGAAAAAGGGAAAGGCTCAATAGGAATAAAATCAGGTGGGTAAGGAATTCGGCTTTTGAGAACCTTTCACAACTCATAGTTTTCGCCTGGATGTTCCAACGTATACATCTCATGATACCAAAGCTTTACATTACGGAACAACCACCACCGAACCCAATATAGGTTTACTGCCAGGAAAACGGCTATCGGAAAAACAAAGAGGAAAGATGTTATATCAGGCAGTCGATTAAGCAGCCAGGGATACGCCAAAGTCAGCGAAAGTATCACTACCCCAATCCACCGTCCGCCGCTTTTTCGTCTATCCTCCCAAATTATGAGCAGGAATAAAAGCGTTGTTGCCACAGGCAGCAGATTGATCGGTTTTAACCACAAAGTCAACAGAGATTCCAGTACCAGAGTAAGGTGGAATGTCCAAAGGAACGGGGTGTATTCTGAAAATTTCGCAAGTACCCATTCGACCAAAAGAATCAAAAGCGCTAAACCGAAAACAAATTGAGGCAGCAAGAAAGAGGACGGCAAAATCTCTCTCAACACTTCCGGCAAGAGACCAAATCCATATTGACCAAAATAAACAAACCACATACGTAAGTAGCCGACAAACCAACCCGCATCCAATAATGCTACAGCAAATCCTAATAAAATAATCGTCCCCAGGAACCACCCCGTAAGAGCCAATCGTTTTTGCCGAATTGACCAAACAAGCAGAAAAAGCATGGTTAACCAACCCCAAAACGGAAACATTGTCATTAGTGCCAACAGTACACCAGCCAGTTCATCTGCTTGTCGTTTTATTGCCACCATTGCAGCAAATAGAAAGAAGAAGGCGATTGCTATGCTGCTTCCGCCAGTTACGGCGAGAAATGAGGGATAAGCCACCAAAATAACGCTTACTCCTGCTGCAAAATAAAAGAAGTTGCGTCTACGTATTTGCTTAATGAGCGAGACTCCCGAAATGGCAACGAATACCAGGCAAAGCAATTGTAAGGTCATCCACCACGAGGCAGCAACCATAAAGTCCTGCACAAACAAAAAGGGTAGAAAAAAGACCAAACCATACAGGGGGGTTCTTAAAAATAAATTCTCATTTTTCGCTGTGTAGGTTACACCGTAAGTGGTGTTTGCAAAATTCGCGATGCTTTCTCTCATTTCCTCACCATAGGGATTTGTTCCATCGATCAAAAAAGCCCTGAATGAATACCATGGCGTGAGGAAGTTACTAAGTTGCTGAGAATTTGAAAGATAACGATAATTTAGCCCTTGGACAGTAACGATCAGTACGATTATCGCAATGTAAAAGAGTAGCCATTTTAAAAAGAGCTGTACTTTTGGAGGGATAAACGATATTATTCGGCGGATTTTTTTCATACAATCAACTCGCAATGTGCCAGATAGGGCAATTATACCCACACATCCTGTTATGATGGCCGCAAATACAGTCCATATAGCAAACACTGGCAGAACGTCCAGAATTCATATCTTCGTTATAGTACAATAATCGCAAGAATATATGTAAGGAGAATGACATGGAATTCTTTCAAATAGATGGTGGAGTTCCGCTTTCAGGCACCGTTACACCTTCGGGCAATAAAAACGCTGCCCTTCCTTTGTTAGCTGCTTGTCTATTAACAAGTGAACCAGTGACATTACACAACATCCCCATCATCCAGGATGTATTGACAATGCGGCGGCTATTAGAAACCCTTGGGGTGATAATCACAGAAATTTCTCCTCACTGTTGGCGCTTGCAAGCTGATGCTATCTCCCCCGCAAAGCTCGACAAAGAATTATGCAAAAACATACGTGCTTCGATTTTGTTGGCGGGCCCCATGGCAGCCCGCTACGGCAGAATAGAAATCCCACCGCCAGGTGGTGACATCATCGGCAGGCGGCGTCTGGATACCCATTTTTATGTGCTTGAAAAGTTGGGAATTAAAAACGATTTAAACAAGAATTTCATTTTCTGGAAGGATAAACTCCGTGGAGCAGATATCCTTCTGGACGAAGCCAGTGTCACTGCCACTGAAAATGCCATCATGGCAGCAGTACTTGCTGAAGGAAATACAATCCTCCGTAACGCAGCCTCAGAACCACATGTCCAGGACCTATGCAAGTTCCTGAATCTTCTGGGAGCAAATATCAACGGAATCGGTTCAAACAGGCTGGTCATCGAAGGTGTCGAAAGTCTTGGAGGTGGTGAATTCACCATCTGTCCAGATTATTTGGAAGTGGTCAGCTTTATCAGTGCCGCTATTGTTACCAAAGGATCAATCCGCATCAAAAATGCAGGAACCGAACATCTGGAAATGATCCGCATGACTTTCAACCGACTCGGAGTCGATTGGCAAAATGATGGAGATGATATCATCGTGCCAAAAGACCAGACCCTTGAAGTTGTTCATGATATCGGGGATGCAATCCCCTCAATCAATGTCATGCCGTGGCCTGCCTTCCCGACAGACCTGATGAGTATCGCCATCGTGGTCGCAACCCAAGCAAAAGGCAGCGTTCTGTTCCACAACTGGATGTTTAATGGGCGCATGTTTTTCACAGACAAACTGGTTAGCATGGGGGCGCAAATTGTCTTGTGCGATCCCCATCGCTGTATCGTTCAAGGACCAACGCAGCTGTATGGCGAAACACTGGAAAGCCCCGACATCAGAGCCGGCATGGCAATTTTACTGGCCGCCCTCTCTGCTGAAGGGACATCGATCATTCGAAATATCCAACAAATAGACCGCGGATATGAGCGGGTTGATGAAAAATTAAAAAAATTGAGTGCCAGAATCTCCCGCACCCAATCGTAGACCTGCCTCTTTGTTCTATGAAAAATCATTCCGCTAACGAAAGCACCTGATCCAGCGTTGTTCTCAGTAAATTTTCTGGCAATGCGCCAATTTGACTGTGTACAATTTTTCCGTTCAGAAAAAACAGCATGGTTGGTATAGATTGAACACCATATTTGCCTGCCCATTCCTGGTTTTCGTCAACGTTCACCTTGGCTACCAGCACTCTGCCGGCTTGTTCTTTAGCAATTTTTTCCAAAACTGGGGCAACCATTCGGCATGGACCACACCATGGAGCCCAGAAATCAACAACCACAGGAATTTCCGATTGTAAAACCGTAGCTTCAAATGATGCATCCATTACGTTTACAGGTTCTGATAAAGTCATATTTCACCTCAATGTCATTATATATGTCAAATTTTAACGAGCCTACAAAATAAGCATGTAATTTTTTTATCAGAATTCCATTAACGACACTTCATTTTGGAAACCACCAGGTGCAATGCTATAATTTTGTTCATTGATGTTCGAACCAAAAGGATAAAGATGTCATACAAAACCCTACAGCCAACTTTAAATCCCATGGCATCAGCAAATGCCATTGTTCAAATTGGATCATTGAGATTCACCGTATTAACAGAGCGTTTAATCCGTATTGAGCAGGATCCGACTGAGAATTTTGAAGACCGGGCCAGTCAGGCGATCTGGTACCGAAATCAACCTGTACCAACATATGAATTTCACGAAACCGATGATGAAGTTATCATCGAGACGAACTACCTTCGTTTGACCCACAAGAAAGATGGCAGCACCCTGTCCGGAGTAAACCTATCCATACATGTAAAGGAAACGGATACGGATTGGCATTTTGGCGAACGTGATTATTCAAATCTCCGCGGCACCGGAAGAACCCTTGACGAAGCAGATGGTGAGATTCGCCTGGAACCCGGTTTGATCTCCCGCAAAGGGTGGGCGGTGCTCGATGACTCTCAATCTTTGGTTCTCGATGAAAATGGCTGGATTGCTGCCCGTGATGCAGTGGCAGGCCGGTCGCCTGATATCGTCGACATTTATTTCTTTGGTTATGGCAGCGATTATCTAACCTGTATCCAAGAATACTGCCGAATTACCGGAAAGGTTCCCCTCCTCCCACGCTGGGTTTTAGGAAATTGGTGGAGTCGCTACTGGGCATTCTCGGCTGAATCGCTGACCAGCTTGATGAACGCCTTCATTCAGAAGGATATTCCTCTTTCCGTTTGCATAATAGATATGGATTGGCACATTACTGACACGGGCAACACATCTTCTGGATGGACTGGCTACACATGGAATAAGGATCTGTTTCCCGATCCCCAGGCATTCATTGCCTGGCTACACGAAAAACAACTCAAAACCGCGCTTAACCTGCATCCTGCTGACGGAATTCATCCCCATGAAACAGATTATGAAAAGATGGCATCCGCTATGGGCGCAGAACCTGCCAGCAAAGAACCTGTTGCCTTTGACATCGCCGACCCCGAATTTGCCGACCATTATTTTTCGATTCTGCACCACCCAAAGGAAGAAAATGACGGCATCGACTTTTGGTGGATGGATTGGCAGCAAGGCGCCAGGGTCAAGAACTCAAAGCACCCCGATTCGAAACATATCGACCCATTATGGTGGCTCAATCATTTACATTTTTATGACCTGCAAAGAGATGGTCAAAAAAGAGGATTCATCTTCAGCCGCTGGGGCGGTTTTGGCAACCATCGCTATCCTATAGGCTTTTCAGGCGACACTGTCGTCAGCTGGGAGTCATTAGCATTTCAACCATATTTCACGGCAACAGCCTCCAATGTCGCCTATAGCTGGTGGAGCCATGATATTGGCGGTCACATGGGCGGCATAGAATCTGGAGAGTTATATACCCGCTGGGTTCAATTTGGCGTTTTCAGCCCGATCTTTCGCCTGCATTGCACCAAAAATCCATACCAGGACAGAACCCCCTGGAGCTTTGGAAAAGAAGTAGAAACCATTGCCGCTGATTACATGCGCTTACGTCACCAATTAATCCCGTATATCTACTCGATGTCATGGCGAAATCACCAGCATGACATCCCCTTCATCCTCCCTCTGTATTATCTCGATCCCGACAGAGAAGAAGCCTACTACGCCCGCAACCAGTACTACTTCGGCAGCGAATTGATGGTATCGCCCTTTGTCTCACCAAAAGACAAAGACACCAACCTGGCAAGCGCGACTGTCTGGCTGCCACAAGGCACCTGGTTTGATTTCTTTAGCGGACAAAAATTTGAGGGAAACCGGCACATCACCGTGTATGGCAACCTGAGTGAAGTTCCGGTGTTTGCGCCTGCCGGCGCGATCATTCCAAAAGACAAACAACAAGGTTGGGGGGCGGGCCTTCAGAATCCAGCTGAATTAGAAATTGATGTCTTCATCGGCAGCACGAATTCATTTGAGCTATTCGAAGACGATGGCAACAGTCTTGCCTATCAACAAGACGCTTATGCAGTCACCACCATCACCCAACAATGTAATGAAAATACATTTACACTCGAAATCGCTCCTCCCTCGGGCGACATTTCTCTGCTGCCAGCAAGTCGCAGCTTCCACTTGAACATATACGGCGTCAATGAAGAGTTCGCCCCAACAGTAATGGTCAATGACAAACCAATACCTGCCAGGTTTACCCATTACCCAATCAAAGAGATGCTATCTATTGATGGTATTGACTGTTCACCGCAGGACAGTGTTACCATAACATCTGAAGTCTTTGGCAAATTATCAGCAAGAGACCGCCGATTAGAATTATTGAAGAAGTTCCTCAAAGAGGCGTATATGGATTCTTGGATTAAAGTAAGTATTGATGCACAACTGCCCAATATTTTGGAGAATCCTGAAATGATCAATATGGCAGGCAATATGCTGACAGCGTCACAGATAAAAGCCATCAAAGACATTTTAGAATACTGATAAAAGCAAAGGCTTGGATTTAACAATGCAAAAATACTCTCTGTTTCTTTTACTTATCGTGGTGGCGATTTCATTAATGGCGGGTTGCAATCCCCTCACCCCCAACACCGGTGAATCAACCATCACAATAACTGATGCTCTCGACCGTGAAGTGACCTTTTCTGATTTGCCAGAAAGAATTGTTATCGCCGGAAGAGGCACCATCATCATCGTTGATGCTCTTCTTGCTTTTCCCGAAGGGCAACAACGATTGGTTGCCTATGCGAAAACTGATCAGGGAAAAGGTTCATTTACGCAGGTTTTGCTGCCTGCACTTGACACTGTCTTTGCCAATGACGCGTCTGCAGAAGAAATCGCATCGCATCAGCCTGATGTAGTGCTATTAAAAACCTACATGCAGGAACTGGGCAATGCTCTCGACCTGCTTTCTATACCCGTGGTCTATTTCAGCATGGAAACTTTCGAAGAGTACCAGAATGAATTACTCACCATGGGAACGCTTTTGGGAGACGCACAACGGGCAGAAGTGCTCGCAGCCTACTATGCAGATATTGTTACAGAAGTCGAACAGAAAACTCAAGAAATTGCAGAAAAGCCTACAGTCCTTTTTTTGTACTATTCATCCAGGGACGGCACGGTAGCATTCAATGTACCTCCCCTGCAATGGGCGCAATCAGAGATGGTAAGAAGGGCTGGAGGCAATCTGGTTTGGTCGTCGATACCGCTTGAAAATAACTGGACAATTGTCAATTTCGAACAAGTTGCCGCTTGGAATCCTGATATCATTTTTCTCACGGCCTATTTCGACAATGTTGACCAGATTAAACAGCAACTGGTAGATGACCCTCAGTGGCAAGCATTATCAGCCGTGGATTCCGGGAATATCTATGCAATCCCAACCGCCTTTTATGCCTGGGATCAACCACACACCCGCTGGGGTATCGCGCAACTATGGTATGCCCAGAAGATTAATCCGCAAAATTACTTGGACTATGACTTCCATTTACTTGCTAATGACTTTTATGCCTTGTTCTACGGCTGGTCACCTGATAAATATGAGCAGGTAATCCGGCCTATTTTGCAGGGAGACATTGACTAAAAACTTATGTCTCAAGACAGTACAAAATCGAGTAAGACAAAAGGACTGCTTCTGCTGACGGCCTTATTGGCTGTAATCGCATTGTTGGCTCTTTTCTTTGGCAGATACCCATCACCGGGCATTACAAACCCATTCGCCTTGGCAACCGACCCGCTGGGTCAGTCCATCATTTTCAATTTGCGAACACCGAGAGTCATTGCTGCCATCCTCCTGGGCATGGCACTTGGTGGGGCTGGCTTCATTTTCCAGCAGAGTTTCTCAAATCCTCTGGTTGAACCGGGGTTTCTTGGCGTTTCACCGGGAGCCGCTTTTGGGTCTGCCCTGGCTATTTTATTGTTTTCTGGTCAATTTTTCTTAATTCAAACATTCGCAATAATTTTTTCACTTGGCGGTTTAGTGCTCTCTCTCCTCATTGCCAGAATCATCCCTGACAACAATTACAAACTAAACCTTGTCTTCAGCGGGATCATAGTTTCGGCCCTTTTTTCAGCTGGACTGGGTATTATCAAATACATAGCTGACCCTTTGAGTCAATTGCCTGAGATCACCTTCTGGCTTTTGGGAGGTTTGTGGTCAGCAGCCTGGCCGAGGATCATCCCCATCATTCTCCCGGTAATGGCGTCTTTTCTGGTTCTACTCATCTTCCGTTGGCGTATCAACTTAATGGGTCTGGATGACCGGGTGGCATTCACCAGTGGATTCAA
>Ga0334882_1004769_pt1 | contig 11150 bp, 9 predicted proteins | sample GraSluR1_MG_5_FD_207226 | JGI IMG/M metagenome (GOLD analysis project Ga0334882, IMG submission 207226) | Sludge microbial communities from methane-producing bioreactor in Wageningen University, Netherlands - Granular Sludge_15_04-R1 | ecosystem: Engineered > Bioreactor > Anaerobic > Unclassified... | reverse complement strand
AAGATAACGTATTTGTACAAAGAAATGTTTCAAAGGATACGGGTATGGGCATGAAAAAGGCCACCCGGAGGTGGCTGGCGTATGGTTTTGGGGTTGTGGCTTAGATTATGCTGCTGTCAAAGTGTGGTGAGGATGACGAGAAAACTACTTGACGCTTGCTCGTTGCTGTGAGTATGTTATCGGCATGCCCAGGGGTGGGCTACTCTTTACGCTACACACGATTATGAACAATGGCCTTGCAGGGTGCAACATTCCCTGTGCAAGGCTTGCAAATAGACATGTGCCAATCTTTGGGGTTGGGGCATGGGAAACTGAGGGATGGAATGGATAAGAAAGACAAGAAAAGCAAGGCTGAAGCACAGCGAGAAGAAGTCATTGCTGACGAGAACGTCCAGGCAAAGCAGGAAGAGACCGGAGCAGAGCAGAAACAGGATGAGCCGGTCATGAGTGAGCTTGAGAAGAAGGAGTTGGAAGTCGTGCAATTGAAGGAAAAGCTTGCTGATGCGCAGGGAGAGATTGCTTCCCTGAAAGAGCAGATGCTTCGCGATCGTGCAGATCTTGAGAACTATAGGAAACGATTGGTTCGGGACAAGGAAGATGCAGTAAGGTTTGCAAACGAGAACCTGATCAAGGATCTTCTTCAACCACTTGATGATTTCAATCGTGCTTTGGAAGCAGCAGAGTCTACCAAAGAGTATGCCAAAGTGCATGATGGGGTGGTCATGGTAAATTCCCAACTGCTCTCCACCTTGGAGAAGAACTGGGGCCTGGAGCGTATTGATGCGGTAGGAAAGGAGTTCGATCCTTCCGAGCATGAGGCTTACCAGGTGGTGATCGATGACTCTTTGGAGACTGAGACAGTCATGGAAGAGTACATCGTCGGCTACAAGTTGCACGGAAGGGTTCTCAGGCCCTCAAAGGTAAAAGTTGGCAAGCCAAACGTTTGACGTTTGGTATAGGTATGAGTACCTTAGGCACGTGGGGAATACCCACACCATCGTGATTGATAATGAGCTAATTTGGAGAGGAGAAATATATCATGGGAAGAATTATTGGAATTGACTTGGGAACCACCAATAGCTGCGTCGCAGTTATGGAAGGAAATGATCCTGTTGTCATCGCAAACAGCGAAGGACAGCGGACCACTCCCAGTATTGTTGGATACACCTCAAAGGGCGACCGCCTTGTTGGCCAGCCGGCAAAGAACCAGATGGTGACCAATGCTGAGAATACCGTGTATTCCATCAAGCGCTTCATGGGTAGAAAGTACCACGAAGTACCCTCTGAGCTGGGCAAGATTCCTTATAAGGTTGTAGCCGGAAACGGCGATAAAATAAAAGTTGAGATTCGTGGAGAGTCCTTCTCCCCACAGGAGATTTCTGCTGCAATTTTGCAGAAAATGAAGAAGACTGCCGAAGATTACCTTGGTGAAAGCGTAACCGAAGCTGTCATCACTGTACCCGCGTACTTCAACGACGCACAGAGACAGGCTACCAAGGATGCAGGCAAGATTGCAGGCCTCGATGTCAAGCGCATTGTGAACGAGCCTACTGCAGCAGCTTTGGCCTATGGTCTGGGCAAGGATACGAATAGGGAAGAAAAGATTGCTGTCTACGACCTTGGTGGTGGTACGTTTGATATCTCCATCCTTGAGCTGGGTGACGGCGTGTTCGAAGTGAAGTCCACCAACGGTGATACCCACCTTGGCGGAGACGACTTCGACCAGAGAATCATCGAGTGGATGATCACTGAATTCAAGAAGTCCAATGCTATTGACCTGTCCAGTGACAAGATGGCATTGCAGAGACTGCGCGAGGCGGCTGAGAAGGCAAAGATCGAGCTCTCCAACTCGACCAGCACCGATATCAACCTGCCGTTCATCACCGCTGATGCAAGCGGTCCGAAGCACCTGCAGATGACACTCTCCCGTGCTAAGTTCGAACAGCTGGTTGCTGACCTGATCGAGCGATCCAAGCTCCCGGTCAAAAACGCTCTTCGTGATGCCGGTCTGACTGCTGCTGACATCGATGAGGTGATCCTTGTTGGTGGTTCCACCAGAATCCCTGCAGTCCAAGCGATGGTTCGCGAGCTCTTCAGCAAGGAACCCCACAAGGGTGTGAACCCAGATGAAGTGGTTGCCATGGGTGCTGCAATTCAGGGTGGTATCCTCGGTGGTAAGGTCAAGGATGTCTTGCTTCTGGACGTAACTCCGCTTTCACTGGGTATTGAGACCCTTGGTGGTGTTTGCACTCGTTTGATCGAACGCAATACCACGATCCCAACCCGAAAGAGCCAGATCTTCTCCACGGCTGCCGATGGGCAGACTGCGGTGAGCATCCATGTCCTGCAGGGTGAGCGTGAGATGGCATCCCAGAACAGGACGCTTGGCAAGTTCGACCTGATCGGTATTCCTGCCGCTCCCCGTGGTGTCCCGCAGATTGAAGTCACCTTCGACATCGATGCCAATGGTATCGTACATGTCTCTGCAAAGGACCTCGGAACCGGGAAGGAACAGAAGATTCGCATCGAGTCTTCCGGTGGCCTCTCCGATGCAGACATCGAGAAGATGGTGCGTGAGGCTGAGGTTCATGCTGAGGAAGATAAGCGCGAACGCGCCCGTATCGACGCCCGCAACGAAGCGGACAGCCTGATCTACTCCACCGAAAAGTCCCTCAAGGAGTTTGGGGACAAGATCGGAAGCGATGACAAGGCTAAGATCGAGCAGGCAATTGCTGAACTTAAGAGTGTGATGGAGAACCAGAGCGCTTCTGCAGAGGAGATCAAGGCCAAGAGCGAGACTCTGCAACAGGCTTCCTACAAGCTTGCTGAAGAGGTCTACAAGCAGAGCGCAGCCCAGGGTGGCGATGCATCGGCATCTCAGGGTGAGGAATCTGCTGCTTCTGAGGAGGCTCCGAAGAAGAGTCCCAAGGATGCAGAGGATGCAGACTTCGAAGTCGTAGACTAAGGAGTCGGTAACAGGGTAGTATACCGTTACGGCTTAACATCATGTCGGCTTCGGCCGACATGATGTTTCTCAGCCCAAATTGTTCTAAGGAAGTCGCATCGTGGCGAAACGTGATTACTATGAAGTGCTTGGAGTCTCGAAGACTGCAGCACTGGACGAAATTAAGAAAGCATATCGCAAGCTGGCGATTGCCAACCACCCGGACAAGAATCCCGGGGATAAGGCGGCTGAAGAACGCTTCAAGGAAGCTACGGAAGCCTACGATGTCCTCGGAGATGAGAAGAAGCGCAAGATGTACGACCAGTACGGCTTTGCGGGTATCGATGGCGCCAATGGTGCCGGACACGACTACTCCAATGTCTATCGTGATTTCAGTGACATCTTTGGTGGTGGTTTTGGTGGTGGTGGGTTTGAGGATATATTCAGTTCCTTCTTTGGAGGAGGCGGAAGGTCACAAGGCCGTGGGGGCCAGCGTGGACCTGAGGCAGGATCTTCCCTGCGCTATGATGTTGATATTGATTTCAAGGATGCAGTCTTCGGGACGAAAGTCGAAGTCGCCTATTCACACCAGGTAGGGTGTGAGGAGTGTCATGGATCAGGATCGGCCGGCGGGAGCGGGACAAAAGTATGTCCTACGTGCAACGGAAGCGGACAGGTTAGGAGAAACAGTGGATTCTTTGCCATTGCCAGTACCTGTCCTACCTGTAACGGCAGCGGTCATGTCATCGAGAATCCCTGTAGTTCCTGTCATGGCACAGGTCTCAAACGCAAACAGCAGAAGGTCAAGGTTACCATTCCGGCAGGAGTGGATACCGGTAGCCGCGTAGTGCTCAGGGGAATGGGAGATGCAGGTGCAAACGGTGGACCCTCCGGTGACTTGTATGTCTACATCAATGTCAAACCCCACAAATATTTCATTCGGCAGGATTACGACCTGTTCTGCCAGATTCCGATCTCGATCACCCAGGCCTCGCTTGGCACTGAGATTCAGGTCCCGACCATCGACGGGCAATCCATCAAGGTCAACATTCCTTCTGGAATCCAGAGTGGCAAGATGCTCAGGATTCGGGAGCGGGGAGTCACGAGGCTCAATTCCACTGACCGGGGTGATATGTACATAAAGGTCATGGTACAAGTTCCCAAACGGTTGGGAATGAAAGCCAAGAAGCTCATGCAGGAACTATCGGATGCGCTGGGAGAAGATACCAGCCCGAATCCAGTTCCCTTTGAAGAATAACGATTACTTGACAGGGCTACCGGATGGTAGCCCTGCTGTCCAACACACGAGGAGCACTACATGGGTGAGAAAATCATCGGCGTTCATGCAATAGAAGAGGGGCTCAAGCGAGCTGTCTCAGGGTCGGTTCTGTATATTTCACGAGGGATGGGAGCGCATACCCAAGCTTTAGAGCGCCAGGCTCAACTCACCGGGGGAAAGGTCATCGTCAAGAAGATTGCCAAGGTTGAGATGGATCGGATGGTTGACCAAGCCGATCATCGTGGTGCAGTACTTGATTTGATGGTGCCTACCAAGGGTAGCCAGGCACGGATACAGAACCTGTCAGTCAGAGAGTTCTGTTCCAGGCTCAAGGAAGACGAAGGTGCCTTGGTCTTGTTGCTTGATGAGATTACCGATCCACAGAACCTTGGAGCCATCCTGCGCTCGGCTGACCAGTTCTCTGTCTCGCTGGTGGTGATACCTGAACGACGCAGTGCTCAGGCCAATACCACCGTGGTGAAGGTCTCCTCTGGAGCCGCCCACTATGTTCCCATTGCGACGGTCACCAATCTTAACCGTGAGCTTGAGTATCTGAAGAGCCAAGGGTTCTGGGCCTATGGGGCCTCCATGGATGGACAGGCCGTATACAAGACTGTTTTCCCCAAAAGAACCGTTCTGGTCATGGGGAATGAGGGCAAGGGTATCGGCCAGCTTACCCAGAAACTGTGCGACCATATGGTGACCATTCCTATGACCGGACATATAGATTCACTGAACGTATCGGTGGCAACAGGCATCTTGCTGTATGAGGTACGAAGGCAACAAGCAGCGCAATAATTTATACAGAATTGGGTATATCAGAAAGGATACGGGCACTTCTCGTATCCTTTTTTTCGATATCTATGCAGTGGTTTTGCACCCAAGTGCATAAAAAAACAATCTTTCCTTGCGCTCAGCGATACTTTTACGTATCATAATATGTAGGAAATTTTCCTACGTAAGGAGAGAAGTAGAAATGAAAAAGACCTTTGCTCTGGTTCTTTGTGTCCTTTTGGCAACAGGATTCCTGTTTGCACAAGGAACGAAGGAAGCCCCTGCGGCAAAACCTGCTGCCACAGACTTCCACATTGGCGTGGTCACCGGTACCGTATCTCAGTCCGAGGATGACCTTCGTGGTGCAGAAAGGCTGATCAGCGAATATGGTTCTGCCTCCAGTGGTGGTATCATTCAGCACGTCACCTATCCTGACAACTTCATGGATGAAGCTGAAACGACCATCAGCGTCATCAGCGGCCTTGCCGACGATCCGAAGATGAAAGCGATCATCGTCAACCAGGCAATCCCCGGCACCACCGAGGCATTCCGCCGCGTCAAGGAGAAGAGACCCGACATCATCACCATCGCTGGTGAAGCTCACGAGGACCCGGGTGTAATCCAGACCTCTGCAGACCTTGCTGTCAACAATGACTTCGTGGCCCGCGGCTATCTGATCATCCGCACTGCTCACGAGCTCGGCTGTGACACGTTCGTGCACATCTCTTTCCCCAGACACCTCAGCTATGAGACCATGAGCCGCCGCGTCGCCATCATGCGTGCCACCTGCCAAGAGCTCGGAATGAAGTTCGTCCTTGAGACTGCTCCCGATCCGACCTCCGACGTTGGTGTTGCTGGTGCCCAGCAGTACATCCTCGAGAAGGTGCCCGCTTGGATTGAGACCTATGGCAAGAACGCTGCATTCTTCTGCACCAATGATGCCCACACCGAGCCCCTGCTCAAGCAGCTGCTCGCCTATGGTGGCTTCTTCATCGAAGCTGACCTCCCCAGCCCGTTGATGGGTTATCCTGGCGCTCTGGGCATCGACCTCTCTGCTGAGGCTGGCGACTTTGCCGCAATCCTCAAGAAGGTTGAAGCTTCTGTCGTAGCAAAGGGTGGCGCAGGCCGCTTCGGTACCTGGGCTTACTCCTATGGTTACACCACCACCGCCGGTCTCGGCCAGCATGCCATCAACGTTGTCAAGGGCGAGAGCGAACTGCTCAAGCTTTCTGACATCATGAAGGCGTACGGCAAGTACACCGCTGGTGCCAAGTGGAACGGCGCTTTCTACACCGATGTCAACACCGGTGTAAGAGCTCGCAACCACATCCTGATTTATCAGGATACCTATATGATGGGCAAGGGCTACATGGGCAATGCTGACCTCATTGTCCCCGAGAAGTATTTCTCCATCAAATAGGGGTATCGTATTGCATCCTTTGGGGGGAGAGTGCTACTCTCCCCCTTTATCACCGTTTATGGGCTTGTAAGGAAGGGGACGTGGTTGTCACTGCTGTCTTTGTGGAGACAAGAGTCACAACCAAGTTTGGAAGGATAGAATAGATGAATGAGAATGAAGTGCCATTGCTGGAGATGAGACACATCAGCAAGGACTTTTTCGGTAACCAAGTGCTCAGTGATATCAACTTTGCCCTGAAGAAAGGAGAGATCCTGGGGCTGGTAGGTGAGAATGGTGCCGGAAAATCCACATTGATGAAGATTCTCTTCGGTATGGATGAGATCCATCAGACCGGTGGATACGGAGGGGATGTCCTGATCAACGGACAGAAGGTGCAGTTTGCATCCCCCATTGATGCTTTGGCTGCAGGTATCGGTATGGTGCACCAGGAGTTTTCCCTGTTGCCCGATTTCACTGCTACCGAGAACATCCTGCTTAATCGGGAACCTTTGAAGTATACGTGGCTCTCCGAAGTGTTCGGGGAGAGAATGAACATTCTTGACCGAAGCGAGATGGAAGAGATTTCCAAGCGTGCCATCGCTCGGCTCAATGTTCCTCTTGATTCGGAGATGGTGGTCTCCCAGATGCCGGTTGGACACAAGCAGTTCACCGAAATCGCCAGGGAACTGAGCAAGGAATCGACCTCGGTGACCGAGGGCATCAAACTGTTGGTGTTGGATGAACCGACTGCAGTGCTCTCCGAGCAGGAGGCTGACAGCCTGCTTCATGCCATGCGCAAGCTCAGTGAAACGGGGATTGCCATCATTTTCATTACCCACCGCCTTCAGGAAATCCTGGATGTGTGTGATACGATCATGGTCATGCGTGATGGCAAGATCATCAAGACGGTACCGGCTGAAGGCGTCGTAATCACCGATATCGCCCGTTGGATGGTTGGACGAGATGTAAACACCGCCCAGCGTCAAGCTCGTGAGTTCGATTATGAAAACAAACCCGTCATTCTCTCCTTGGAGAACCTGTGGGTGGATATGCCTGGTGAAGTAGTCCGCAATGTCAATCTGAATGTACACCAAGGAGAGATCTTGGGCATCGGAGGAATGGCAGGGCAGGGTAAGTTGGGTATCCCCAACGGGGCGATGGGTCTCTTTCCTGCGGGAGGTAAAATTACCTTCGAAGGCAAGCAGATCGAATTGAACAATCCTCGCAACTTCCTGAATGCCGGTATGGCGTTCGTCAGTGAAGACCGTCGTGGAGTGGGCCTGTTGCTGGATGAGACGCTTGAGTGGAATATCTCCTTCACCGCCATGCAAGTGCAGGAAAAGTATCTGAAGAAGTATCTTGGGGGGGCCATCAAATGGCGCGACCAAGATGCAATCGAGGCTGAAACAAGCAATTACGTGAAGCAGATGGAAATCCGTTGTACGAGCACCAAGCAGAAAGCGAAGGAACTCAGCGGAGGCAATCAGCAGAAAGTCTGTCTTGCAAAAGCGTTTGCGGTGGCCCCCAAACTGCTGTTTGTCAGTGAGCCTACCCGAGGAATTGACATTGGCGCCAAATCTCTGGTTCTCAAAGCGCTTCGCAAGTACAACGAGGAGAGTGGTACCACGATTATCATGATCAGCAGTGAATTGGAAGAACTCCGGGCTATCTGTGATCGGATTGCCATCATCAGTGATGGAAAAGTGTTTGGAATTTTGCCGGCAACTACTGATAGTGCCCAGTTCGGCCTTCTCATGGTTGGCCAGACCAGTGCCTTGCAAGAAGGAGGGAGCGTATGACCCTAGAAAAGCTGACTTCTTCAGTCAAAGGCATGGTGACGTCGTTTGGCCTTCCACGAGTCATCATTGCGTTGTTCTTGTTGGTTCTTTTCATTCTTGCTCCTTTTGTGGGAGTGAATGTGGGTACCAGCCTTTCTGATACACTCAACAGGTTCGGCATGAATGCTGTCATGGTGCTCGCCATGGTGCCGATGATTCATAGTGGGTGTGGTCTGAACTTCGGCCTTCCGCTTGGCATCATCGCAGGTTTGCTTGGCGCTACCATCTCCTTGCAAGTGAACATCCCCGGTCCGACTTCCTTTTTACTCGCAATACTCTTTGCGACTCCCTTCGCAGTCATCCTCGGTTGGGGATACGGGCAGTTGCTGAATAAGGTAAAGGGTGGTGAGATGATGATCGCCACCTATGTGGGCTTCTCCAGCGTGGCCTTCATGTGTATCATGTGGCTCTTGCTTCCGTTCAGCAACCCCACCATGGTCTGGGGGTACAGCGGTACCGGCCTTCGTACCACCATCAGCGTGGAAGGGTACTATTTGCATGTATTGAATGACTTCTTGTCCATCAGGCTGAGTGATCACCTGCTCATCCCCACCGGAATGATCCTGTTCTTTGCACTGCTTGCCTTCATTATCTGGGCCTTTCTGCACACAAAGACAGGGACTGCGATGACCGCAGTCGGGTCAAACCCCGTGTTTGCTCGAGCCAGTGGCATCAACGTCGACAAGATCAGGACCTTGAGCGTGGTGATGTCGACCTGGCTCGGTGCCATGGGTATACTGGTGTATCAGCAGAGTTTTGGGTTCATCCAGCTCTATATGGGACCCTTCTATATGGCCCTTCCCGCAGTTTCAGCCATCCTCATCGGAGGAGCCTCGGTGAATAAGGCATCCATCCTGAATGTTGTGGTGGGAACATTCCTCTTCCAGGGTATTGTAACCATGACGCCTTCGGTGATGAACTCCATGATTCACACCGATATGAGCGAGGTCATCAGGATCGTGGTTTCCAATGGTATGATCCTGTACGCCTTGACGAGAAAAACGGAGGCTGTACGATGACGCTGCATATGACCAAAACCCAGAAGGTACTCCGCTTCATGGGCAATAACACCGTTCCTATCCTGTTCCTCATCATTTGTGCGTTCGGGATTCCTCTCAGTGGCTATTCGGCCAACTATCTGGTAAGTGAGGTTATTGTCCGTATCGCCCGTAACTCTTTCTTGATTGTGAGCTTGCTGATTCCCATCCTTGCCGGCATGGGCCTGAACTTCGGAATGACGCTCGGTGCCATGGCAGGCCAGATAGGTCTGATCTTCATCAGCGACTGGGGGATAGCCGGGATTCCGGGTATGCTGCTTGCCATGATCATCTCCACCCCGATTTCCATCATATTGGGATGGTGGTGCGGCAAAATCCTGAACATGGCAAAAGGCCGTGAGATGGTCACCAGCTACATCATCGGTTTCTTCATGAATGGTATCTACCAGATGATCGTCCTGTATGGCATGGGTGCCATCATTCCGATCCGGTCAAACGCACTGGTCCTTCCCCGTGGCTATGGTATCCGCAATACAGTCAATCTGATCGGGATCCGTAAGTCCTTGGACAACCTCCTGACGGTTCGGCTCTTTGGCATTCCCATCCCCTTGGTGACCTTTGCAGTCATCGCTCTGCTCTGTCTCTTCGTGCTTTGGTTCAAGAAAACCAAGCTTGGACAGGATATGCGTGCAGTAGGACAGGACATGGAAGTGGCACGGGCTGCAGGCATCAGAGTGGAGCACACCAGGATTATCTCCATCATCATCTCTACGGTATTCGCTGGATATGGCATGATCCTCTACTTGCAGAACATCGGTACGCTGAATACGTACAACAGCCACATGCAGATTGGCATGTTCAGTGTCGCTGCCCTGCTGGTTGGTGGTGCCACGGTTGCGAAGGCAAACATCCGAAACGTCTTCTTGGGTGTCATCCTCTTCCACTTGATGTTCATCGTCTCCCCGATGGCAGGAAAGAACCTCATCGGTCAGGCTCAGCTTGGTGAGTACTTCCGTGTATTCGTCTCCTACGGAGTCATCACGATTTCGCTCGTCCTCTATGAGGTACGCAAGAAACGTGACCGAGGTCTTGCCGGATTGGTGCTGGCAGCAGAACAGGAGGAGACCGTATGAAACTGAATCTTACCAGGACGTTTTTGATACGGACCGCTGCGATTGCGCTCATTCTTGTCTTCTCGGTGTTTCTCTTCTTCATCGGAAAGCAGCATACCGTCCTCGTAGACAACAAGACGGTTACCGTGAACGGGGTGGAAGTGAAAGCCCTGCAACTTGTAGAAGTGCAGGTCAATTCCCTTGATTCGTTGGAGCTTGCAGCACGGGACCGTGACAAGTTTGATGTTACCGGCCAAAAGCACAAGGTCACCGTTATCTATACTGATGCAAACTGGGAAGAGCATACGATTGTCCGTACCTTCAAGGTTCCCTTGATGCAGGACATGGTGATGATTCTGCTTCCTGCACTGGTGGCCAATCCAGAGGGGGAGCAGAGCCTTTGGCTTGAGAATTACGAGCTGCCTACCTACGCAATGACAGCCCCTGCTGAGGAGCCGGTGGTTACCGATGATCTTGCGGTATTGGTAGAAATCTAATAGCTTCTGAAGCACAACAGGGGGATATCGAAGGATATCCCCTTTGTTGCATAATCGTGAAATATCAGAAGAACTACAACATAAGTTATTAAACTATAAAGAGAAGAGAGAAAAATACAGAAGGATTGGCTTCGATGTACATAGTACACTGCCTGAATTATGCCCGCGTTTCATCGGTATTCATTGACGGGGCAGAAGACAGAGCCTGACTTTGACAGCTAAAACATGAAAAAAAGCTTGCAACTCATTGAGAAGCAAGCTTTTATTTTTCCCTTCCAAAACAGAAATTTGTTTATATAGATTCAGTCC
>Ga0334882_1004767_pt1 | contig 11154 bp, 10 predicted proteins | sample GraSluR1_MG_5_FD_207226 | JGI IMG/M metagenome (GOLD analysis project Ga0334882, IMG submission 207226) | Sludge microbial communities from methane-producing bioreactor in Wageningen University, Netherlands - Granular Sludge_15_04-R1 | ecosystem: Engineered > Bioreactor > Anaerobic >... | reverse complement strand
GTGAAAGCCAAGGTTATATTTATAATGGTTCACAAGGATGCCGTGCCTTCAGAAATACGTGCTAAGCTGGGGTTTTAGTTAAACCATATAATGAAAAAGCCTCCTCACTGAAGGGGGCTTTTTTTTGTTCATAGAGTTCAATAAATTGGAGAGGGTACCGGAGTGACCAGGGTGAGCCGGAGCGACTGAGTGACTACCGGGTGTTTACTGAAGTACTATTGAATGACTACCGGGTGTATACTTAAGGGCCGCCGGAGCGATTAACGTCAGGCCAGAGAAAGAAGATTACAACCTCTTATGTCAGAATTATCGTATCTGCCGGTGACTTCAAAAGTTCCGTTGTCATGGAGCCGGCAGAGGTCTGCGGTTGCAATAAATGAGCACGACCAGAAGTTTGCGAGGTCTATTACATTTACTGTTCCCGATGCTCCCGGAGAGTCTGTAAGTGACATCGGGTCATTGATATCTCCGGCCAGAACCTTCATCCACGGAGGGGTGTGAAAGAGGCCTCCCTCTTCTGAATATGCCTGGCTCAGAAGCTCCGTCATGCCATACTCCGAATGGATTGTCCGGGTTCCGAAAGCATTGTTCAGAATCCCGTGAAGCTCTTCCCTGACCATTTCACGCCGCAGACCCTTCATGCCCCCTGTCTCCATTATTATCACCTCCGACAAATCGGAAGCATGGCTCTCTGCCAGGTCAAGAAGGGCGTGGGTTACCCCGAGAAGGATTACCTTGCGTTCCGACCCTCTTAGCCTGTTTATCGTCACGAGCAGGTCGGAGTAGTTGTTTTTATAGAATCCGCTTGCAGGACTGCCTGTCTCTCTTATCAGCCTGTCTGCCATATAGACAAGTGATGAGCCCTCTCGCTCAAGATATGAAGGCAGCATGGCCAGAATGACATAGTTCGAAGGATCGCCGTAGAAATACCTGAAGCCCCTGGTAAAGCTCTCTTCGTACATTCTTGTACTTAATACATAATGTTTCGATGCAGCTGAACCGGTCGTGCCGCTGCTGGTAAATACCAGTTCGGGTTTTGCTGTGCTGTTGCTGACAACCCTGTGGTTCCTGAAAAATCCTGCAGGCATGAAGGGAATCTGGCTGAGTGACTCTATATTGTCGCAGTCGGTGCCTAAAAGGTTAATGAAACGGGAATAGACAGGATTGAACTCCGACTGGTACCTGAAGACCGACAGTGCAAGAGATTCAAAATCTGCAGGCTTAACATTGAATATCTCCTTCGGAAACTCCATTTCAATAAGGAAAATTTGATGTTCCGTCTGGCTGATAGACCCACCTGAACCTGCATTCAGCATATGGCAGTCCGTCGCGCTCTTCAGTTATAACATCAAGGATAACCAACTTTGCATAGTGCGAGTCCGGCGACCGGTAGAGCCAGACCTGATTTGCAGCTACCTGCCGGCCCAGCTCTGTCCAGATAAAGTCAGAAGCCTCAAACGTCAGAATGCTGTTAAAAGCCGTAATCGCTTCACTTTCTATTTGGTAGTCACCATACAGCGAAAAAGGGGAAGTGTTGAGCGCCGGCGGTCCGTTAAAGACCACTGAAGTAATGACACCTCCGGCGCCTGTCTCTGCAATTAGTGTTATGTCAGGAAAGGGAGATCCGTCAGTGCGGGTTAGCGAAGCTGTTGCAAAATGAAATCCCAGTGCGTAGAAGGAAAGCTCGCTCTGGTATAGCCGGTTATCGATAACATTCTCACCGCGGCGCTTATCATCGTCCTTTTTGCATGATACCAGCGTCAGTAAACCCGACAGTATTATAACGGATATCCTGTTCATCATTTTATTAAAAACCCCTGATGGCAGTGATGCCCGGGAGCTTTTTACCCTCCATGTACTCAAGCATGGCACCGCCCCCTGTGGAGACATAGCTTACTTTATCTGCCAGTTTGTTTTTGTTGATGGCAGCTACGGAATCGCCTCCCCCAATGAGGCTGAAAGCGCCTTCAGCCGTTGCTTCAGCAATAGCAATTGCAATTTCTGAGGTTCCCTTCGAAAACTTCTCCAGCTCGAACACACCCATAGGACCGTTCCAGAGTATCGTCTTTGATTTCAGTATAACATCGCTGAAAAGATCAATACTCTTCTCGCCAATATCCAGACCCAGCCATCCGTCTCCTACCTTGTCGGCATCAGTAACTTCCACATCAGCAGATGCATCAAACCTGTCACCGTTTACGCTGTCAACCGGCAGCAGAAGATTCACGCCCTTCTCCCTGGCCTTAGCCATAAGCTCAAGAGCCAGATCAAGCTTGTCCTCCTCGCAAAGCGACTTGCCGATATTACCACCCATAGCCCTGATAAAAGTATAGGCCATACCGCCTCCGATTATCAGATTGTCGCATCGACCAAGCAGGTTTTCTATTATAAGTATCTTATCAGACACCTTTGCTCCGCCCATAATTGCAGTAAACGGCCTCTTCGAACTCGTCAGAACCGTGTCCATGGCTGCAAGCTCGCTGTTAATCAGGAAGCCGAACATCTTCCTGTCTTCAGTAAAATAATCCGCAATTACCGCTGTTGTTCCGTGTGCCCTGTGAGCAGTTCCAAAGGCATCGTTTACATATACGTCAGCATATCCGGCAAGGGTCTTTGCAAACTCTTTCTGCCTGAGCTTAAGTTCCGCCTTTGCGGCTTTCTTCTCCTCTTCAGTTGCCGTATCAGGAAGAACAGGCTTACCCTCCTCCTCAGGATAAAACCTGACATTCTCAAGAAGAAGAACATCACCGGGCCTGAGGTCACCGGCCATGGCTGCTGTCTCCTCACCAAGAGCGTCGGCAGCGAATTTCACCTTTAAACCCAGGTGCTGCTCAAGCACAGGCAGAACCGGCTTCAGTGAGTATTTTTCCTCGCGGCCTGACGGTCGGCCAAGGTGTGACATCAGGATCACCGACCCGCCATCACCCGTAATCTTCTTTATTGTAGGCAGAGCGCCTCTAATTCTCGTATCATCGGTAACCGTGAAACTCTTTTTGTCAATCGGCACATTGAAATCCACCCTCACAATCGCTTTCAACCCCTTGAAATTAAAATCTTCTATCATCTTCATAACCTAAGCCTGTTTATAATATTAAATTGCGTATCCAAACTGCAAAATTACTACTTTTTTCATCATTTTTTTATTGCACCTTCACCGGTACACAACAGCAGGTGGTCTGAAAAATTATTCTTTTGTCAGGAACCAGGGGATTTATTCATCAGTTGCCAACTCTAATCGCCGAAGTGTGTACAATAGCATTATTTTCTATTTTTGTAATTCAGCAAAACGCGGTTCCAATGTTTTTCAGAGATATTCCGGGGCAGAATGAGATAGCCGAGAGGTTGCGCAAGAGTGTATCAGACCAGCGCGTAAGCCACGCACAGCTCTTTGCAGGCAATGAGGGATGCGGCCATTTTGCCATGGCCCTGGCGTACGCACGGTATATTTCCTGTCTTTCGCGCACTGATACAGATGCATGTGGAGAGTGTCCCGCCTGCATTAAGTATGAGAAACTTATCCACCCCGACCTGCATTTTGTATTTCCAATCTTCCGTACCAAAAAATTTACCGACCCGGTTTGTGACAACTTCCTGCCCGACTGGAGGTCTTTCGTCACCGCCAGTCCCTTTTTTAATCTTAACGGATGGCTCAATGCCCTGGATGTTGAAAATGCCCAGGCAATAATCTATGCTGCCGAAGCATCTGAGATATTGCGCAAGCTGAGTCTGAAAACCTTCGAAGCCGAATACAAAATTATGATCATCTGGCTGCCTGAAAAGATGCACCAGACAGCTGCCAACAAACTGCTGAAGCTTATTGAGGAGCCACCCGACAAGACACTCTTCCTCCTGGTTTCGGAGGAGCCTGACAGAATCCTCCCCACAATACTCTCGCGATGCCAGATTACCAGGTTCAGAGGTGTGGGCAGCAGCGACCTCACTGCCTACCTGGCCGGCAAATACTCTCTGACACCGGAAAAAGCGAGTGAAATAGCATATGTCTCAAACGGCAACCTGGTAAAAGCCAGCACAATAACCAGAGATGCCGACGAACCAAATTCTGATCTGGAAAGCTTCCGTTCCCTGATGCGCCATGCCTGGAAGCGAGACCTGGCAGCCCTTTCGGAATGGTCGGAGAATATGGCTGCCACAGGAAGGGAGGCACAAAAAAGGTTTCTTGCTTACTGCCTGGGACTTATCAGGGGTAACTTTGTTATGAACCGCAATAACGGTAACGCTGATCTTACCTTCATGACAAATGAAGAGTCGGGCTTCTCGGAGAAGTTTTACCCGTATGTCAATGAAAGAAATATAACATCTCTGTACGGAGAATTCAATACTGCCCACTACCACATCGAATCCAATGGCAATGCAAAGATAATCTTCCTGGACCTTTCACTGCAGGTATTGAAGTTAATAAAGTCCTGATTTTGATTATAAGATCTGAATTAGTTACTTTTGCCGTTACAATATATAAACAAAATATTCCCAGCTGTTGCCTGAGGAGTCACCGGAAAACAGAATAACAGTATTACCGGAAGAGGAAAGACGCAACAGCTTTATAGAAATGATATGATTGATAATGAAAACCTGCAGGCCGGAACCCCTGAGGAGATAAGCCTGCCCGATATAAAATACAGAAGAGGACTTAACAAACTGGATGCCTGGAACTGGCTGGGCGACCTTAATGTATGTCCCGACAGGGAAGAAATCGTCGAGGTCCGTTTCAAGAATACCCGTAAGGGTCTCTTCCGTAACATCAACCATTTAAGACTTGAGATAGGCGACATAGTAGCCGTAGAGGCATCGCCGGGACATGACATCGGAAGGGTGTCGATGACCGGCCCGCTGGTACGCGAACTGCTGAAGAGGCTGCGGACAATACCTCCCATAGATGAAATGCGCAAGGTATACCGGAAGGCAAAACCGGCCGATATAATTAAATGGGAAGAGGCAAAAAGCCTCGAAGACAAGACAATGCTGAGGTCGCGCGAGATAGCAGACAGTCTTAACCTCGATATGAAGATTGGTGATGTTGAATACCAGGGAGACAAAACAAAAGCAATTTTCTACTATATCGCCGATGAAAGAGTCGATTTCAGACAACTGATAAAAGTACTTGCCGAAGAGTTCAGGATAAGGATTGAGATGCGGCAGATTGGAGCAAGACAGGAGGCAGGACGAATAGGAGGTATAGGTTCATGTGGCAGGGAGCTTTGCTGTGCAACTCATATAACATGCTTCGCATCTGTCACGACAGCGCATGCCAGGTACCAGGATATATCGCTGAATCCGCAGAAGCTGGCTGGCCAGTGCGGAAAACTTAAATGCTGCCTGAGTTATGAGGTCGACTGCTATATCGATGCCCAGAAGGGATTCCCTCACAAAGAGATACCCCTTGAAACAGCAGATGCCACATATTACTTCCAGAAAATGGAGGTGCACAAGGGAATATACTGGTATTCTCAGGATCAGTATTCCAACCTGAACATGACACCGGTCCCGGTTGACAGAGTAAAGAGTGTCAGGGAGATGAACCGCGCAGGAAAGAAGCCTCAGAAACTGATTGAGGGAGAGGATCAGTATGCCCCGGCAAAACAGGGAGATAACAATACCAACAACGATAGTATTACACGCTTTGACAAACAGGCCCCAAAAAGCAGGCCTAAGCATAAATATAAAAAGAAGTTCAGAAAGCCAGATGGTAACAGGAACCGGAAAGTTTAAGCTCTCTTTGCTGGCACTTATAGCTGCCATAACTGTTTCATGTAATCCTGAGATAATGTATTTTGATCATGCCGATTTCAGGAACAATGAATGGGACCGTCAGAATAAACCGGTTTTTGAGGCGGAGATCACAGACACCCTCACTCCTGCACGAGTAGATATTAATCTTCGTACCGGATCTGATTATCCCTACCGGAATATATACCTGTTCGTCTCAACATTCGCCCCTGGCGGAGAGCAGGTAACAGATACACTCGAATATATGCTGGCTGATGAAAGAGGGAGAAGATATGGAAGCGGCAGAGGAGACATAAGAGAACTGAACCTCAGCTATCGGCAGAACGTCTACTTCCCCGAATCAGGTACATACAGGTTTGTAATTGAACATGCAATGCGTACCGAAGTCCTGAAGGGAGTCTATGATATCGGGATAAAGATCAGAAGGCAGTAGGGAAAAGGAGATAACAGAGTGGGAAAGAACAAACTCAGCAAGTGGGCCGAAATGGAGAACTGGGACTTTGTACTGCAACCCGGTTTGGATGAAGTATTTGGCAGGGATTACCACCTTAAGGGCAGGTGGAAAAGCGATTTCTTTAAGAATGATAAACCCCTGGTTCTTGAGCTCGGATGCGGCAAGGGAGAATACACAACAGGCCTGGCAATGCTTTTTCCTGAAAAGAATTTCGTCGGCATCGACATCAAAGGTGCCCGAATGTGGCGTGGGGCAAAAACCACATTCGACCACGGACTGAAAAATGTTGCATTCCTGCGTACGAGAATAGAGTTCATCCGTTCATTTTTCCACAAGGCTGAAGTGGATGAAATCTGGATTACCTTTCCTGACCCGCAGGTGAAAAAAAGAAGAGCAAAAAAAAGACTCACCAGCCCTCTCTTTCTGAATGCATACCGCTCTTTCCTCTCACCGGAAGGAATTGTACATCTGAAGACCGACAACAAACAACTTTTTGATTATACCCTCAGGGTGCTGAAGCATAATCGTCTGAAGATAAAGATAGCTACCGATAACCTCTATGAAAGCAGTGTCGAAGGAGAGATACTATCCATCAAGACGCATTATGAAAAAATATTTCTTCAGCAGGGTATCCCGATAACATATATTCAGTTTGAACTTAACAATGAAATCGACCCGCTCCTCCCGGAAGAACAAGAATCCTGATAACGATGGGTTCTTTGATAGGGTATACGATGTAGTACGCCAGATACCCCGTGGAAGAGTAACATCATACGGCGCTATAGCGAGATACCTCGGAACAGGGCGCTCTGCAAGGATGGTGGGCTGGGCCATGAACAACTCACACACGGCCTTCAGCAAAGCCGGAATGCAGGAAGCAGAATCACTGTTTGTTCCGGCTCACAGGGTAGTAAACCGTAACGGAATGCTGACAGGCAAACACCACTTTGGAACACCCGGTCTTATGAGAGAATTGCTCGAAAACGAAGGTCTGATAATCGAAGACGACATCATTGTAAATTTCCATGACCGCTTCTGGGATCCTGCCAGTGAATTGTAGGTACTATGCCCCGATCAGGCATCCTGACCAGCCAGTGTAAATTATTATAACATTTTTTTTATCTACCTTTGCCGTTATTTATATTTAATTTAAATAAACTTAAAAAGATTTCCAATGTACAGCAGAGAGAGTATACTTGAGGCACTGAAGGGAGTTGTTCATCCCGGAACCGGGAAGGACATAGTTACGATGGGACTGGTTGCCTCGGTATCGTCAGATGAAAAAGGCATTACGGTAATTTTGTCGCCCGAGAAGTCCAATGATCCTGCAATAAGCACATTGCGAAGCACTTGCGTAAAAGTGATAAAGGAAAAGCTGGGACCGGATACCCTGATAGCAGATATTAAAATCACCCCAAAGATAGTTGTGGAAAAGATGCAGGCCAGGGAAAAGAAAGCTGACGATCCGCTTCCCGGTGTTGAGAATATCATTGCAGTCTCATCAGGCAAGGGTGGTGTAGGAAAAAGTACCATTGCCGTGAACCTTGCTGTAGCACTGGCAAAAATGGGTTACAGAACCGGGTTGCTTGATGCCGACATCTTCGGTCCGTCAATTCCGGTAATGTTCGCAACCGCTGGCCATAAGCCTGAAGTGAAACATGCTGATGGCAAGGATATAATAGTCCCTCTGGTACGATATGGCGTTAAGGTATTATCTATTGGGTTTTTCGTCGACCAGTCTGATGCTGTTGTTTGGAGGGGCCCGATGGCTTCCAATTTCCTTAAGCAGCTTATTACCCAGGGAGACTGGGGTGAGCTTGACTATCTAATAATTGATCTGCCTCCCGGTACAAGCGATATACATCTGACCATGGTGCAGGAAGTGGCCGTAACGGGTGCTATTGTGGTTACCACCCCTCAGGAGGTGGCACTGGCAGATGCAATAAAAGGTATTGCAATGTTCAGAAGTGAAAAGATAAGTGTTCCTGTACTCGGCCTGGTTGAAAACATGTCGTGGTTCACGCCAGCGGAACTACCTGAAAACAAATATTATATCTTCGGAAAAGAGGGAGGAAAGAGACTGGCCGAAAAACAGGGCGTGACATTGCTTGGTCAGATACCGGTGGTGCAATCGATATGTGAAGGTGGAGACAGAGGAAAACCTGTTGCACTCGAAGATTCGGCAAGCGGTATTGCATTTAGAGAACTGGCAGCAAAAGTAGTTGATAAAACAGATGAGAGAAATAATTCTGAAGACCCAACAAAAAGAGTAATAATTAATTAAAATACCATGTCAGACAATTTAGTTGAGAAAGTAAAACAGGCCCTCGAAAAGGTAAGACCATATCTGCAATCAGACGGTGGTGATATCGAACTTGTTGAAGTAACACCCGGAAATGTTGTGAAAGTAAGGCTTACAGGTGCATGCCACGGCTGTCCTTACAGCATGATGACCCTGAAAGCAGGTGTTGAGCAGGCCCTTATTAAGGAAGTCCCGGAAATAAAGGAAGTCGTCTCTGTCAACTGATAGGAGCACCATTTTTTATTACCTTTGCTATACTATAGTCGCTTCACAACAGTTTATAGTATAAAATATCGCATTTGAGATCATTCAGGCATTCATATCAGTTTGTACTCTGCCTGGTGCTGTTATTTCTTGCATCTGCCTGTTCAGTTGAGAAGAATACGGGAGCCAGCAGGTTTTATCATAGCCTGACAGCCAGATATAACATTTACTTCAATGGCTATGAAAGCTTTAAGGCTGGTGTCGATAAGGTTAACAGGGCTCATAATGATGACTTCGGAGGTCTTCTCACTCTCTTCGAATTCAGCAATCCTTCCTCGGCAAAAGTCAGCGCTGCCGATATGCAGGCGACCATCCAGAAAATGTCAAAGCTTATTACCCTGAAGTCAATAACCGCCAGGCCTGAAAAAAAGGATAACCAGCCCCTGCGGGAGGAAGACTTCTACAACAGGAAAGAGTATAACAACTGGGTGGATGATGCGTACCTCCTTATGGCAAAGGCTCGCTTTTACCTCAGGGAATATGACCAGGCGAGAGCCACAATAGCATTCAACAGTGAAAACAGCAGCGACCAGGAGATAAAGACCGAAGGTTCAATATGGCTTGCCAGGATACACAATGAGACCGGAAATACCGCTGAAGCGGCAAGGATACTTGGTGAAACCGGGAATCCCGAGGCTATGCCATCCTCACTGCGATCAATGTATTATACTACCCTGGCTGATGTCTTCCTGAGGCAGAAAAGGTATTCAGAGGCGATTGATCCTCTTGAGAAGGCAGTAGAGGAAACAAAGGGTAAACGTCAGAAATACAGGCTTACCTTTTTGCTGGCACAGCTGTATGGAGAGACCGGCCAACCCGACAAGGCGATTTCTGCCTTCACCGATGTAATAAAGATGAGACCTCCGTATGAGGTTGAATTCAATGCGCGTATTGGCATGGCTACTGTCTTTGATGTTTCAGCAGGCAGCTCTGCCAAAATCAAAAGCGACCTTCTTTCAATGACCAGAGATGCCAAGAACAAAGAATATCTCGATCAGGTATACTATGCCCTTGGAAGACTCTCTGAGAAGGAAGGTAATACCGATGAAGCTCTTGGTTATTTCAGGCAGGCAGCATGGTCGGGAGGCTCGGGAACAAACGGAAGAGGAAGAGCTTACCTGGCCCTGGCAGGCCATTATTTCGATATCCCCGACTATCTGAATGCCAGAAATTATTATGACAGTGCCGTAGTATTCCTTGATGAACAATACCCTGACTTTAATGCCATAAAAACCAGGTCTTTAAATCTTTCAGAGCTGGTTGATCAGCTTGAGATCATCAGAACCGAGGATAGTCTCAGAAGAGTGGCGACAATGAGCGAGCAGGAAAGGTCAATGCTGATAGCCGGCATCATTGAGGAGGTGCGTCAGGAAGAGATCAGAAGGGCTGAGGCTGGTAGTTCATCAGATATGTATAATCTGGGGCAATACTATGAAAGCGAGCGAAGATTTCGTGACAACATAGAGATGGAGGGCCAATGGTATTTTTACAACCAGGCTGCCCTGACCTTCGGAAGAACAGAGTTCCGCCGGAGGTGGGGTGAACGTAACCTTGAGGATAACTGGAGAAGAAAGAACAAACAAACCATTCAGTCATTGGGAGAGATAAGTGATGACAGCCCTGGTGCTGTTAGTGATACAGCAGCCTCGGCAGACGACCCCATGAGCCAGGAATACTATCTCAGGAACCTGCCTGTAAATGATTCCCTGATGGCAATTTCAAGGGAGAGGTCGGCTAATGCCCTCTACACTGCCGGAGGCGTCTTTGCCTCAAAATTTGATGATATACAGAGTGCCGGAAGTACATGGAACAGCCTGGTATCACAATTCCCTGACCACGATCTGACCCCGCAAACATATTACCAGCTGTATCTGCTCTACCGTGAAAAGGAGCCATCAAGGGCTGAAGCATACAGGCAATCACTGCTGACAAGGCATCCTGACTCTGATTTTTCGAAGATACTTACCGACCCCGACTATTTCAGGAAACAGAGAGAGAATGAAATACGTATGTCAGAAATGTACGAGAAAGCCTATGAACTCTACCTTGAAGGAAAGTATCCGGAAGCAAGAAATGAATGTGAAAACATCATAAGCACTGCACCCGCCAACGAGCTTATTCCAAAGGCACGTCTTCTGATGGCCCTTACATATGCAGCAACAGGAGAAGAGAAAGAATACAGAGATCATCTGTCAGCACTGGTAAAGGATTATCCGTCAACAGAACAGGCGACCCGTGCAAGAGAACTGATGGGGGTTCTCGATGAGGAGAAACCTGAACTGCGTATTGAGGAGGACAGGCAGATAGCAGCAGAAATCTACTTCTACGAACCGGAAGAGTCACACCTGTTTGTGCTTATCATAGAAGACCCCGCCTTCAATATCAATCA
>Ga0334882_1004765_pt1 | contig 11155 bp, 5 predicted proteins | sample GraSluR1_MG_5_FD_207226 | JGI IMG/M metagenome (GOLD analysis project Ga0334882, IMG submission 207226) | Sludge microbial communities from methane-producing bioreactor in Wageningen University, Netherlands - Granular Sludge_15_04-R1 | ecosystem: Engineered > Bioreactor > Anaerobic > Unclassified... | reverse complement strand
GATATGACTCGCCGTTCTCTGTGTATCGGCTTTGCATGCCAGTATTATAGAATTCATAGTTTTCCATCTTCCCTAAAACTCTGTTCATTTCATTTCTGGGTATTTTAACCGCATTTTCCGCAAATGCTTTCGCGATTTCATCATAGAATGTCTCGTTTCTGATTTGGGAATAGATGAAGAGCAACGATGTCTCTGTTTGATAGTGTATTATATATAGCAAGTTATCAACATCACACAATTGACCGATTTCGAGCCAGATAGGGTTTGTTTTACTTTTGGCAATCGCTACAATAGTATTGTTTGAATAGTTTCTGTAGATCTCATCCTCAACACCACAAATACTTGGGAACTCATTATCAATAAGAAAACTAGAGACCTTGAATATTTTAGCGTGACAATTTGGCTTTATATCATGTAATGAAACTGTCGGTTCTGGCATTCCCTTAGCTTTAACAAATTCGTTTGTGACGTTTTTGTTGGCAGCTTCTCCAAATATCTTTTGGTCACTAATCCCAATAATGATGTCTTGCCAAATGGCATCGGTTGAGAACAACCTGCAATTCTCAATTGCTAGACTCTCGTCGTTCATCGCTACGAACTTTGCGCTTCCTATATTTGGAGCATTTGTTCGCGTAAAACGCCCGATGAATTGAAGTATACTAGCTAAAGACTTATGTGCCTCATGTATAGCAGCAATTTTTAGGTTCGGAAAATCAAATCCTTCGCCAAGCATATTAACACATATTATTCCGTCGATTTTTTTCGCTCTAAGTTGCTTGATTGTGCGCTCTAAGGATTTGTATGTGGTTGAACTATCAATTCGTTTCAATTTTAGGTCTGTGTTATCCTTATAGATAGACTCTAGAGTCTCAGCCTTTTTCTTTGTATTAGTCCTAACCATCACGTAGTGATCAAATCCTTGAGCCTTATCATTGAGAAAGACTCTCTCTGCTTCAATAGCGATCAATCTGTCTTTTTCTGGAGCTTCTTCAATTGGTATATAGGTTATCTCGCCAAAAATTCCGTCCCTATATGCCATTGACAGAGGATATGAGTAAACTTGCTCTCCTCTTATCTCTTTTTTGTCAAGTCGAAAGGGAGTGGCCGTGACAAGCAGTACACTTGCATGTCGCATATTGAGAAGAATCTTCTGCCATGTGTCAGCAGGGACATGATGGGCCTCATCTACCACAATATAATCAAACAAACCACTATCAGAGCTTTCTGATAATGATAGAGAAACTTTGGGTGTTCCAACAACTACATCTGCTGTTATAACGAATTCACTTTGGGCTTCAGAATACATTTTCTTGAGTTCAAATACAGCCGGCGGTCGCACTCCCTTATCAAAAACACCAATTTGCTTTAGAGTTTTTAGATTCCTATAGTCATCACTAATCTGACCACGAACCACAATACTAGGTGTTACAATTAGCGCTTTCTGCTTCGCTAGTACATAAGGAGCCATCATTAGTACGGCTGTTTTCCCTGATCCTGTAGGCATAACTATGATGTTAGCCTCTTTTATATTCAAGGTTGCATGAGCTGCAATAGCATGAATAGCTCCTAGTTGAGCATTGCGCAAGCCCTTTAATCCTTTATCAGCACGAGGATAACGCAACTTATCATACACGTCAGAGAAGTAACTCATTAAAGCTTTTCGCCCCAGTTCGACTCAATATGCTTCCAAGGAAACATGAGGATGAGGCATCTGCAAATTGAAGAAATATTGAGTATGAAGGCTAGCGTAGCTCCATAATCAGGGGTTCCATCAGATTTGGTAAGAGTAAACACCAAAGTTCCAGTCAAAGCTTCGTGTGAAACATGCTTATTGGTTATTATCACCGGGACATGTGAATCTTTAGTACGCTTGAAACTGTAAAAGAAACCTGTTCCAGTTGAAGTCATTCCTCCTGGAAGACCACATTCAATACGTATGGTACTGTGACCCACTTGATCAACAATTGACATTTCTTTCATCGCCTAAACCCCCTGTACCCAATGCGCTTAAGCCATTTATGTCTGGTGAAACCTCAAGCTTTGCTCCCGGAACCAAAAGATTATGATGAGCGTTTTCTATTCAGCTAGATCACTACAAACAAGCTCTGCCTGTTCGAGTACGAGTTCGGTAGCCTTTGCCTGTTTGTCGGGTGGATATCCGTATCTCCTGAGTATTCGCTTTATTATCACTCTCATCTTTGCCCTGACGTTTTCTCTAACGGCCCAGTCGATGGTAATGCTATTCCTGACTGAACGCAGCAACTCCTGAGCGATCAACTTGAGCGTATCGTCTCCAAGGACCTCTACCGCACTATCGTTAACTTCAAGTGCATCATAGAAGGCTATCTCGTCTTCGGTAAGCCCAAGCTCTTCGCCTCTCTTTGCTGCATCGCGAACCTCTCTAGCAAGGGTGAGCAGTTCTTCCATCACCTCTGCTGTTTCTATCGCTCTATTCTGATAGCGCAGAATGGACTCTCTAAGCTTTTCGGAGAACTTTCTTGATTGGACGATGTTCTTCCTTCCCCTAACTTTGATCTCTCCTTCAAGTAGCTTTCTGAGAACCTCGGCGGCAAGGTTTTTCTGTGGCATGTTTCTTATCTCTCCGAGGAATTGCTCGGATAGAATAGAGAAATCCGGTTTCTTGAGACCGGCTGCCGTGAACACGTCAACTACCCCATCAACAGAAACAGCTTTGGAGACTATCTGTCTAATCGCATACTCGATCTCTTCGGGATCTCTCCTTTTCATTGAGTAGCTCTTTGCGAGCACGGCTTTCACAGCCTGGAAGAAACCCACGTCGTCCCTGATGCTGAGTGCCTTCTCATGCGGAACGGAAAGAGCGAATGCTTTTGAGAGTTGCTCGACTGCCTGAGAAAACCTTTCTTTGCCGTCCTTTTGCCCAAGTATGTGTTCTTGCGCGTTTACCAAAAGCTTCAAGCGAGTCTCATTGGTCCCCTGTTTCCAGGATGACCAGTCAAAACCATAGAACATCCCGCAGCAGATCTCGTATTTCTCGATCAATGCAGTAACGGCTTCCTCTTTGTCGATAGTTGTAGTTCCCTTTCCTCCACTTGCCGTGTAGGTGCCCAGTGCATTTCTTAGTTCGTTGGCGAGGCCGAGATAATCAACGACAAGGCCCGCGGGTTTCTCTTTGAACACCCGATTAACGCGAGCTATAGCTTGCATAAGGCCGTGGGATCGCATCGGTTTGTCAACATACATCGTATGAAGACTGGGCGCGTCAAAGCCTGTCAACCACATGTCTCTTACAATTACTATTCGGAAGCAATCTTTCGGGTCTTTGAATCTCTTGGACAACTGTTCACGCCTGACCTTGTTTCGGATATGTTCTTGCCATTCAACAGAGTCTGAAGCAGAACCCGTCATAACGACCTTTACAATACCCTTGTCATCGTCTTTATTGTGCCAATCTGGTCTTAGCGCAACGATAGCGTTGTACATATCTACACAGATCCTTCTACTCATACAGACAATCATGGCTTTACCTTCATCGCCAATATAGCGATACATACCATCAGCGCGATCTTCGAAGTGATTAACAATATCGCCGGCGATAAACTCTACACGTTCAGGTGTACCGACGATCGCCTCCAGCTGCGCCCATTTTGTTTTAAGCTCCTCCTTGTGATCGACTTCTTCCCCTTCGGTCACTTCTTCGAATTGCTCGTCTATAAGGGGCAACTCGTTTTCTCTAATCGCCAGTTTTGCTATTCTTGATTCGTAGTAAATCGGTACAGTAGCTCCATCTTCGACCGCTTGCTCGATATCGTAGATGCTAACGTAATCGCCAAAGACCGAGCGGGTACTCTTATCGGAAAGCTCAATTGGTGTTCCGGTGAAACCTATGAAAGAGGCGTTAGGAAGCGCATCGCGCATGTGCCTTGCGTAACCGTCTATGAAGTCATACTGGCTCCGGTGAGCTTCATCTGCGATGACAACTATATTCCTGCGTTCGGACAAAAGAGGCATATTGTCTTCATCATCGATAGGAAAGAACTTGTGAACTGTTGTAAATATAACCCCTCCAGAACTTGTTTGAAGCAACGCCCGAAGATTCGCCCTGCTCTCGGCCTTAACCGGCTTCTGCCTGATAACCTCATCACAGCGGGCGAAGACTCCGAACAGCTGATCATCAAGATCGTTTCTATCCGTAAGAACAACGATAGTCGGGTTTCGCATGTCCTTGTGGGATACTATTCGCCCTGCATAAAAGACCATCGTCAGACTCTTCCCCGAACCTTGAGTATGCCAGATTACACCGGCCCGTTTGTCGCCTCCTATACCAGAAGCCTTTACAGTTGATTCCAGAGCGGCATTTGCCGCATGACGCTGATGATAACCGGCCATTTTCTTTGCAAGAACACCGCCACCCTGATCTTCAAAGACAATGAAGAACCTGATCATCTCTAGAAACTTCTTCTTTTCGAAGATCTCCTCAATAATCACGTGTAGATCAGGCTCACCCTTCTCAATATCTCCCTTCTCATCTATGACTCTCCACGGCATGAACCACTCCCAGCCGGAAGTAAGCGTTCCTATCTTTCCATATATCCCGTCTGATACGACAACCGCCTCGTTATAATTAAACAAAGATGGGATCTGACTCTTATATGTTTGTATCTGCTTATATGCCGAATATATGTCTGCCTCTTCGGAGGCTATATTTTTCAATTCAAATACTGCAAGCGGCAGCCCGTTGACGAATATTACGATATCCGGCCGTCTCTCGTGACGGTCCTCAACCACAGTAAACTGGTTAATTGCCAGGAAATCGTTGTTTTCTGGATTCTCGTAATCGATGACCTTAATAATATCGGCTCCGATTGAATTGTCTGCCCGCCTGAACTCAACCGAAACTCCCTCCACAAGATACCTGTGAAGCGTGTGATTGTTGATAACAAGCGATGGGGAATCGAGATTGATTAGCTTTCTAAACGCTTCGCTTATCGCGTCATCCTTAGCTGAAGGATTAAGTCTTTGAAGAGCTTCCCGTAATCGTCTTTCCAGAACTACCTGAGAATACTCTTCTCTCTCCGCCAAGATCTCTCCGGGAGCAATATCTGGTCCAAAGAGAACCCTGTATTCCAGAGCTTCAAACCACGCGAGAGCTGCTTCTTCAATTCCTGTTTCTGTGAAACCCGTGATTCCCATATTTCATCATCCTTTTCGGTGTTTTCTTAGTTCTCAGCGTTCTCACTTGCTGAAAACACTATAAACTGAATACTTGAAGCCTAAGAAAGTATCAAGAGTTAAGCTGCCCAAGATCAAAAAAACGCGCTTCTATTATCTTCCGGAACCTTCACCGGACAGATTTGAACTCCTCGGCTATTTTTCTTGCTGCTTCATCTGTGAACATGTCAAAACAATCTATGATTGAAAGGGGATCGAATTCATTGAGTAATAGGTCTGCATTGTCGTTAGGAGCATTAGAAGCAGGGAAGAATAAGTCGGGTTCTCCGCTGATAAAGTCTGTATCAGTAAGCTGGAGTTCATTGGAGATATTCTGTACTTTCAAGTATACTTTTTCTTCGAAGTGAACAAAGCTAATGCCTGCAATGCTTGGTTTGAGACATTTCGGATACTTCGATTTCAGTTCGGCGAGGAAGTCTCTCGATTCCTCAAGTAAAGCTTCAAAAGCCCTATAAGCATCATAATCCGTTGCAAACAATAAGTCGCTCGTAGCATAGGCAATCCCAGCAACAATTACTGCTTCCTCATTAAAATCGAATAGCCTATCCAACAGATCATTTCTAGTCTTCTGATCGCTGTTCTTTGCTTCTCTTTCTCTTATAGACTCATCAAGAACCTGTTCAATATCTGGAATATCGAATAGCATAGCGAAAACGTCCAACGCTGCTTCTCGAATAGCATAGATATCATCTGCCACAGGAATCCCCGAATCTCCTTCGTGATATTGTTTGTTCCGAATATCGTGATAGTATGCAATCTCATCTATTGGTTTCTTCAATACGTAGTTTCGCTGTTGTGCTTCCTGTACCAAGAATTCAAGCTTAGTATGGAAGTTGGTCAACCATCTCCTAACATCTTCTTTGGGGTATTGCTTGCCTTTCCTTTGTATTGGATTCAATTTTAGGTAGATTGCTATAATAACTTCATTTGCATTGTCAAAGCTTATATGAGCAATGCTTCTGTCAAAGTCGTCTCCTATTATTCGATGTTCCTCTGCATGAAGGATGAGACTAAATGCCGCTCTAGTCCATGGCTTAAGTGCTCTCGGCATTGGATCCCCTCCCCAATTTATCTTCAATATCGGTAACTCTTAGCTCACCGCTCATGAGCTTTGGCAGGAGGGTATCTCTTAACGAAATCAATGTATTCATCTCGGATTGGTTAAGAAGAATTCTCCGAAAAAGGCATTTAGCCGTTTCATGGAATCTAAGAATTATCAACTCTGAAGGTAAAATGATGCTGATATCCGAAAACATCTTGGTGTTCAGATTCAGTGTGGCTGAGCCACTACTTGCCATTTGAACCAGAGTGTTCCTAAGTTCTTTCATTAAGAAATATGTGTAGTATACCAGACATTCTCTATTCGGGATAATGCTGTTAATCTGCTGATTCGTAAACGATTCTCTTGAAGTCATTACCACTTTGCCAACAGTAGCAATGCAGCTAACGCAAATGGAATTCGCAGGCAGGAGTTTCTTTCTCATGAATTTTATAGCAGCACAAGACAGCCTATCGTTAGTTTTAACAGCAAATACTTGACTATGCATATCGGGAATCTTTATAAAAGGAATATTGGCGTTCTCATAGAAGACTCTTTGGTTCTTCGGAGGTGTCTTGCCACAGATAATGTCCCCAAGCGTATTAACTTTGGCAACTCTCCAGCCTTTTGGAATAGGGCCGAGGGGGGAGTCGATCATTTCGCCGCCGGAAGACTTGTAAGGCTCGCCGTTTTCATTGGGGAACTCGAAGTCTATAAACCAGCGCTTGAATATCGCCCGCGCGATTTCTTCGAGGATCTTACTGATTTTGATGTTCAAGGTTATCTTCTTATCGAGATTATCTAGGATTTTCGAGACCGAGCTTTGCTCCGAAATCGGTGGTATCTTTGGAGAGAAGGATAGAATTCTGTCTGGAGAAGTGTGCTTAACTGTGGTTCCTGAAGAGCAAGAAAGAACATGTTCTCTATATTCTTTCGTATGCATCAGCCAATACAAATAGTTAGGAGTGATTACTGAATTTTTCTTGAATATGATTTTCCCTAGTCTCTGATTGTGGAGAAACCTCTTGCCTCTTAGGTGGGGGACTTTTGCGGGGTACCCAAGAATATCTGCATTCTTACTTAGATCTGTCATAGCAACAAAAATATCTCCCTCATTGAAAACGAATTCTTCAGTAACAACACCGTCATAGAACTTAGGTTTATGTAATTTGAACCCCCCTCCGATTTCTACATTTCCTGGAGTTAGTAGAATATTGTCAGTTTCACTTTCAGTGAAGAACTCACTTTTGAATGCATATCCATGTTTTATCTGGATATAATCTGCAAGAGCCTTAGCTATACAGAGCGCATTATCTTCTTCAGAACCCATACCCAATACCCTCCAGGTTCTTCCTGATTTCTTCTTCCAGATCTCTAGATTCTTTGAAGAGCTTTGCGAGTTCGGTTGTGAGTCTTTCCATCTTCTCTTCGAAGGGTTCACCGTCGTCTTCGACCTCTTCCATGCCGACGTAACGGCCCGGGGTCAGGATATAATTGTTCTTTCTTATCTCATCAGTAGTTGCCGATTTGCAGAAGCCGGGGATGTCTTTGTACTCATCGCTACTCTTATCGCCTCTCCAAGCGTGATATGTTCCTGAGATCTTAGAAATATCTTCTTCAGTCAGTTCGCGGTGGACTCTATCGACCATCGTTCCTAGCTTTCGAGCGTCGATAAATAGAGTCTCTTCTTGCCTGTTTCTGTATCCCAAGTTTCTCTTGTCTTTCGCCAAAAACCATAGGCAGACGGGAATCTGTGTTGAGTAGAAGAGCTGACCGGGCAAGGCAACCATACAATCGACAAGATCGTCTTCGATTATGTTTTTCCGTATTTCACCTTCTCCCGACTGACCAGAAGACATCGAGCCGTTTGCAAGTACAAAACCGGCCATTCCTTTTGGCGCGAGATGGTATATGAAGTGCTGCACCCAGGCGAAGTTAGCATTACCGGAAGGCGGGATACCATACTGCCAGCGTCTATCGTTCTTTAGAAGATCCCCCTGCCAGTCACTGTTGTTGAATGGAGGGTTCGCCATTACGAAATCGGCCTTTAGGTCTGGATGCAGGTCGTTATGAAAACTGTCTGCATGGTGCTCGCCAAGGTTGCCATCTATTCCTCTAATTGCCAGATTCATTTTGGCAAGCCGCCAGGTTGTGTGATTTGATTCCTGCCCGTAAACGCTTATATCGCCAATCTTCCCACCGTGCGCTTCAACGAACTTCTCAGATTGTACGAACATACCACCGGAACCACAGGCCGGGTCGAATATTCGGCCTCTGTACGGAGCCAGCATCTCTACAATTAGCTGGACAATACATCTTGGGGTGTAAAACTGCCCTCCCTTTTTGCCTTCTGCGCTCGCGAATTGAGAGAGGAAGTACTCGTAAACACGACCTAAAATATCTTTTGAGCGGTTTTCTTTGTCTCCAAGCCCAATGTTGCCGATAAGATCAATTAATTGGCCAAGGCGTTGTTTATCCAGACGGGGATGGGCGTATTCTTTAGGCAAGACTCCCTTTAGTGAGGGGTTTTCGTTTTCGATAGCGATCATTGCGTCATCGATTAGTTTGCCTATGTTCGGGTCTCTTGCATTGTCCTTCAGATATGACCAGCGGCTGATTTTAGGAACCCAGAAGAAATTATCTGCCGAGTATTCGTCCTTGTCTTCTGGATCTGCGAATTCCGTTTCTTTTAACTCTCTATATTTCTCTTCAAATGCGTCAGATATGTACTTGAGAAAAATCAGTCCCAGGACAACGTGCTTGTATTCTGCCGCGTCCATATTTGATCGAAGAGCATCTGCCATTCGCCACAAATCGCGCTCAAAGCCTAGATTAGCTCCGTTATTGATTTCTGCCACTGTCGTCTTCCTCCATTTCGGTGTTCTTATTGTTTTGAGATTGACTCAGCTTTTCAAAGATTGAGTTCTGCTGGATGTTTCAAGATAATTATAGCCATTGTTACATTCAAAACCAAACAGAACTCCGAAATTCGTCTCAAACAACCTTGTTTAGAACGATTCTTATATACGAACAACAAAACCCCGGCAAACCGGGGCTGTTTTGTGTTCTATTCACTTTTTGTTGCTGAGATCCCGTATGAGAGCACTACGGGATGACAGGATAGGATGGGGTTTCTTCCGGTTTCTATTAGCTTGGTCGATCTCTCGCTCTGTGAGTCATATCTCGGACCTCACTTCGCCAATACTTTCATGGCGCTCTTCCAGAGCCCTTTGTTGAGGAACATGACTACTATGTCTATCGAGACGTCGAGGATGAGGTCGAAGAAGTAAGCTCTGCTTTCATCCGCGCATTACTGAAGTAGCAATTAAGCATACTAACGACTATCCTACTGGTTGGGGTTTCTAGTGCTTAGATCTTGGACAAACTCCAAGAATCTATCAATCTCATTAAGAATAATCTTAACCACTGCACCACCTAGAGTTTGGTCCTTTGAGAGAGATAAGAGGTTGTCGTAGAAGCTTTGTGCCCGGTCATTTTGTGTGTTCTTGTTGAAGTACTCTATGAACTTAGAGAGAAAACAGACTTTGACAACATCTGTTTCCCATAAAAAGCTACCTGAAAAAGCACTTAACAGCACGTTGTTGAAAAAAGTGAAATCGGTAAGCCTTCTATCAGCATAAAGATCGTATGCTGCAAACAGAACTCCGAAAAACGTAGCGTTTATGGCTTCTCTTGCTTTCTTCATTTCGTGTCTATCTAATTTCTGACTGCTTACAAACATTCTGAAAACATACTCTCTATTGCCGACTGCAAGAAGCTGTTTAGACAGAGCAAGAGCTTCGTCAATATCACTATTGTCAAACAAACTTGCAAGCTGCTTATCATATAGGACTAATGCCAGACATTCGAGTAACGAAATTGAGAGGTTTGTCCTATCGATTTTCGCATGTTTCGCAAGCTCCAGACTTATTCTCACTATGTTTGATCCGTACTGCATGTTGTGTGCAGTAAAAGCTCTTATTATCTTGTCCTTGTTGAGTTCCCCAAAACTGATCACATCAATCAGTGAGTTGGTTACTGCCAACAACTCAGTTTGAACAACAACATCTGATTTACGCGATTGCCTTTCCAGTTTTCTCATTTCTGAGAGCAACTGCTCTGATATGCGAACTTCATGGTTCTTCTTTCTGCCCCTAATGAGTGATAATCTACATTTCCTCAGAAACAAATAACAAGTCCTGCGAAGGGCAGTCATATCTTGGCTTTCCATGATTGTCTCCAAGAATCTTATTACGTATATTATCTCGCTTCTCGCTAGAAAGCCCTCTTCCGTTGATTCCAAAAAAACTCTGTTTTCAATTCTGCCAAGGAGTATCGAGAACTGCCCAGTAACAGTCGCTTTGCCTATTTCGCTTTGAATGAACGGAAATAAAGAACTCAATGAGATCACGAAAAGAGTGAAAGACCATCCTGCCGCCTCTTTCAGGTATCTTTGCTCAGTCGTGCTATCTAGAGAAAAGAGCAATAGCGCAGTTACTGCAATACTCACACCAAAGAAGGAAGCAACGATCATCAAATCGTAGTCCCGGTAATCCAGATTGAAATCCTTAATCTTTGACGTGTTTGCGAATACTTGAGGAAGAATTATCCCTATACTTATGCATACAGCCATTAGAGTAGCTTCGCTCTGAATGAGGGCACTCAATGCATATCTTACTGAATCAACGTTTTCGATGGTCATTGGTGAAGTAAAGGCTTTACTTATAAAAAAAGCAAAATACCCAGTCATAAAGTATCTTGGAATTACTTTGTATCTCCTTTTAGATATCAACATCTCGTTGTAGAACAAGGGATCAACAACAAACGTGAAGAGCCTTGCAACCAGACTCAAGCAAAACAAAAGTGTTACTCCAAGAATCAACGGAAACATTCGAAACGCTCTGA
>Ga0334882_1004764_pt1 | contig 11156 bp, 13 predicted proteins | sample GraSluR1_MG_5_FD_207226 | JGI IMG/M metagenome (GOLD analysis project Ga0334882, IMG submission 207226) | Sludge microbial communities from methane-producing bioreactor in Wageningen University, Netherlands - Granular Sludge_15_04-R1 | ecosystem: Engineered > Bioreactor > Anaerobic >... | reverse complement strand
GAAAACTGTCTTTCCGGTTGAACTGTACCTTTCTTCGAAAAAGCGTATAAGTCTCTCATCCAGCCTCATGAATGCAATGGAATCGATAGTATCAAGCAGCTCATCGAACCGTTTCCTGATTGAATACATCATAAATTCCTTCCAGGTACGGTAATCTGACATCCATTTTTCCGGCTTATCGACCGGAACTAATAGAATAATCGACTCTTCCTCTGCTGTCATCCTGATGTTACTTTTCTGGAGGCCCATACAGCACGTAAGGGCCATAGCACATATTTCCCCCTGCTTAAGGAAGTAAAGAAGCAATTCATTACCGTCTTCGGCAAGCCTTACTACACGGATGGTTCCGGCAATCACTATCGGGAAGGCTTTAATATACTCCCCTTCATCCACTATGCTTTCCCCCACATCAAGGCTTTGAAGCTTCGAGACCCCTGATAATTCATTTATAAGATCTTTTTCGAGAAAGGGTAAAGTTTTTTTTATCAGATCCCCTGATTCCATTATTCTGCAATTATCCTTTCGTAATATACTTAAACAAGGTCTTTACATCGGGTCTTGTACCCTGAAGGATAATGGCTGAACGAAAAATACGTGCACCAGCCCAGACACAAAGCAGAGTAAAAAGGGTGACTCCAATAAGACCAACAACCTGCTGCCATACCGGTATTGTCACGGAGGTTGATAGTCTCAGCAGCATCAGCATTGGAGTCCAGAGGGGGAATAGCGAAAAACCCACTGCCAGGTTACCAAGTGGATTTAGTATTACAGGCATCATAAGAAAAAGTGGAAGAATAATCGGTAACATAGCCGGAAATTGCATTGCCTGAGCATCCTTTGAATCGTTGCATATTGCACCAAGTGCGGCCATTATTGATCCTACCATCAAGATATTTAACAACATATAAATAAAGAACCATGGTATGACATGGTATGGTATTACATCTGACATATTAATCCTGTTCAATGTAAAAACAGCTCCAATAATATAAATAACAGAAGTTGTCAGGGATACTCCCAGGCTCCCTATAATCTTTCCTGTCATGAACTGCCAGGGGGTTACTGAACCAAGCAGGACCTCTGCTATGCGTTCACTCTTCTCCTCCATTACAGCAGTCAGCAGAGGAACTGCAGACATCATAAGCATCATGAACATAAGAAGGAGCAGGATATAGGGCACAAGAATTGTCTGCAGTTCATTTGTTGTAGATGCTTCAGTTACTACTCCTGTTTTCGTATCAACGCTTACAAGGCTCATGCTTTCGGCATTTACCCAGTAGAAGAGGTCGGTTATCTCCTCCTGTTCTATACCTAACTCCTTTAATCTCAATTCCCGTATGCGACTGTTAATCATGTTGGAGAACCAGTTCCTTGTATTATCGAGAGCGGCATTTTCAGCATAATAAAGTATACGCGACTGATCATCACCGGGTTGAGGGTGCAGCACATTGCCACCTATCTGTACAAAAGCATGTAACTCTTTGCTCCTGATCCTGTTGCTAAGTTCAAGTTTTTGCCTCTGACTATCATCGGGATCCTGCTGCATAATCTCAAAATAATAATAAGGTCCGGTCTTATTGCCATTTTCATCGAGAACATTGTTGCTGTTCCACGATTCAGCAGCTCCGGTCAGGTAATCTCCAAAAAGTCCCGAATTGTCGATAACGGCAATCCTCTTGTCGTTCAGATCTACTTTATCCTTAAAGAGCGTAAATACAATCAATCCGCCTCCCATAAAAAGAGGGAGAAGCAATATACCCAGGATAAATCCTTTTGTTCTGACAGCCGCACGGTACTCGCGTTTTGCTATAATTAATGCTTTATTCACCTTTATCCTCCTTTTCCGGCCGTGCAATACGTATAAAAATATCATTCAGTGAAGGGGAAGCGAGCTCAAATTTTGTAATCCTTGTTTTGAGCATTATTTCAGATAGTATCTTCTGGGGATCGGCTCCCCGCTTCATCTTTAGTTCCTGTATCTTTCCGAAATCAGTAATTTTATCTATGTCATGAATCTCTTCCAGTACACGTCTTCCGTTCTCCGATTGTATCCGTATCGTATCCTGGCCGTAATTCTTCTGTATATTTTCAAGGGTTCCGTCGAGTACCTTCTGTCCTTTGTGTATCATAAAGATAAAGTCGCACATCCGTTCAGCCACTGCCATATCATGAGTACTGAAGAGCACGGTTGCCCCGTTGTCGCGCAGTTCCAGGATTACCTCCTTTATGATTTCGGCATTCACGGGATCGAGCCCGCTGAAGGGTTCATCAAGAACAATGATCTCAGGCCGGTTGATAACGGTAATAATGAATTGCAGTTTCTGGCTCATTCCCTTACTGAGAGTCTCTACTTTTTTACCGGCCCATTTGGTGAGGTCAAATTTCTCCAGCCACTCATCTGCATCCTTTGCAGGCTTTGATACCTGTTTAAGCTCCCCGTAAAAAGTGACCAGTTCTTTGGTTTTCATCTTGCGATACAACCCTCTTTCCTCGGGGAGGTAACCAATGCTGTCGATATAAGTCCCGAGATGCTCTTTCCCGAATATCCGGATAATACCACTGTCGGGATATAATATGTTCATTATCATCCTTATGGTGGTAGTTTTACCGGATCCGTTGGGTCCTATAAATCCATATATACTGCCTCTGGGCACCTGGAGGGAAAGGTTATCAACAGCTACATGATTGCCGTAACTCTTTGTAATATTTTCAAGCTCAATAATATTCACTTACGTTCTTATTTAATCTATTCCTTTCTTTCAATGACACCGTATCCGATTAAAGCATCGACAATATCAACAATTTCAGGAATATTTGCAAAATCAATACCCGCTTGCTGCATTATTTCGTTAATGGTCATATAATCAGCAGTGGGAAAAGGAAGATGAAACATGAACCTGCCCTGTGGTAACGACAGGTTTATCTTTCTTTCATCACGTGAGCGTCCTTCTCCTGTCCAGATGACAACACTGCTTATATAATCGTTACTTCTTGAAGTTGTGAACCTGACACCTGCATTTCTCTTCTCTCGTATCTTAAGGGCCAGCCTGTAATCATGGGTTTCCTGCCCCTTCTGGAGTATACCAAGGTCCAGGTCTAACGTGATCTTCTTTACCTTAAGCGTATATCTGAAATATGGTCTCTTACCTTCGTATACTTCTTCTTTATGGAGTATTTGCAACAGAAATAGATCCTCAAGGAAATCCTGGATAGTTTTTATATGAAGATTGAGCCTCGAAGCCGCTTCTGAAGCAGAAATACTCTTGTAGGTCACCAGGAGCCTGAAAAGATCTTCCGCGTAATCCTTTGAAAGACAATAACCCAGTATTGCAGCATTTTTAAAATCCATTGTAGTATTAAATCATGATGTCAAACCCAATCCAGGTTCATCCAGTTTATAAATTATCCTTTCGGCATCACCTTAGTATTTTTATGTTACTCAAGGAACTCGATAAATAATGCCCCCATAATTGTAATCAGGCTGTATATTCAGGGCTGCCATAATTATTTATTACTTTGCTGATTTAAGCTCAATAATAATCCTTGATTCCAATCCATTTTTATAATAGTCAAGAAACCTGATGAAGATATCTGCCAGAGACGAGCATAGCTGATCGAAGCTCAGCTTCTCGCGATAATCCCGGTAATCATTATCTGACACTTTAATGGTCACATTACCGTCATATCCAATAATTACATGGCTCACTTCCTTTCCTTCATGTATTACGACAAGACTTTTATTCATTGAGAATGAGAGACAGATGTAGCTCTCATAAAAAAATGGCCTTACAATGTAGTTCCCATGAAGGAACCTAATAAATCCAAGCAATTCGTCTTTTGTGCATTCAACTTTTCCTCCTGAATATGGCCTCTCTGTATACCCATTGTCAGTTCTGTAAATCCTTTCGGAAGCCAGGCGAAACAATCGCCTGGAGTTCATCTCAAACCTCTCATGGCTGTAAAATGATCTCCAGTTTATCAGAATAAACAGAATGATAAGAATGAAGGATGTAAAATATGTCAGCTTAAGAATCCCGGGATTACCATAATCCGGAAAAATGAAAGATACCTGGGCAGTTGTTATTCCTACAAGAAAACCAAGCACCGGATAGATCCAGTTCCTGTATCTGAACCACTGTATTATTCCCAGTGTGATAAACATTAACGCAACCAGGATTATCGTGAAATAAGGAAATCCATGTATTTCATAGTTACCCTGGATTAATATCCTGCGCAGCTCGAATTCCAGGAACAATATTATGTAGGAAGAAAATATTCCTATCGGATAAATCCACCCTATTGACATTCTGATTTTTGATCTGTAACTCATGATATTCAACTGTTTGTATACTTCTTTTAATTTATACTTTACAAATATACAACTTTATACAATGTAAGTCAAGTAATTTTTGATAAATTTTTACAGAATCTTTTAACATTTTAGGAGCGGCTCAGTAAATGAGCGACTGCGGAATAATAAGTTTTAAAAAGTCTGGCGGTAGTATTCATGAGTTTATGAACCGATTTTATACATTTACAATAAACAATTATTATGAAGGTCAACAGGAATATCTCCCTGAAGCCGTATAATACTTTCGGCTTGGATTACAAAGCTGATTATCTTGTTACTGTATCAAACGATAAGGCAGCAGTTGCTTGCTTCAAGGAGGGCGGATTACCTGCAGAACCCCTTTTAATAATGGGGGAAGGAAGTAATATTCTTTTTATCTCTGATTACAATGGCACCATTTTTCATCCTGAAATTAAAGGGATAAAGCTGGAGAGTCAGGAGGGCAGGGAGGTGCTGGTATCTGCCGGGGCGGGTGTGAACTGGGATCATCTGGTAGAATGGTGTGTCAGCAGAGGCTATGGGGGGATTGAGAACCTTTCATATATTCCCGGAGCGGTTGGGGCCGCTCCTATTCAAAACATAGGAGCCTACGGTATGGAAGTAAAGGATTCCGTGGTAAAGGTAACCGCCATAAGTAAAGAGGATGGTTCGATGACTGAGTTCTCCAATGAAGAGTGCCGGTTTGGCTACAGGGACAGCATCTTTAAAAAAGAGCTTAAGGGTAAATATCTAATTGTAAAAGTCTGTTTCAGACTTAATACAAGTCCGGTTATTAATACCAACTATGATTTTCTGAAGGACGAGACATTAAGACTGGGTGGGGAAACCCTTGAAAATATCAGGCAGGCAGTTATTAATATACGGCGAGGAAAATTACCTGACCCTGAGATTCTGGGGAATGCCGGAAGCTTTTTCAAGAATCCGGTTGTCAGCAACATGGTTGCCGACAATCTAAGGCTGAGATATCCTTTGCTGCCCTCATACCCCGACAAATCCGGTGGTGTGAAGCTGGCTGCAGGCTGGATGATTGAAAAATGTGGCTGGAAGGGTAAGAGGATCGGTGATGCAGGGGTGCATGACAAGCAGGCTCTCGTGCTTGTTAATCATGGAACAGCAACAGGAAGGGAGATATTTGACCTCTCCGAAAAGATAAGAACGTCGGTACTGGAAAAGTTCGGGATTGAGCTCCAGAGAGAGGTTGAAGTGATCGGAATTACCTGAATATCTTTCTCTTATTTAGCTCTTTCTGGTATTGTGCAGCGTACCTGTTATGTTCAGCCAGTGTTCTTGAAAAGTTATGATATCCGGAAAAATCAGCCCTGGCAGCAAAATATATATAGTCGTGTTTTTCGGCATTCAGAACCGCCTCCAGTCCTTCAACTGACGGGCATCCTATTGGTCCGGGTGGCAATCCTCTGTATTTGTATGTATTATAGGGTGAGTCGACCTGAAGGTGCCTTTTAAGCACCCTGGTGATTGTAAAATCATTAATGGCAAACTTGACAGTGGGGTCGGCCTGCAGGGGGATACCTCTCTTAAGCCTGTTCAGGTAAACACCTGCTATACGTGGTTTTTCATCTCCTTTTGAGGCTTCATAGTCGACGATTGACGCCAGTATGGAGACTTCAACGGGTGAAAGACCCTTTTCACCGGCCTTTTTCAGCCTCTCGCTGTTCCAGTACCTTTTGTATTCACTGAGCATTCTCTCATAGAACCCGGCAGCCGAAGTGCTCCAGAAGAATTCATAAGTGTCCGGCAAAAAGAGAGATATTACTGTTTCCCTGGTAAATCCGTCTTTTTTATAGTTCCCTGGGTCTGAAAAAAAAGTAATCAGCTGAAGAGAATCAGCTTCAATGCGTCCGCCAACTCTGCCTGCAAGCTCTTCGAGTGTACGTATATTGTTGAATGTAACCCTTACGGAGGTCTGTTTCCCGGAGCGCAGGATATTTATAAGGGCGTTATAAGAGAGGTCTTTGTCAATAAGATATCTTCCGGGGATAACATGTGAGTCGTAATTCTTTTTCCCTGCGATCCATCGAAACACACCTGAATTACGTATGTCAAGGTTAGCCTCAATGGAGTCCAGGGCCTGTAAATAGGCCGAACCGGCAGGTATGAAGATCAATGCCGGTTTATCGCCTGTTTTAACATTAGTACCGAATATAATCCTGTATAATATCAGTAATGCAATAATTACGGCTAGTGAAGCAGCAAAAAGCAAGGATATTATTTTTTTTTCTGCCATTGGTTCCACGTGCGGATTACAATATTACAGATTATCCGCCATCGTGCAATATTATTTGATTATTATCTTCTCCCATTTTCCCCTTTCCGCTATCGCGGAACTTCGTCTCCGCCAGCCGGCGGATCCTTGTCTCCCATTCTCAATTTTCATCACCCGGCTTTCTTTTTCCGCTTCTGTTAGTTACAATCTCATAATATTCCTAATTTTGTCCCTGTTATCAACAGAAAACATCGCATGAATATGTCACTCTCCATGATCCTTCTACTTATTGTAATTGGAATCTTTACAGGGGCTGTCGCCGGACTGTTGGGTGTCGGAGGAGCCATTGTCCTTATTCCTGCTCTTGTACTGGTCCTGGGATTCAGTCAGCACGATGCCCAGGGAACAAGTCTTGCAATGATGCTCCCCCCTATCGGAATTCTTGCTGCTTACAACTATTACAAAGCCGGTCACGTTAATCTTCTTTTTGCACTCATTTTGGCTGTTGCGTTTATGCTGGGAGCATGGTTCGGATCGAAGTTCGCCCTGACCATACCCCAGCAACTCCTTAAAAAGATTTTTGCGGTATTCCTTCTTGTTATAGCCTTAAGAATGCTGATATTCAAATGACTACGAGGCTCTGCTAGAACATAAATCCCAGACTCAGCAATATTGACGGTTCCCTGTCGTCGAGATTGAAAGTCTGCGAGTCGATAGTAACGGATTCTCCGAATCTTTTGCTGAGGCTTCCGTTATAACGCAGGTCGATTGTCAGTTTCTTGAAAAGATCGACACCCAGCCCGGCTTCATAGCCGAATGTTGCGCTTCTGTATAATTCAGGGAAATCCGGGTTATCAATGAGTGCTTTAGGCGAATTAATCAGGATTGATGCTGCAGGGCCGGCATTAAGCCTTACAGGGCCCAGATGAAATCCAAGCAGCAAAGGGATATTTATTTTATTGAACTGCTGCTTCAGAACTTCCGAAGGATTTGATCCTACAGTAACATCATAATCGTATGTGGTTGATGCAAAAACCACTTCAGGCATCACATAGAACCCTAAAAGACTGATTCGCAGGAAAGCACCTGCATGAAAACCGAACTGCGCGCTTTTGAGTGCCTCAATATTACTCTCCCCTGTTGTAAAATCATAAGTCGGTACAGTTGTAGTGGCTGCTCCGGCTTTGATGCCAAATTTCACCTGGGAAAATGCAGGGATAGCAAATAAAGACAGAAGTACGATAACTGCTAATTTTTTCATCATAAAAAGTTTTAAGTTATGCAAATTCATTGACTGTTTAGGTTGTGGTTTAACCACGTATATAACGATAACATGAGTTAAAAGTTACATGCCCGGTCAACAATATTTTTAAAGAGATCAGTGAAGGATGGACACAACAGCCTGTCCGGCAGACAGTTCGTCAAAGATATTTTTTTTCATTTCATCAAATTCACTTCGTTCGAAAAGCCGTGTAAGGAATATTATTTTACCGTTTCTGTCGATTATCACGTTACGGGTAACGCCAGCCTCTTTGAGAGCAAACAATCCGAATATTTCGGCACCCGGATCAATTGCAAGCGGGTAGGTAACACCTATATCCTGTTTGAACTGAAGTACTTTTTCGAGAGGCTCATCGCGGTCAATTCCAATTACGACAAGTCCTTTATCTTTTCCGGGCAGCCATACCTCATTCTCAATAAAAGGCATCTCGGTACGGCACACACTGCACCAGCTTGCCGTAAACTGCAACATTACAACCTTTCCCCGCAGATCCGACAATCTGTAACTTGTGCCGCCTGCCTCATTAATAACAAAATCAGGGGCCACGTCGCCGACTTTAACTGTATAACCCCTGTCGTCCGCTTTTTCTCCTGTTTCATTTTTCACTGTTTTGGGCTGGCCACAGGAGAATGCACCGGCCATCAGCATCATTAAAATAAATCCAGTTAATCTGCTCATATGTTAAATTTGAGATATTCAAAAATACAACAGAAAAACAAATATTAGAGCAAAAGGTTTGAAATATGGGTACTGGTAATGGCACAGGGCACAGGGCACAGGGCGCAGGGCACAGGGCGCAGAGCACAGAGCTCAGAGCTCAGAGCTCAGGGCTCAGGGCAAGAGAGTAATTCTTTTTGCCAACTGCTTTGTCAGCCGTAGCTTTCTTTGACCTCCGACTTCGTCGGACGAAGCCGACTACGTCGGGCGAAGTCCGAAGTACCGATTTATCGGGACGAAGGAGGTAGCGAAGGCTGGCCAACTGCTACTGCCAACTTTCTTCTGTTCCGCTGTCGCGGAATCTCTGCTTCGCTCCGATCTTCTGTCTTCTGTCTTCCCTGCCCGACTGACTGCGTCAGCGGTCAGGCGGGGGTCTTCTGTCTTCGGTCTTCTGTCTTCGGTCTTCTGTCTTCCGTCTTCTGTCTTCCGTCTTCTGTCTTTATTGCAAAAATGATTTGCAGTATTTATTCTAAAGAGTATATTTACCACAACCATTAGAAACAGAGTAAGATTTCAGTAATTTTTTGTATTAATACTAAATCAGGAGAAAAACAGACATGGAAGAGAAAGACCTTGTTTATCGCGGAAAATCAAAAGATGTTTTCAATATTACAGAGGGACCGCATGCCGGCAAATACCGGTTTGTTTTCACGGATAAAGCTACCGGCTATATAGAGAACGGCAAACCGGTTTTTGATCCGGGATACGATAATGTGGTGGGTGAGATTCCCGGAAAAGGAGCCATTGCCTGCCGTTTTGCCACACATTTCTTCAAACTACTGAAAGAGAAGGGTATTCCTTCCCATTACATTGAAACGATCAAGGAGAATGAGATGATTGTGGAACCAGCCATACCCCTTAATATGGAGGTTGAATCACCTGAATTTCCGGGATCAGCACCCCTTCTCAATCTTGAGTTCACATGGAGGAACAATGCCACCGGCAGTTTCTGGAGAAGGTATCCCTTTGTAAAACCCTGCAAAAATATACATAAAGTAGTGGAAGCATGGACAAAAGGAGATACAGATATACTTATCACTTCTGAAGCGCTGGAAGAGACAGGTGCAATGAGCAGGAGTGAGATCGATCAAAGCATTGAGCTCGTTAAGAATATTGCTGAAATAGTATCAGAAGAATTTGCTTCAAAAGGGCTGCATGTTATTGACGGGAAATTTGAACTTGGAAGGTTGAAGCATGGGGACGGAAAGATTGTTCTGATCGACGAGATATCACCGGATGTATTGCGTGTCTGCAAGGGTTTTTCTCCCGATGACAGAGGTGACTGCATGGTATACAGGGAATGTGCTGTTACAAGCTTCTCAGGTGGCAAAAGAACCATAAAGAACAGAAACCAGGTTGCCGCTGCCGGTTTTATAAATATTTTTCTATAATTACACAGCACTGTTCAAGGAAGAAATTTCATAAGAATGAAGAAAAATTTAATATCGATTCTGTTTCTATTTGCCTTTTGCCTGCAGTCAGGTGGGCAGAGTGACCCTGTAGTAAAAGGGCTTGGGGCCATCAATGAGGATGTACTGAAGGCACAGCTTGGTTTTCTTGCTTCCGACTGGACAGAAGGAAGGGAAACAGGTCAGAGGGGAGAGTACCTTGCTGCGGATTACATAGCAAGCATGCTCCAGCTTTATGGTGTCAAACCTGCAGGGGATTATCCCGCAAGATCGAGATTGCAGTCATCTCTTCCTCCGGGGACAGGAAGAAGCTATTTCCAGAATTTTGTCCTGTCTAAAAGCACTCCGGGCGAAGAACAGGTTCTTAGAATAATATCTTATGAAGATAAAAAGATAACAAGCCTCAACCTGGCATACAATACTGATTTTGCTTCCAGACCGCAATCTGCAGATATTGAAACAGAGGCTCCCGTGGTTTTTGCCGGGTACGGATTCAAAAACGACCAGATAAAATACAATGATTTCAGCAAACTTGATATAAGAGGCAAATTTATACTGAAGATAGCAGGTGTACCGGAATTTGTTGCAAAAGTACTTTCTTCCCAGGAGATCATGGCATCAGTACGGGAAACCGAATTAATGCTCAGAGAAGCAGGTGCCGCCGGCATTATTGAATTCACTCCGGGCTCCCTTACAGCTGCTCCGCCTGCCAGACCCGATTTTTTAAATATGTCACCGGCCGAATCAACCACAGGCACTTACAGAAGGCTGCCGAATTATTCCCTGCCCGGCACACGGGCAACTGAAATCCTCCCGAGAATCACTGTTACTGAGAAAGCAGCCAATGAAATTCTTAAAGGAACCGGGATATCATGGGAAGAGTACAGAAAGAGGGCTGACAGTAACCTGGCATATAAGCTACAGGTTCCGGAAGGGAAAAAGATCTTTTACAAATCGGTTAATAATATAGCTTCCGTACCGGTGAGAAATGTAATTGGAGTTATTGAGGGCAATAAAACGGATGAGATCATTGTCCTTGGTGCACATTATGACCATATGGGCATGGCCGACGGATATATATGGAACGGGGCAGATGATAACGGATCCGGCACGGTGGGAATAATGACCATTGCCAAAGCCATTATGGAGACAGGACAAAAACCTGAAAAAACA
>Ga0334882_1004758_pt1 | contig 11178 bp, 8 predicted proteins | sample GraSluR1_MG_5_FD_207226 | JGI IMG/M metagenome (GOLD analysis project Ga0334882, IMG submission 207226) | Sludge microbial communities from methane-producing bioreactor in Wageningen University, Netherlands - Granular Sludge_15_04-R1 | ecosystem: Engineered > Bioreactor > Anaerobic > Unclassified... | reverse complement strand
GAAATTACGAGAATCTCTTATACTCTTTATTGTATTTAGTGAGCAGATTTTGTAAAATAGATGGACGAAGAGGAGCGTAAACAGACATGAGCGAAATGTTACAAGATCGTGTTCCACCCCAAAGTATTGAAGCCGAACAAGCGACCTTAGGCTCTATTTTTTTGGAGACCGATGCTTTAATCACGGCCATGGAGTACATAGTTCCAGAAGACTTTTATCGTCGCGGTCATCAACTGATTTTTCGAGCAATGATTCAACTAAACGATCGCAATGAAGCAATCGATGTAGTGACGGTCAAAGAATTACTAGAACAACAAAACCAGCTGGAAGATGCTGGCGGTTTAAGTTACTTATCTGAACTTGCTTTGAGCGTTCCGACAGCGGCTAACGTAGGCTATTACGCTAAAATCGTGGAAGAAAAGTCCTTATTGCGAAATCTGATCCAAACGGCTACCAATATCGTGACCGAGGGTTTTGAGCAAGGAGACGACGTACAAACGATTTTAGATGCTGCCGAGCGTAATATCATGGAAGTATCAGAACGACGCAATAAGAGCGGTTTTTTGACCATCAGTGAGGTCTTGAATACTGCGATTGAAAATATCGACCAGTTAGCTAGAAATGATGAAGAAATTACTGGTTTGCCAACTGGTTATGCAGCGTTAGATAAAATGACTGCGGGTCTGCAGGCAGAAGAGCTGATTATTTTAGCTGCTCGTCCAGCGGTAGGTAAAACAGCTTTTGCTTTGAATATTGCCCAAAATGTTGGAACCAAAACTGATAAATCAGTCGCTATTTTCAGTTTGGAAATGGGGGCAGAATCCTTAGTGAACCGGATGCTGTGTGCAGAAGGATCAATTGAAGCGAGTCACTTACGAACAGGGCAGCTGTCTGAAGAAGAATGGCAAAACCTGATCGTTGCAATGGGAAGCCTGTCTCGTGCGAATATCTTTATTGATGATACTCCCGGAATCAAAGTATCTGAGATTCGAGCAAAATGTCACAAATTAGCCAAGGAAAAAGGCAATCTTGGTTTGATCCTAATTGACTATCTGCAATTGATTGAAGGAACCGGACGAGAAAATCGCCAACAAGAGGTTTCTGAAATTTCACGACAATTGAAAAAGCTGGCAAAAGAGCTAAAAGTACCAATCATTGCTTTGTCACAGCTTTCTCGTGGGGTTGAACAACGGCAAGACAAGCGTCCGGTGTTGAGTGATATCCGTGAATCAGGATCAATCGAGCAAGATGCCGATATCGTTGCTTTCTTATATCGTGATGATTATTACGATCGTGAAGGTGAAGAGGAGGAAGAATCATTAGCTAACCGTAACGTAATCGAAGTAATCATTGAGAAAAACCGGAGCGGGGCACGAGGAACCGTAGAACTGCTCTTTATCAAGGAATACAATAAATTTTCTTCTTTATCACCGAGAGAAGATTTCTAGCGCAGGTCTTGAACTTGCGCTTTTTTTAGTATTCGAAATTTGTATTGATTTTCCGATTATTGAAAAATAATGTTCGTGATTTACCTTGTTTTTATAATCTTTATATTTTAATATTCGAATTTTCATTGAAGTATAGCGCTATTCTTGTTACAATGGTTCAGGATTAAATAAAATAAAATGAGGTGTTCAGATGTCATCTGTAGTAGTTGTAGGGACGCAGTGGGGCGATGAAGGTAAAGGAAAGATCACGGATTTTTTAAGTGAGAATGCGGAAGTCATTGCTCGTTACCAAGGTGGAGATAATGCAGGTCATACAATCAAATTTGACAATGAAACATATAAATTACACTTGATTCCTTCTGGGATTTTCTACAAAGAAAAAATCAGTGTTATCGGAAACGGTGTGGTCGTCAATCCGAAGTCATTAGTTACGGAATTGGCTTATTTACATGAACGTGGGGTTATGACGGATAATTTGCGTATCTCAGATCGCGCCCATGTCATCTTGCCATATCATATCAAGTTGGATCAATTGCAGGAAGATGCAAAAGGTGATAATAAAATCGGTACGACCATCAAAGGGATTGGACCAGCCTACATGGATAAAGCGGCTCGTGTTGGTATTCGTGTGGCTGATTTATTAGATAAAGAAATTTTTGAAGAACGCTTGAAAATCAATTTGGAAGAAAAAAATCGTCAATTTGTTAAAATGTTTGATGATGAAGCAATGAGCTTTGATGATATTTTTGAAGAGTATTATGAATATGGTCAACAGATCAAGCAATACGTAACAGATACTTCAGTAATCTTAAATGATGCGTTGGATCAAGGAAAACGTGTTTTATTTGAAGGGGCACAAGGTGTAATGCTGGATATTGATCAAGGGACTTATCCATTTGTTACCTCTTCCAATCCGGTTGCCGGCGGTGTCACGATCGGTAGCGGTGTTGGACCATCGAAGATTGATAAAGTCGTAGGGGTATGTAAAGCTTATACATCACGCGTTGGTGATGGACCTTTCCCAACGGAATTATTTGACGAAGTTGGGGATCAAATTCGTGAAGTCGGTCGTGAATATGGAACAACAACTGGCCGTCCACGTCGGGTTGGCTGGTTTGACTCTGTGGTTATGCGTCACTCAAAACGTGTTTCAGGCATTACCAATCTATCTTTGAACTCAATCGATGTGTTGAGCGGCTTGGAAACAGTCAAGATTTGTACCGCTTATGAGTTAGACGGAGAATTAATCTATCATTATCCAGCAAGCTTAAAGGAATTGAATCGCTGCAAACCAGTTTATGAAGAGCTACCTGGCTGGAGTGAGGATATTACTGGCTGTCGTGATTTAGCAGACTTGCCTGAAAATGCTCGGAACTATGTTCGTCGTGTTTCAGAGCTTGTTGGTGTACGAATCTCTACTTTTTCTGTAGGACCAGATCGGACACAAACGAATATTATGGAAAGTGTTTGGGCGCAAATCTAACTTATTGTGAGACAAGCAACCAATTATCTAGTAAAATGGATTTACTATTAAGTGGGTGTTTGGAGGATTTTAAAATGTATCAGATTCTGACAGATTCATGTTGTGATTTGCCTTATGAAGTATTGGAAGAAAACAACGTTGATTTTATTTCGATGTATGTTTCAATAGATGGCACGGAATTCGCAGATGATTTGGGTCGTAATTTTAAGCTTGATGATTTTTATCAACGAATTAAAGATGGAGCGATGCCAACGACGTCACAAGTTAATGTTGGTCGTTATGTAGAATTTTTCCGCGGCTATGCGGAGAAAAATATACCAGTTTTGTATATCTGCTTCACATCTGGAATGAGCGGTTCGTATCAAAGCGCGATGCAGGCAGTTGAGCTCTTAAAAGAAGACCTGCCAGATGCGGAAGTTTACGTAGTGGATTCTTTAGCTGCTAGTGGCGGTGAAGGCCTGATGGTTTATGAAGCGGCACTGAAACAACAAGCAGGAATGTCTTTAGCAGACCTGCATCACTGGTTGGAAGAAAATAAGCTGACCTATCATCATTGGGTGACTGTGGACGATTTAAATCACTTACAACGTGGCGGACGCATCTCAAAGACAAGTGCTGCGATCGGCGGACTGATGAATATCAAGCCAATCATTACAGTGGATGTTGAAGGCAAGCTGCAAAATGTTGAAAAAATTCGCGGACGTAAAAAAGCTTTACAGTTGGTTGCCGATAAAATTAGCGAAGCAACATCAGATCCAGCAAATCAAACAATCTTTATCACGACCAGCGCAGATCAAGAAGGCGCGGAAGAGGTGAAACGTCATCTAGAAGAAAGTATTCAGCCAAAAGAAGTTCGAATCTTTCCGCTAGGGACGACTATCGCCAGTCATACTGGCCTTGGCTGTATCGCGGTCTTCACTCGTGGTGAAAAACGAAAATAGAAATCATTCAAAGAAGAGGCTGTGGCAAAATCAATTGTCACAACCTCTTCTTTTTAGTGTTCTTTTTGTTGGCTGAAGTCGCGGATTAGTTCAATTAATTGTCCTCGAATCGTAGAATTTAAAATTTGTTCCCGTTGTACCAATGAAATCATGAAGGTTGGTTGAGGTTCATCAGTAATCGGGATCATCACCAAATGATCATCGGATGAAACTGCTAGTTCGGCTAAAAAACCGATACCAATCTGTTCACGAATCATCCCTTTTAAAATATTCAAATTGCTATTTTGATAGATAATATGTGGTTCGAAATGAGCTTGCTGAGCCATTTTTTTGAAGGCAGTCGGATGGACATAATGCTCATTCAATAGGACAAAGGGTTCATCCTTCAATTCAGAAAAAGACACTTCCTTGCGTTTAGCCAAAGGATGATTTGGGCTAACAACAATCATAAAACGCTTTTCAATCAGCAGTTCACTGGTCAGTTCATCATCACGAATCGGCTGTGTTGATCCTAACAAAGCAAGATCAATTTTTCCACGGCGCAAAAGTCCGTAGAGATCACGCGAGCCACCATCTACTAGATGGATGTGTCGCATTAAATTATTTTTGAAAAGGTAAGAAGAGAGCTTGGGAAAGTAAAAATTTCCGATGATCGGTGGCAACCCAAAATCTAAGGTCTCTTCCTTCAAGCGATCAATCTCTGTAACGGCGATGGTTACTTCTTTCAAGATATTTGAAATGTGTCGGGATAGGATTAAGCCAGCTTGGGTAATGATTAATTGTTTGTGAGATTGATCACGATAAACGAGCTGCGTTCCTAATTCATCTTCTAGACGTTTTACTGCATAGGTAATGGTTGGTTGACTGACATGAAAGGCATTGGCAACCTTTGTAAAATTTTTCTCACGTACTAATCGTTGGAAATATTCTAGGTCTTTAAAGTTCATAATAATCTCCTCTTGTGAAATTAGATTATCATATAAATAAAATTTATCCTAAGCTTTTGTTTTGACTATAGTTTGTGGGGGCGTGTATCGTCCTAAATGTAAACAACGATAGAGGCAACGAAATTATACAAGTAAACTGGGGCATTAGTATTGCCATAAGTTTCAAAATTAATGAAATTTACTCAACTGTAAGGAAAGTATAAAATTTTCACATGAATAAATCGCTTTACAGCAGGGTATCCATGTCCGGTTTCACGAAGACTTTCTTAACCCCTTGATTTCGAATAAGAGAACGATGAAGATAATCGTTTGGTTAGCGAAAAAAAATAGTTTAAAAGGAAGAAGGAAAAAAGATGATTTTCTTTCAATCAATTCAAAGTGTATTGAGTATCATTATTATGATTGCTTTAGGATATCTATTAAAGCGTCAGGGCTGGTTTGATGAAAGTTTTGGAAAAAGTATTTCATCACTGATCACGCGAGTGGCACTGCCAGCATCTATTTTTGTATCCGTGTTAAAGAATTTAACCAAAGAAAGTTTATTTCAGTTATCGGGTAGCTTAATCTATCCAGTTGGAGCCGTCATTATCTCTTACTTCTTGGCCTATGGACTAGTTAAAATTTTAAAGATTCGCCCAGGACGCCGCGGAATATTTATGAACGCTGTGGTGAATGCTAATACGATCTTTATTGGGTTACCTTTGAATATTGCTCTATTTGGTGAAAAAGCGTTGCCCTATTTCTTGGTTTATTATGTAACCAACACAGTTTCAACTTGGGCATTTGGAGTCTTCTTGATTTCAAACGATGATCCAACTAAAGTCAAAGGTGAAACTAAAGCCAAATTAAACTGGAAGAAACTATTGCCGCCGCCATTACTAGGCTTTATCGCAGCCATCATCTTCTTGTTAATAGGAATTCCTGTGCCAAGCTTTATTAATGCAACGCTTGGTTATGTTGGCAGTATCGTTACTCCGCTATCACTTCTTTATATTGGGATCGTTTTGTACGATGCTGGTTTGAAGAGTATTCGCTTTGATCGTGATACAGTCGTGGCATTACTGGGACGCTTTGTTTTAGCTCCTGTTGTGTTGATCGGTTTGATCGCTCTCGGCTCAAATGCCTTTGGCGCCAATTTAGCACCATTGTTGAAGCAAACGCTGATTGTACAATCTGCCACTCCGATGTTGGCTGTTTTGCCAATCTTAGCAAATGAAGCACATGGTGATGTTAAATACGCGACGAACTTAGTAACGACAAGTACAATCTTGTTTGTAGTGGTCGTTCCAATTTTAATGCAGCTCGTTCAATTTATTTAATTTGCTTCCTCAATCAAAAAAGCATTCGCGAATTGCGAATGCTTTTTTTTAATACAAATGGCTCAATTGTTTTTGTACTTCTGGATTTTCTAAGAATTCATCATATGTTGTCTCTGCACGATCAACCACGCCATTTTCGGAAATCGCAATAATACGGTTTGCGATCGTTTGAATGAACTGGTGGTCATGAGAGGCGAATAGAAGGGAACCTTTATACGCAATCAGACCTTCGTTCAATGCTGAGATGGATTCTAAGTCTAAGTGATTGGTTGGATCATCTAAGACTAAGACATTTGATTTTGACAGCATCAATTTTGATAGCATACAACGAACTTTTTCACCACCGGATAAGACGTTGACAGGCTTCATTACTTCATCACCAGAAAACAGCATACGACCTAAGAAGCTGCGCAAGAAGGTGTTATCGTCTTCTTCTTTACTGGCGTATTGCCGCAGCCAATCAAGAATCGGCATATCACTGTCGAATTCCTTAGTCGTATCTTTTGGCAAGTAAGCCTGGCTGGTTGTTACACCCCAACGAACCGTTCCTGTATCGGGTTCTAGATCACCCATAATAACTTTGAATAATGTAGTTGTTACCAAGTCATTTTCAGCGATGAAAGCAACTTTGTCGTCACGATTCAAGGTAAATGAGATATTGTCTAGAATCTTTTTGCCGTCGATTGTTACACTGACATTATCGACTTGCAGCAAGTCATTTCCGATTTCCCGTTCTGGTTTGAATTGTACAAAGGGATAACGGCGTGAAGAAGGCTGAATATCGTCTAAGGTGATTTTATCCAACATTTTCTTACGAGAAGTCGCTTGTTTTGATTTTGACGCATTAGCGCTGAAACGAGCAATAAATTCTTGCAATTCTTTGATTTGCTCTTCTTTTTTCGCATTTTGCTGAGATTGTAATTTTGCTGCTAACTGGCTTGATTCTAACCAGAAGTCGTAGTTTCCGACGTATAACTTGATTTTCCCGAAATCTAGGTCGGCCATATGGGTACACACTTTGTTCAAGAAGTGGCGGTCATGGGAAACGACGATAACGGTATTATCAAAATTAATTAAAAATTCTTCTAACCAATTGATCGATTGGATATCTAAACCATTTGTTGGTTCGTCTAGTAACAGAACATCTGGCTTACCGAAAAGAGATTGAGCTAATAGGACTTTGATTTTTTGTCCAGCCGTCAGTTCGCTCATTTTTTGCTGATGCAACTCTTCTGGAATGTTCAATCCTTGTAATAGAACTGCTGCTTCTGGTTCTGCTTCCCAGCCGTCCAGTTCGGCGAATTCACCTTCAAGTTCTGCTGCGCGGATACCATCTTCGTCAGAAAAATCTTCCTTCATGTAAATGGCGTCTTTTTCCTGCATGACTTGGTATAAGCGTTCATGCCCCATAATGACTGTTTCAAGAACGGTATATTCTTCAAAGTCAAAATGGTTCTGTTTTAACACAGCCATTCGTTCGTTTGGACCTAAAGTAACAGAGCCAGTAGAAGGCTGGATATCGCCTGCTAAAATCTTCAGAAAGGTTGATTTGCCGGCACCATTGGCACCAATCAACCCGTAACAATTGCCGGGAGTGAATTTAATATTTACATCATCAAAAAGTTTACGATCAGGAAACTGTAAACTAACGTCACTTACTGTAATCAATGATTTTCCTCGCTTTATCAGTATTGGCGCAAGGCCTCTTTGCATTATATCGGGGAACATCTGAAGTTTCAAGTCAACCGTTAAGAATTTACTTGGGATTTAAAATAGGATAGACTTGGCTTTGAAGGGATGTGTCAGTATGATCGGGATAATTATCGCGACCCACGACCATTTAGCGGACAGCCTGTTGAAAACGGCTGAATCTATTTTGGGCGAACAGAGCTGTGTGGAAACTTTAAATATCGAGCCAGGTGCTACAGGACTGCAAGAAAAAATTGAGGATTATGCCAAAGACTTATTAACAAAAGTCGACGAGCTGGTTTGGCTGGTAGATATGTTTGGGGGAACGCCATTTCGTTATGCCAGTTATTGTGTGATGGATGATTCGCGCCAGTCCTTAGTGACAGGGGTCAATTTGCCAATGGTCCTGCAGGCTTTGGTAAACCGAGAGTTGTCCGCAGCAGAATTGACGAAACAATTAGAAATAGAAGCGAAACAAACGATTCGTAGAATGTAAAAAGGTTGGGTCAAAATTTATGGCCCAACCTTTTTATTCTATTTCAAGAGTTCACGTAATGTCGGCATATCATGAACTTGGTATTTTTCTTTGAAGGCGTTAATTTGTTCGACAGAGAATTTTTCAGGCTCTAATTGTAAGGCTTCCACCGGTAATGGACGTTCATCTTTGATCTTAACATCAATCACGACTGGACGTTTGCTGGCTTTTGCCGCAGTGAAGGCCGGCTCTAATTGACTATACTCAGTAATCGTGAAGCCGTCAGCTCCAAGCGCCTCTCCGACTTTACCGAAATCAGCTCCTTCTAAAAAGACACCGAATTTTTGTTGCTCTGTATCTTCTTGTTCAGCTTCGATGAAACCAAAGGCATCATTTGAAAAGACCACATTGATAATCGGCAAATTGTATTTTACTTGTGTAATGACGTCTTGCATTTGCATTGCAAAGCCGCCATCACCACTGAAGGTAAAGACTTGCTTATCTGGGTAAGTCAATTGAGCGGCGATTCCGCCTGGAACCCCATTTCCCATCGTAGCAAACCAACCAGAGGTTGTGAATTGTTGTTCCCCATTCATTTCCAAATGACGGATCGCATTCAACGTAACATTTCCGACATCCGCAACATACACAGCGTCCTGTTCAGCAATGCGATTGATTTCTTTAAAGACAGGTTCCGCCCTTAACGGTGTCGATTCGTCATTATAAAAGTTCTTACGCCAAGCATGCCAATTGCGGATATTTTCTTGGTTGGCTTTTAACCACGCATCCGCAGGGCGGGCTGTTCCGAGTTCGACCCAACGGCGAAGTGCTGTTGCACCATCACCTAATACTGATTGATCGACATTGTGGCGGCGGCCAAATTTAGCAGCATCAATATCAACTTGAATAAACTTAGCAGATGGATTGAAGAAATTCCGGCCAAATGGGAAATCACTGCCGACAAAGACGATCAAGTCAGCATCAGCCAACGCTTCATTTGCTGGTTTAGTAGCGACACGAGCAGCAAAACCTAAAAAGTTTTCATATAAATCAGGTACAATCCCTTTGGCTAAAACAGAAGCTGCAACAGGCATTGAAAAATGTTCGGAAAAGGCTTTGATGGCATCGAAGTTGCCGCGAACCCCTTGTCCGATGTAAAGAACTGGTTGATGCGCTGTTTCGATCAAAGGTAAAGCAGCTTTCAAATCTGTTTCGTCAGGGAAAACGACACCTGTTTTATGATTTTTTGCCGTCGCGATTTCTATTTCTTCGATTTCTGCAAAGCCAAAATCAACGGGAATCGTAACTACTGCGACACCTTTTTGCTGATACGCTGCTTTGATCGCTTCATCGATTACGTGAGGCAAACTTTCTGGTGTCATCACTGTACGATTATAAACACTGACATCTGCAAACATTGGATTTTCATTTAATTCTTGGAATGCATTGTAATTCATAGCAGTAGAGGCTACCTGTCCCAGTAAAGCCAAGACTGGAACATGGTCCATTTGCGCGTCATAAAGACCGTTAATCAAGTGACTAGCACCAGGACCTGCAGAACCAAAGACAGCGCCTACTTTACCTGTTAATTTTGCATCAGCTGCGGCTGCTAAAGCGCCTGCTTCTTCATGGCGGACTTGAACATACTTTACTGCTTCGCGTTCATGGTATAACGCATCCATCGTTGAGTTGAATGAACCGCCAGGAATCCCGTAAATATGATCGATTCCCCAAGCTTCTAAAACATTGACCATCGCTACGCCTGCATTAATTTTTGCCATCTTCTTCACTCACTTTCATTTTGTAAGTTACCTACCTAAAAAGTATAACGCGTCTAAAAAAAACCAGCAAAGAAAGTGTCTCACAAGAAGTTTACAGGTATACCTAAAATATGCTAAAGTGAATGTGAATAACCGTTTTCAGGATACCAGTCTAAAGTTTGTTAGTTTCATTAAGCTTTTTAGAGTTAAATGAAATCGGATGCAGAGAAAATAAATTTTCAATGGATCAGCAAATGGCTAGGTTATCCATAGAAAGAGAAATATCAGAATAACTAATATGGAGGTTTATATGATTGAATGGTTATTGGGCCTGTCAGCCTGGCAACAAGCGTTAGTAGGAACGCTGTTTACTTGGGGAATGACCGCGTTGGGAGCTGCATTGGTCTTCTTCTTTAAAAATATTAACCGCAATGTGTTGAATTTGATGTTGGGTTTTGCCTCTGGGGTGATGATTGCGGCAAGCTTTTGGTCGTTGTTAGATCCGGCGATTGCAGCAGCTGAGTCGAATGGTTCGATTCCTTGGTTGGTGGTCAGTATTGGTTTTGGTCTTGGCGGCCTGTTTCTTTATATAGCAGATAAGACTATTCCTCATATGCATTTTGGTCCTAATAAAGAAAAAGAAGGCTTTCCTAGTCATTTAAAGCGAACAATTTTATTGGTGTTTTCCATTACGCTACACAATATTCCTGAAGGCTTGGCAGTTGGTGTGGCTTTTGGGGCAGCAAGTGAAGCAACGAATCCCACCGCGGCGGTTTTGGCTGCAATCTCTGTATCATTAGGGATCGGGATTCAAAATTTTCCAGAAGGTGCGGCAGTATCAATTCCTTTGCGTCAAGAAGGGCTGAGCCGGACAAAATCATTTATTTACGGACAAGCGTCGGGACTTGTAGAACCGATCGCGGCAGTAATCGGAGCACTTTTAGTAACAAGTGTTCAACCGTTGCTGCCGTATGCTCTTTCTTTTGCAGCCGGTGCAATGATCTATGTTGTAGTGGAAGAATTAATCCCAGAAGCTCAAGCAACAACAGACAGCAAACATCACTTTGGAGTCTTTGGAGCGATGTTAGGATTCATTATTATGATGATTTTAGATGT
>Ga0334882_1004750_pt1 | contig 11197 bp, 9 predicted proteins | sample GraSluR1_MG_5_FD_207226 | JGI IMG/M metagenome (GOLD analysis project Ga0334882, IMG submission 207226) | Sludge microbial communities from methane-producing bioreactor in Wageningen University, Netherlands - Granular Sludge_15_04-R1 | ecosystem: Engineered > Bioreactor > Anaerobic > Unclassified... | reverse complement strand
GGGTTAAGCGAACAACAGGACAGCATCCAGGTGGGATCATCGTAATTCCAGACTATATGGATGTTTATGATTTTACACCGATTCAGTATCCAGCAGACGATCAAAATTCTGAATGGAAAACAACGCATTTTGATTTTCACTCGATTCATGATAATGTTTTAAAACTCGATATTCTGGGACACGATGACCCAACAGTGATTCGAATGTTGCAAGAATTATCTGGAGTCGATCCTAAAACGATTCCGACGGATGATCCAGAAGTTATGAAGATTTTTGCTGGGCCACAGGTTTTAGGTGTGGAAGCTGATCAAATTTATTCGAAGACTGGTACGTTGGGCATTCCTGAGTTTGGAACACGATTTGTTCGCGGGATGTTGGAAGAAACGAGCCCGACGACTTTTGCCGAATTATTGCAAATCTCTGGGTTGTCTCATGGTACTGACGTTTGGTTAGGAAATGCGGAAGAATTGATCAGCCGTGGGGAAGCAAACTTAGCTGAGGTTATCGGTTGTCGGGATGATATCATGGTATATTTAATTCATGCAGGATTAGATAGCGGAATGGCCTTCAAGATTATGGAAACTGTGCGTAAAGGCCAGTGGAATAAAATTGATGATGGGTTACGTGAAACGTATTTAACTGCAATGAAAGAAAACAACGTTCCAGATTGGTATATTGATTCTTGTTCGAAAATCAAGTACATGTTCCCAAAAGCCCATGCGGCAGCTTATGTGTTGATGGCATTACGGGTAGCGTACTTTAAAGTGTATTTCCCAATTCTTTATTATTGTGCCTATTTCTCTGTTCGTGCGGATGATTTTGATTTGGTTGCGATGGCTAAAGGAAAAGATGCGGTGAAGGCCGCAATGAAGGCAATCACAGATAAAGGTATGGACGCATCCACGAAGGAAAAAAATCAGCTGACTGTCTTGGAATTGTGTAATGAAATGTTGGAGCGAGATTTTCATTTTGGCATGATCGATTTATACAAGTCAGATGCTCAAGATTTTGTGATTGACGGGGACACATTGATTGCGCCATTTCGTGCCGTACCTGGACTTGGTTTGAACGTGGCCAAACAAATTGTTGAAGCACGTAAAGACGGTATTTTCTTATCAAAGGAAGATTTGGCCTCACGTGGTAAAGTTTCGAAGACCTTGATTGAGTATATGGATACTCATGGTGTTTTGAAAGATTTGCCAGATGAAAACCAACTGTCACTCTTTGATATGTAAAGAAAAGGATAAGTTCAATATAAAAAATGAAAGAAAATTCCATCATGAAAATGACACGGTTGAATTTTCAATAGAATTGTGCTAGTATAACAATGTAATCATAGACTGATGGTGAGTGAGCGGAATTTTCGCTCACTCTTTTTAATGGATTAAAGGAGGCTGACAGTTTGAGCAGTGTAGTCGAAACAGTGACTGACTTAGTAACACCGATCTTGGATGAACAAAATTTTGAGTTAGTCGAGGTTGAATTTGTCAAGGAAGGGAAAAGTTGGTTTTTAAGAGTATTTATTGATAAAGAAGGCGGTATCGACATTGAAGAATGTGCTTTTGTTAGCGAAAAGCTTAGTGAAAAGCTGGATTCGATTGATCCTGATCCAATTCCACAAGCATATTTCCTTGAGGTTTCTTCACCAGGAGCCGAACGCCCATTGAAAAAAGAAGAGGATTACCAAAAAGCGATGGGAGAATACATTAATATTTCACTTTATCAAAATATTGATGGAGAAAAACAATATCAAGGATTTTTAAAAGAATTGACTGATGATGAAATGACATTAACTGTCAAAATTAAAACGCGTACGAAAGATATGGTCTTTGATCGTAAAAATATTGCAAAGGCGCGTTTTGCGATCGAGTTTTAGTAAATGAAACGTTTCATTAACAGGAACTAGAATGTCAATTCCGCTTTTCACAACGATTCAGTTTTACCGCTTTAGTGGAATGATACATGCGATGAAGATCAAACCTATTTTTCTTTGAAGAATAGATTCGTTAATATGAATTAGGAGGAAAGTTAAAATGAGTAAAGAAATGCTGAATGCGTTGGATACTCTAGAAGCAGAAAAAGGTATTTCGAAAGAAATCGTAATTGATGCATTGGAAGCGGCATTAGTATCTGCTTACAAACGTCATTACGGACAATCTCAAAATGTTGAAGTGGAATTCAATGAAAAGAAAGGTGATATTCATGTTTATGCCGTGAAAGAAGTAACGGAAGAAGTCATGGATTCACAATTGGAAGTGTCATTGAAAGATGCGATGGAAATCAATCCAGCGTATGAAATTGGTGATACGATCCGTTTTGAAGTAACACCAAAGGATTTTGGTCGAATTGCTGCTCAGACGGCAAAACAAGTAATTTTACAACGTGTCCGTGAAGCAGAACGCAGTATTATCTATAACGAATACAGCGCCTATGAAAAAGATATTATGCAAGGTGTAGTAGAACGTCAAGATAATCGCTACATCTATGTAAACTTAGGGAAGATTGAAGCCGTTCTATCAAAACAAGACCAAATGCCAAATGAGCATTATAAACCTCATGATCGTATTAAAGTGTATGTTTCACGAGTAGAAAATACGTCAAAAGGCCCGCAAGTATTTGTAAGTCGTAGTCACCCTGATTTGTTGCGCCGCTTATTTGAACAGGAAATTCCAGAAGTCTATGATGGAATTGTAGAGATTGTCAGCATTGCTCGTGAGGCTGGTGATCGTGCAAAAGTTGCTGTTCGTTCAACAGATCCTAACATTGATCCAGTTGGAACCTGTGTGGGACCAAAAGGACAACGTGTACAAGCAATTGTAAATGAATTAAAAGGTGAGAACATGGACATTGTTGAGTGGGATGAAGATCCAGCAGTATTTATCGCAAACTCCTTAAATCCTGCGCAAGTAGAAGATGTTATCTTTGATATCGACAATCCAAAAGTTTGCACCGTAGTAGTTCCGGATTATCAGTTGTCGTTAGCTATCGGTAAGCGTGGGCAAAACGCTCGTTTAGCGGCTAAATTAACGGCTCACAAGATTGATATTAAATCAGAGTCTGATATGGAAGAATTTTATGCGAACTATGATGAATCAGAAGTAGAAGAAATCGTAACTGAGATTGAAGAAATCACTTCAGAAGTAGAAGCGATTGAAACTGAAGTTGAAGATATTGAATCAGAAGCGGAAGTTACAGTTGATAATATGATTGAAGACGAAGAAAACATTGCTTCTGATCAAACGGACCAATAATTCATTAGGAGGACAGCAAATGAAAAAAAGAAAAGTTCCTTTGCGAAAATCGGTCGTTTCCGGTGAAATGTTCCCAAAGAAAGAATTGATTCGAATCGCTAAATCCAAAGAAGGAGAAGTTTCCATTGATCCTTCAGGTAAGAAACCAGGACGAGGTGCTTATGTTGCGCTAGAACCAGCTGAAGTCGAGGAAGCATGGAAAAAACATATCTTGGACCGTACGCTTGGCACCGAATTAAGTGATGATTTTTATCAAGAACTACTTGATTATGTGAAACACCAAAAAGCCAGAAAAGAGCTCTTCGGCAATGAATAAACAGAAGGCCTTGAACATGTTAGGCCTTGCAATGCGTGCAGGCAAACTGATCACAGGAGAAGAAATGACGATTAATGAGATTCGCAAAAGGAAAGTAAATCTCGTTATTGTCACCATTGATGCGAGTGAAAACACTCAAAAGAAAGTATCAGATAAAAGTAAGTATTATCAAACGACATGTTTTGTCGAATTTACTCAAGGGGAGATTTTAGGCGCGATTGGCAAACCTAGAAAAGTAATCGGGGTTTTAGACCAAGGATTCGCCGACAAAATTATGACGTTAATAACAGGTTAGGAAGGTGATTGCATGGGAAATAAAAGAGTATACGAATTTGCAAAAGAAGTGAATCAATCAAGTAAGGATGTTGTAGAAAAAGCACAAACTTTGGGGATTGATGTGAAAAATCATATGGGTTCATTATCCGGGGATGATGAATCAAAATTGAAACAAGCTTTTTCTAGCAAACCGAAACAAAATACTCAGGCAAAACCATCAGCTAACCAGCACGAAAAACCAAAATTCCATGGAAAGAGCTCGAAGAACAACCCAAATTTCCAGAATAGAAAAGGAAATAAAGAATTGACACAAAACAATAGACAGAACAACTCAGCGAACGCAAACCGTTCAAACCAAGGACACCAACGTCCAGCACAAGGCAACGCAAACAATGCACAACGTCAAAACCAAGGGCAACGTCCAGCACAAGGCAACGCAAACAATGCACAACGCCAAAATCAAGGGCAACGTCCAACACAAGGCAATGCAAACAATGCACAACGCCAAAATCAAGGGCAACGCCCAACACAAGGTAATGCAAACAATGCGCAGCGTCAAAATCAAGGGCAACGTCCAACACAAGGCAATGCAAACAATGCGCAGCGTCAAAATCAAGGGCAACGCCCATCACAAAGCAATACAAACAATGCGCAGCGTCAAAATCAAGGACAGCGCCCAACACAAGGCAACGCAAATAATGCGCAACGCCAAAACCAAGGGCAGCGTTCAGCACAAAATAGTCAAGGAGCGCGACCAAATCAAAATGGCTCAAATCAGGGCCAACGTTCGAACCAAGGTGGATCAACGCAAGGCGGCAACCAAAATCGCAACAAAAACAATTATGGCAACCAAAACCGTAACAATAATTTTGGTGGCAATCAAAATCGCAATAAAAACAAATTCAATAAAAAAGGTAAAAAAGGCAGACAGCAACAAAGTAATAAGCCTGCTGTTCCACCACGTAAATTCCGTGAATTGCCAGAAGTATTAGAATATACAGAAGGCATGAACGTAGCAGACATCGCGAAGAAGATTCATCGCGAACCAGCTGAGATCATCAAAAAATTATTTATGATGGGAGTTATGGTCAATCAAAACCAACCATTAGATAAAGATACAATTGAACTGTTAGCTACGGATTATGGAATTGAACCACAAGAAAAAGTAACTATTGATATAGCTGATATTGATCGATTCTTCGATGCAGAAGATGTAAACGAAGAAAATTTAGTTTCTCGTCCACCAGTCGTAACTATTATGGGGCACGTTGACCATGGTAAAACGACATTACTAGATACCTTGCGTCATTCTCGCGTAACAAGCGGAGAAGCAGGTGGAATCACACAGCATATTGGTGCATATCAAATTGATATTGACGGCAAACCGATTACTTTCTTGGATACACCAGGGCATGCTGCCTTTACAAGTATGCGTGCGCGTGGAGCAAGTATCACAGACATTACTATTTTAGTCGTAGCAGCTGATGATGGTGTAATGCCGCAAACAATCGAAGCAATCAACCATGCCAAAGCAGCGAAAGTACCAATTATTGTAGCAGTTAATAAGGTTGATAAACCTGGTGCCAATCCACAACATGTAATGCAAGAATTAAGTGAGTATGAACTGATTCCTGAAGCATGGGGCGGTGATACAATTTTTGTTGAAATTTCAGCAAAATTCAATCAAAACATCGACGAACTATTAGAAATGATTCTATTGGTTGCTGAGGTAGAAGACTTGAAAGCTGATCCAACGCAACACGGAATCGGAACAGTTATCGAAGCTCGCTTAGATAAAGGAAAAGGACCTGTAGCAACATTATTGGTTCAACAAGGTACGATGAGAGTCGGCGACCCAATCGTTGTTGGGAACACATATGGTCGTGTTCGTGTTATGACGAATGATATTGGCCGCCGTGAAAAATCTGCTGGACCAGCGACACCAGTAGAAATTACTGGGTTGAATGATGTACCTCAAGCTGGGGATCGTTTTGCGATCTTTGAAGATGAAAAAACAGCTCGTGCAGCCGGTGAAGAACGGGCAAAACGTGCGTTGCTTGAACATCGCAGTGCAAGTGCTCGTGTAACATTGGACAACCTATTTGAATCTCTTAAAGAGGGCGAATTGAAGGAAGTCAATGTAATCATCAAAGCCGATGTGCAAGGATCTGCTGAAGCATTAGCAGCTTCATTGAAAAAAATTGATGTTGAAGGTGTGCGTGTGAAGATCGTTCACTCAGCTGTAGGTGCTATCAATGAAAGTGATGTTACTCTAGCAGCAGCAAGTAATGCGATCATTATCGGGTTTAATGTTCGTCCTACACCACAAGCAAAACAGCAAGCTTCAACCGAAGAAGTAGACATTCGTCTACACCGAATTATCTATAAAGCAATCGAAGAAATCGAAACAGCGATGAAAGGTATGCTTGATCCTGAATACGAAGAAAAGATTACTGGTCAAATGACTGTACGCGAAACGTATAAAGTTTCTAAGGTTGGTACAATCGCTGGATGTTACGTTAACGAAGGATCTATCCAACGTGATAGCGGTGTGCGTATTATTCGTGATGGAATCGTAATTCTCGAGGGCAAACTTGCCAGCTTGAAACGTTTCAAAGATGATGTGAAAGAAGTTAAAATGGGTTATGAATGTGGTGCTATGATCGAAAACTTTAATGATATTAAAGTTGATGATGTGATCGAAGGATTCATTATGGAAGAAATCAAGCCTAAATAGTATTACAATTCCACTTCCTACTGATAAATGTAGGAAGTGGAACAGTATCTGCTGAAATTTCATCCATTATTCGTGACTATTAAAATTTTAGTTAGTGGAAATAGAAGGAGGCAGTCGTTATGCCAAATTATCGTGACCGTCGTCTGGCTCAAGAAATTTTGAAGGAAGTCAATGACATCTTACGAAAAAAAGTTCGTGATCCACGAGTTCAAGACGTGAACATTACGGATGTTCACGTGACTGGAGACTTGCAACAAGCGACGATTTATTACAGTTTGTTATCTGATAAAGCATCAGATAAAGAAAAGGCACAGGAAGGTTTGAACAAAGCACGGGGATTGGTTCGGCGCGAATTAGGCCATGCTTTGTCAATCTACAAGACACCAGAATTGTTTTTTGAATTGGATGAATCAGTTGAATATGGCTCTAAGATTGATCAAATGATCCGCGACTTAAATAAAGAATAAATTTGTTAGAACCTGAGATTTTTTTCAGGTTCTTTTTTGCATTATTGAGTAAATCCTGTTAAAGTGTATGCAGTTTGTAAATAATCCTTTTGCTGGATATTTTCAAGGAGGCAGAGTCTAGAATGACCACGGAATTTGAAGAACGGATGAAGGAACTCCATAAGGAATTTGAAAACTTAAGTCCAGAAGAACGCAAAGCCGTTAAACAAAAAATAAAAAGAATTAATGTTTTAACCTCTCGTAAATTAGAGCGGATGAAACATGATTTACTGCGCATGGAAACCAAGCGTGCACAGCTTTCGTTAGATGGCGAATCACAAGAATTGTCCGAATTGGAAGATCGGATTATTAATAAGAAAAGAGAGTTCTTAAAATTATTATTTAAGGCAAAAGAAAATTGTTCCAAGAGGTGAGTGAATGGGCCTAATTGAGATTATCATCATTTTAGCCATTGCCATTACCTTGTCGAATGTTTTAGCAAAAGTTTTCCCGTCTTTCCCAATTTTTATGATCCAGATTATCCTCGGCATTATCCTCGGACTTACCGAAGTTGGTAGCTCAATCAATTTTGAACCAGAGGTATTTCTCGTAATGATTATAGCCCCGCTTTTGTTTCGTGAAGGAGAAACTGCTGATATCCCTTCAATTTTGAAGCATTTTGGCTTAATATTGCTGCTGGCTTTTGGCGGCGTTATCTTTACATTATTTGGATTGGGATTTGTTCTGCATAGTATTTTGCCAGCGATTCCATTGGCTGCTTGTTTGGCTTTTGGGGCTTCCTTGGGTCCAACCGATGCAGTAGCAGTTAGTTCGTTAGCAAAGCGCTTAAATATTCCTGAATCGGTCATGCACGTTTTAGAAGGGGAAGGATTAATCAACGATGCAACAGGTGTTACAGCCTTTCAGTTTGCTGTAGCCGCATTGCTAACCGGACAGTTTTCGGCGGCTGATGCTTCGATATCCTTGCTCGAATCAAGCGTTGTAGGTGTACTGGTTGGTCTAGTGATCATTTGGGTCAAAAATGAAGTCATAAAAATTATTGAGCGAATCTCTGCACAAGATGTGTCGGCGTATCTGCTGATTGAATTAATACTTCCATTCGTCGCTTATTTTATTGCTGAATTGTTTCATGCGTCAGGAATTATCGCAGCGGTTGTGACGGGTGTATTGCAGGCCACTGGCTTCCGTCGTGTAAATCTATTTGAGGCACAGCTTTCCAATGTAACTGAAAGCTCGTGGAGTACGATTAGCTTTATGTTGAATGCATTGGTTTTCATTTTTTTGGGAATTGAACTTTCTCAAGTTTTTTCTCCTGTGTGGAATAGTCGAAATTATTCCAATGTGCATTTGTTAGGGATTGTATTATTATTAACAGCCTTACTATTTGTTTTACGCTTTTTATTTGTTAGCGGTTATTACATTGTGACTCAAGGCTGGAAGAAAAATCATGAACAGCTGAGAGACCGCTTGCTGTTAACCTTTGGTGGTGTCAAAGGAACAGTTAGTATCGCAACTATTTTTATTTTACCAACAACAATCAATGGATTGGAGTTTCCTGAGAGATCTTTACTGCTGTTTATCACCGCCTGTGTGACCTTTCTAACATTGATTATCGGAATGATTTTATTACCAATCTTATCTGAAGGTGAAGTAGTACCGCCAACTGATCCTAAACGAATGTTAATTTTACGGGAAGTAATTAGCGAGCTTTACGAAGATTTGGATAATAAAAAATTGAATGAAAAAGAACGCTTTGCACTGCTTGCGGTGATCGCAAATTATCAAGGAAGAATCCAAACGCTCTTCAATAATTCGATGCCGGAAAGTGCGCAACAAGAATTTCAAGAAATCCAAGCGTTGATTATTTCAGTTGAACGAGATGGATTAGATGAAAGTTTTAGAAGACATCAGATCAATTCAGGTGCGTATCGTTTGTATTCTCGTTTCATTTCAAATGTGTCTGAGTCAGTGACAAAACAGATGCTGTCATTGCTCAGCTTTTGGTTAATTTTTGTACGGCGGATTATTCGTATTGTCATGCATCCAAAAATGTTTTGGGAACGTCGGCAAAAGCGTAAAGAGACGGTTGATAACGAAGATATTTCAACTCTTAGAAAAATCTTTATTCGCAATAGTGAAGCTATTTTGGATAGTTTGGAAAATCTACGGGATGTTTATGATGAGGACTTGATTGATTTCTTTGTGGATGAACGAAAAAATTTGATGAATCAGGTCAGTGGACATGGTTTATTTGGTACTTATTTGATTCAGCAAGATCCACTTTATGCGAAAGAATTGATACGCGGATTTTATTTAGAGAGAAAGATTATTGATAAATATGAAGTAAGCGAAGATATCACTAATTTTTCAGCAAATAATTATCGTGATCAAGTTAATCAATTAGAGTCTTACACTATGCAGCAGCGATCAGAACCAAGTATTTCATTTGTGATCAGTCGACAACGACAAAAGAAAAAAGCAAAAGAAAAGAAATATTAACCGTCAACTTGGCGGTTTTTTCTTTGGCGTTAATAAAAGATCAGGTAAATATCTTCAGAGAGTTGGCTGGTTATTTCTTAGATTAGCTATGCTATAATGGGAGCGTTGATTATAAATAGAAATGAGGAAACAGCGATGGACGGTATCTTGCCGTTATGGAAAGAGCGCGGCATGACAAGTCATGACTGTGTCTTTAAATTACGAAAAATTTTACAAACAAAAAAGGTTGGTCATGGGGGAACTTTGGATCCTGACGTCGATGGGGTATTACCTATCTGTATTGGTAAGGGAACCAAGGTGATCGAATATTTACAAGATAGTGGGAAAATTTATGAAGGTGAGATTACGTTGGGCTTTTCTACAACTACAGAAGATCGCAGTGGTGAAATAGTAGAGAAAAAAGCAGTAGACCGCCCTTTAACTGAAGCTGAAATTGATCGAGTAATGGCTGCATTTATCGGGAAAATCAAGCAGATACCGCCAATGTATTCAGCAGTTAAAGTCAACGGGAAAAGATTGTATGAGTATGCGCGTGCTGGTGAAACGGTAGATCGCCCTGAACGGGAAGCGGAGATTGAGAGTTTTAAACGTACGACTGCTCCGATTTATAATGAAGAAGCAAAAACTCAGAGTTGGCGATTTCAAGTTACTTGCGGGAAAGGGACTTATGTTCGGACCTTGGCTGTTGATCTTGGGGCAAAGCTAGACTATCCTGCTCATATGTCCGATCTGACTCGTTTAGCCAGCGGCGGTTTTTCAGTGGGACAGGCAGTCACATTGTCGCAAGTTAGCGAATTGATGGAAAAAGGTCAGATCAATCAAGCATTGCAACCGATTGAAGAGGCAATGAAGGAATTTCCGCGAATTGACTTAACAGATGCTGATTGGCAAAAGGTGAAAAATGGACAAGTTCTATCTATGAAATCTTTTGGAATCAAAAAGATGCCAGCTGATCTGATCGCATTTTTTTATCAAGGACAACTAGTTAGTCTTTACGGACAACACTCAGAAAAAAACTGGCTTTTGAAACCAAGCAAAGTAATTCGAAACGAGATTGCTTAAGTTCCTCACGCTTAGTAGCTGAAGAAAAATAAATACATTACTATGAATTAGGATGTCAGTCCAACTTTTGGCAGTGATTAAAGAGGAAAAGCCCAATCTGATTACGATTAGGAAAAATGTATGTATAGTTGGATGATATACGGCATGAAAATCAGACTTATTTTTCTTCAAGAAAAATAAATACAATAATATGAATTAGGATGTCAGTCCAACTCTTGGCAGTGATTAAAGAGGGAAAACCCAATCTGATTACGATTAGGAAAAATGTAGGTATGTATAGTTGGATGATATACGGCATGAAAATCAGACTTATTTTTCTTCAAGAAAAATAAATACATTACTATGAATTAGGAGGCACACTAAATGGAAATTGTTAAATTGCGGCATCCATATAAATCAGAGGAAATTCCTGCTGGGGATTGTGTGTTGGTGTTAGGATTTTTTGATGGTGTTCATCGCGGTCATCAAGAAGTCATCAATACTGGTAAAAAAATTGCGAAAGAAAAAAATTTAAAATTAGCTGTGATGACATTCAATCAGCATCCAGCGATTGTTTTTCAGCAAGTACAAAGCAAGCCGATTCAATATC
>Ga0334882_1004739_pt1 | contig 11224 bp, 7 predicted proteins | sample GraSluR1_MG_5_FD_207226 | JGI IMG/M metagenome (GOLD analysis project Ga0334882, IMG submission 207226) | Sludge microbial communities from methane-producing bioreactor in Wageningen University, Netherlands - Granular Sludge_15_04-R1 | ecosystem: Engineered > Bioreactor > Anaerobic > Unclassified... | reverse complement strand
GATTTCGCTATTGCTTCTTCCCTCCCACACCTCGCAGCGTGAAACTTGCAAGTCGCTATCGGGTTCGTCGGCAACTACGTCCCTTGGGAATTTCACCCAAGAATGATGACATGCCCGTCATACACGAAACCGCCCTGGAATCCAAGGCGGTTTCTGAAAGCGAGAGTGACGGGACTCGAACCCGCGATCTACGGCGTGACAGGCCGTCGCGATAACCAGCTTCGCTACACCCTCATAGCATGAGTGAAACTACACTATCCTAATAGTTTTGTCAACAACCTGAAAAGAGATTTCCAAAAAACTACAGCCGCCTCGGAAGACCCAAAGCGGCTGCAATAGCGAGAGTGACGGGACTCGAACCCGCGATCTACGGCGTGACAGGCCGTCGCGATAACCAGCTTCGCTACACCCTCAAAAAGCACTCTTGGAAACTACACGAAACGCATTTTTTTGTCAACTGGATTAGCAGTTGTCAGACATATTTTCCTCACGTATACTCTCTGAAAGGAGTCAATCATGCAAGAATCCATCATGTTGTTCTTTCTCAACATTGCAAACCCCACCCTTGATTTTCTGGCCAACATCGCCTCTGCAGTGGGCGAACAGACCTTCGTCATAGCAGTCATTCTCTACATCTTCTACAACTACGACAAGAAGAAAGGGTTCGGCCTCTTTACGTCAGTCCTGTTTGCCGTACTGGGCATGGGAATCCTCAAGGCGGTCGTCCGCGCACCACGACCTTTCCAGGTGCTCGAATCCATCGACGGCAAGCGCCTGGAGACAGCAACCGGCTACTCGTTCCCCAGCGGACATACCACTACCGGGGCGGCCTTCTATACCGCCCTTGCACTTACGTTCAAGAAACGGCCTGTCAGCATCCTCTGTGCAGTCATGATGGCCTTGGTCGGACTGAGCCGTCTCTATTTGGGAGTGCACTGGCCCATCGATGTGTTTGCAGGGCTTTTGCTTGGTGTAACCATCAGCTTTACAGTGAGCCGTTATCTGAACGCTCTCTATGACGACAAGAACAAGCGCATCCGCCTCAGTTTGTGGATCGGCTCCCTTTCTTTTGCTGCAGGAGCCATTACGGCAATTCTGCTCAATACAGGGACCATCGATGAGGTTGCCTTCACCGACCTCATGAAAGTCTTCGCCCTCGGTGGCGGAGGTTACCTGGGCTTCGCCTTGGAGAATAAGAAGGTGAATTTCACTGTCGAGGAGAAGCGAAGCAAGCAGATCGTCCGTTACGTCATCGGGCTGGTCGGCATCCTGCTGTTCATGGGTGCCAAGGTGATCATCCCCGAATCACTGTATGCAGTCGGATCCTTCGTCCGCTATACGCTGGTAGGACTTTGGGCGACAGGACTATATCCGCTTATAGGAAAAAATCTCCGTCTTTTCTCTGGTTCTCGATGAATTTCGGCTCAATGCCCTTGGTGATCAAAAAGCGCCTGAGATCGAGCATCTCATTGAGGTGCCCATAGCAGAGCTTGTGCATCATTTTCCCGCACATGATCGCATCATCGAGGGCATAGTGCGCCTGATACTCCATGCCGTAGTAATCCACCAAATATGCAAGCTTATAGCTGAGCATCTTCGGCCAGACTTTCTTGGCAATGGTAAGCGTACAAAGATAGGGCATCTGTCTTGCTTCCAAGTCATACACCTCAAAGCAGCCCTTCAGAACACCCATATCGAAGACAGCGTTGTGGGCAACCAGGAGATCGCGGCCGATGAATTCCCGCATAGCCGGCCAAACCATATCAAACTCAGGGGCGCCAAGGCACTCCTCATCCTTGAGTTGGTGCACTGCCGTCATACTCGGATCGAAATAGGGGTGCTTGGGATGAATGAGTGAATAGTAGGTATCCAGCAGCATCCCTTCCTCATCGAAGCGGGCCAGGGCGACCGAACAGGCTCCACCTGGATACCCGTTCGCCGTTTCAAAATCTATTGCTACATAATTCATGCTTGTTTTCCCAACATGATGGAAAGAATCGTTTTATCCGTCTCCTCCATCCCTTCATGGCTGATTCTCGAAAGGAAATCCATACTCTCTTTGCTTGTCTTGCCGACAATGCCGCTCTCATTTCCTGGAGACATACCCCTGAAAGCAAGTTTGCAGGCCAGGTTCGCTGCCTCGACGCAGCTATAAATCTTCAAGGCGCAGGTCATCTTCGCCCCATCACAAATAATACCGGTCAGGTTGCCCACCATGGTATTGAACGCTCTGTCCATCTCAACAAGGGTTCCATCAAGCAGGTACACAAGCCCGCATGCCGTACCTATGGCTGCCGTAAAGGCGCCGCACAAGGCACTGAGCCGATTCTTCTTTGCAGTCAGGGCGAGACCTACCAGTTGGCTGAGCAGCAGGGCCCTGGCCAGTTTCTCTTCACTGCATGCCAAATAGGATCCAACCACAGCAAGGGGTACTGTCAAGGTGATGCCTTGGTTGCCGCTGCCGCTGTTGATGATCACAGGAAGCGGACAGCCTGCCATTCTTGCATCACTGGCCGCTGCCGCCATGGCCGAAGCGAGGCTGAAAGCCTCGGATAGGCTGGAAGGTGTTTTACCGATAGGCTCGGCTGCGATTTTCCCTACCGACAGACCATAGGAGTGCTCCAAGGCATGCTGAGCAATGGCCATATTGGTATTTTTGGCATCAAGGACCAAAGTCAGGGCTTCCTGAGGTGCCTGCTGCACCCAAGCAAGGAGATCAGACAAGGAAGAACCGCCCATAAACTGCTCGTCTTCCTCTTGCAGGGAGGAACCGCAGGCATCAACAGCCAAACTGAGCAGTACCTGCCCATGTTGCTCGAGGTAGCTGAAACGGTCATGCTCACCACTGATGACAGCGACAGAAGTGCCGCCTTCATTCTTGGCAACCACTTTGATGTATAGCGAAGGAACTTCGGAATCGATGGCAAGGGAAACCGGCATGGAACTCGCATGCTGAATCTGCTCATCGCTCAATTCGCTGAGAATACTCAAGCCCTTATCAACATCACCGCCTGACGCACCAAGGGCTACCGCTGCCTGGATCCCCTTGAGCGAGCAATTCGGCAGACCCACACCCATGGCGTTCTTCACCATATCCCTGCTGGTTACCACCTCCAAGGAAGTGGGCCGGACATCCAACAACTGAGCGGCCTTGGCCCCGGCGAGGGCTGAGGCGGCAGGCTCAGTGCACCCCATTGCAGGGCGCATCTCTTTTTGTAGTACCTTCAGATAAGTATCCATACAAGGACTATAGCATTCCGATAACAGGCTTTCCAACCCCAAAGAGAGAAATTCGATCAGCGTGGAACGTCGGCGATGAAGAGCGTCCCCTCAACCTCCAAGGTGTAGGAAGAGAGAGATGCTGCGATTACATGGCAGCTTCCTTTCTCCAAGGTACGTTTCTCTGCAGCCGATTGAAACACCGCCTGTCCCTCGGTCACGAACACCAGTTCAATGCTTCTGCGTTCATTGATGTGGTACGTCCCGCTTTTGAGCACCATCAGATGGAACTCCTCGGTGGGAGTAAGCACATGAAGCCTGCCTGAGCGACCTATGAGCATCGGGGCTTTCTCTACTTCCCTGCCCTTGATCTCCAGGATTTTCATCAACTCCTTTACATCAACTTTCTTGTTGGTAAGTCCACCGCGCAGTACGTTGTCCGAAGCGCTCATCAGCTCGATGCCGTTGCCAATCACATAGGCATGGAGGGTTCGAGGCTCCAGATAGAGGGCTTCACCCGGATGGAGGTGTTTGACGTGCAGAATAAAGGGGCAGAACAAACCCGGATCCTCAGGGTAGGCTGCATAACAGGAGAGAACGATGCCCTTGCTCTCCAAAAATGCACCATCCCCGGTGGCAAAGGGAAGTTCCTCGTGTTTCTTCAACGAGGCAATATACTCATCCACCAGTTGTACAAGTTGCTCCGATTGCATCGTATACAAATCTTCAAACAACTTGGCAAGAAGCTTGTCCGAGTCCTCCTGCACTGTGTCCAAATACCCAAAATGCTTCGCATACCCGTTGGGAATAAGAAGCTTCAATACAGGTATTATCTGTTTCAGGGGCCTGAATCCACACATTGCCGTAATGGGAGTGAGCGCATAAATTACTTCCGCTTTCCTGTTTGGATCCTTATAGTTCCACAGTTCCTTCTTTTGATGGGCTCTGGTCAGCTCTTCCTTGGCCCACCCTTCCTCGGCTTGGGCCTTGGTTGGATGTACCTGGATGGAGAGGGGTTTATCAATGGCGAGAACCTTGAGCAGAAGCGGAAGCTGATCACCAAAACAGTCCAGATGTTCCTGACCGAACCAATGCAGGCTGTCTTGAGCAAGGAATTCGGAGAGTTGCTGTCCTGTCTCAACAACCTTGGCATCGCCATTCGGATGCGTACCGAACCAAAGCTCGGCCTTGCTCTTGCCATCTTCATCCTGAGAGAGAAGAGCGGGAATGAACGAGCTGTTGCCCCAATCGTACTCTTTGATGTGTCCCTGTATTTGTACTATGTCCATACCGTCCTCCTCATACAAGTATAGGAGGCTTACATCATGAGGGCAAGATAAAGCCCGCCAAACGGCGGGCTAAGTAAGAAGAAACGCTTTCTTATTTGTTGTAAACGCGCGGCAGGAACACCATTGCTGCGGCGAAGCAAATGAGTGTAGCCAACCAAGCAACAAAGACATTGAGGGTGATACCACCGAAGACGAAACCGATCAAGGTACAAATTGCCGCCGTCACCGCATAGGGCATCTGGGTTGCAACGTGTTCAAGATGGGGGCATCCAGCACCGGTCGAGGAGAGAATGGTGGTGTCGGAAATCGGGGATGCGTGGTCACCGAATACCGAACCGCCGAGTACGGCACTGACGCTGATCATTGCTGCGTTGAGCAGGGCTCCGTCACCAAGGCCCTTGGCCTGGGCAAGACCGACGGCGATGGGCATTACGATCGGGATCATGATGGCGAACGTACCCCAGGAGGTTCCGGTCGAGAACGAGATCAAGGCAGAGAGAGCGAAGGCAATGACGGGTACCAAGGCAATCGGGAACCCACCACCGACAACCACATCGCTGAGGAAGGCTGCAAGGCCGAGGCCGCCGTCTTCCGGGCTGCTCTTGATGACAGTCCCGATGGTCCATGCCATGGTCAGGATGATCAAGGCGGGAACCATCGACTTGATGCCATCGCCGATGGCTTCGCTTGCAGACTTGATGGTGAAGAGCTTACGGGCGGTATAGTAGATGTAGGAAATCACCAAGGTGAAAATTACTGCATAGAAAAGAGCCATGGAGGCGTCGGTGTTGTTGAAGGCATCACCGAGGGACATGGAAGCAGCTGCTGCTCCCAACGAAGTAATGGTCTCTCCATCGATGGATCCAAGATAGGTGGTGACAGGGAAAAATACAACTGCAGTTATAATGAGGACAAGGATGGGGAAGAGCATATCCAAAGGTTTTGCCTTCGCAGCATTTGCACTGCCATCGATGTCGACTTCACCAGGGGCCGGACCATAGGTTTCGTTGTAGAGCTTGCCGGTTTCCTTAGCGTAAGCGATGCTGCGGGCCATCGGACCGAAATTCCTACCGGTTAGAATAATTACCAGAACCATAAGAATGGTCAGAAGAGCATAAAGGTTGTACGGAACGGAGCGAATGAAGAAGGAGAATTCGCTTACTCCGAGTGAGTCAAAGCCTTCAGAGCCTTTTACAATCGACATGACAGTGATGACCCAGCTGGAGATGGGTACCAGGATGCATACCGGAGCTGCCGTTGAGTCGAGGATATAAGCCAGCTGGGCACGGCTCACCTTGTTCTTGTCGGTGATGGGTCTCATGACCGTTCCCACAGCAAGGCTGTTGAAGTAGTCATCGATGAAAATTAAAAGTCCGCAGAACCAGGTCATCAAGAGGCTGGTCTTTTCTGTGTGAAGCTTGTCCGCAGCCCAACGGCCGAAGGCATGTGCCGAGCCGGTCTTGCTGAGCATACCGACCAACCCTCCGAGCAATGCACAGAAGAGAAAGATTCGGATGTTCCAACCATCGTTGAGGGAACCTGCAATCATATCGGTCAGATTGATGATTGCCATCAGGGGATTTCCACCGGCTACAATGATAGCCCCGGAGAAAATACCCAGAAACAGGGATACCATTACATCCTTGGTAATGAAAGCAAGCGTAATGGTGAGAACGGGAGGAATGAGTCCCCAAATTCCAAAACTTGTCATGTTGACCTCTCTCAATTAGGGTGAAAGACCCTCAATGTGTGATATAGCGTGACTATACCACGGCTTTCGTTACAAAGTATAGGTCGAACTATGCAGTTTTATGGAAATTTACACAGAATGTTATTCAAATAACAAAACAAAGAATACACTACCCTCCAATCGTGGAAATGCCCTCCTTTCCAGGGAGGGCATTCCAGTTGAGTAGAAGAAACGACACTAGCGAGAGAAGAGCGAGAATCGAAGCGAGAGTGCATCGATGGGCTTATCGCCGATACTCGGGCCATACTCCTGAGTGTAGTATGCTGCATCGATGTGGAAGATCAAGAGATCGAATCCAACACCAATTGATTGATAGCCTTTGTTCAAGCCATACCGGAAATCCAGGAGACTGAGAAGCCTGACAGAGGCACCAAGTCTGGTCTGTTCAAAGAAGGCACGGGTAAGATCGTCACCAGTCTTCCCGGACATCGCCATCACATCGACTACGTCAACAGCAATGATGGGTCTGATCAGCGAACCGATGTTCGGCTTCCACGTAAGACCGGCATCGAGTCTCCAGGGAACTTCAATGGTCCACTCAGGCTCTATGGGATCCGTGCCTGCGGTAGCATCAGCATCGTCTGTCAATCTATCACCAAGCACTACCTCGGCCCAATCATTCATGGACTCATACGTATTCATGGTATAGTTGCCATTGAAGTTCTTAGCTACGGTTGAAACAGTGAGGCCTAATGGGAGGTTTACATTGATACCGGCTGAAAGCGGTAGAGCATAACCGGCCATCAACGGCGTCTCATTCATGAATTTCTTCGCAGGATCAGAGTTCTCATCAGCAACCATCGATGTAATGGACGAGGCGCTCTGGGCCTTCAAATAGGCTTTATAAACCGCCTGGGCAGAAACACCGAGGTCAATGCTCATACTCTGTGCAAGATTAATCCTGAAACCAAAGCCTGCAGTTGCTGCGGTCGTAATCTGGGCAACCAGGTTCGTAGCAGTAAGGTCGGCGCCCGGCTTATAGGTCATCAACCTCTCCTGAACCTGCAATGAAAGACCGAAGCTACCCAAGGTAACAGTAGTGGAAAGATCGGTAGTAATCAGGTCACCGTAATCCTTCTGGATGGTTCCCAAGAATTTTTGGGCTCCAGAAACCATACCTGCATCCGTTCCTTTCTCGAACTCTTCAATGGCACCGCTTTCCAAAATTGCCTTAGGATTGTACGCAGTCACGGTTACCGAAGGGAAGGAGAACTTGAATCCAGAGCGAACCAGGTTTGCGGGGTTGTACAAGAAGCTATCGTGATAGCCTTTCACACCAAGACCTGCACCACCCATGCCCATGATTCGGACACTGGTACCGACAAAGGGCTCTGCAACCTGCTTATACACCACATTGCTAGGCTTATAGTCATCGACTGCCACCAGCGGTGCAACTATGAAACATAGTATCAATACTATGGCTACAATTTTTTTTGTTTTCATTGTTTCATCCTCCCCTTACACCAGGTCCGCAAACCAATCGTCAAAGTCTTCATCGAGGAAATCCTCCAAAGCTTCGGTCAATTGTGCAATACCACCGATGTTGTTGATTGCAATCAGGTTGTCGATGATAGCCTTAACATAGGGTTTTCCCTTTCCAGACAAGTAACCCGGGAATCCATCATAATCAAACCCGGTAATTTCAGGTGCAGTAATAGAATCACTTACAGTCAGAGTCCCCGCAGCCAATTTTGGATTTGCATTGAGGTATGCCAGAATAATGGTTTCGGGCCTCGGAGTAACAATGTCCTTTGACTTCCAATAATCATGGTGCTCGGTCATCAATACTGCATAGATGTACTTGATCAGTGTTGATGTATCGAACGAGACACCGCGGTTCTGCAACTGTGCACTCGTTAGGTTTCCTTTCTTTGCGAATGACAGCGCATGCTCAATGGCAGCACGATATGCCCTCTGGTTCAGGATGAACTTCTGGTAATCAGCTTTTGAATATTCCCCATCCTTCACACCAAGCAAATCCACCAAATCCGGGATGATATTGTTGATTGTTCCGATGAAATCACCGGCATCAGTCAATTCAATCGTTCCACGACTGGCTTTGCTGCCCTTGTTGAGATTCCCGAGCAGTGATGCAAGATCAAGCTGACCGGAGAAGTCAATCGTTGCTGAACCAGAAAGTTGCTCAGCGATCTGGGCCGTAAAGAGCGCATCATCTACGATGGAGAGCACCTGTGTTTGATTGTTCTGCAATTGAGCATCAGTCAATGAACCAAGATTATTATTTGATACCGTATTAAGGGTGGCCACAGTATTGGATATCAGGTTGGTCATCATTTGCAGAACCAAAATATCTCCCTGTGTGAGTTCATCGGAACTGGTAATGGCAGGAAGCGCCAATTCTGCAATCGTATTAGCCAATTCACTTTCACTTCCAGGAGGTAAGTCACTTTTTAATGCACTTTGTAATGCACTTATTGCAGCATTGAAAACTGTTACCGTGCCCACCGCCGCTGTTATTTGTTCAGTGGATGCAGGTTGACTCAGATTTTGAAGTAATGTCTTAGTCTGTGTCGGAGAAGTCAGCGCCGATGCAACTGAATTCTTCAACGCATTTTGATCATCAACTGACTGGGGTGCCAAGATGGTGGTATCACCGCTGAGTTCACCCAAGTCAACACCGGGGATTCCAAACATAGTTGCATTAGAACTCTTTGTTGCCGTGGTAGTAGATCCAGCTGTACCTAGTGTGGTGATGGTTGCCACCGCCGCCTCAGCATCAGCAGTATTGGGCTGCACCCACTCATTGTCGATATACACGTTCCCACCAAGGTTGCCCATAAAGCCGGCTATGTTGGAACGTATATCAGCGTCACAGGAAATCAATGCAATTGTTAGAATCGGTACTAACAAAACCAGTACGAACATTTTCTTCATGATGCCCTCCTCTGTGGGGGAAACCATACGTTATCTTCCCACTCCCTCACCCTTACAAGTAAAGGATATTTCTCGGTAGCTATCAGGCGATGCACTGGATATGTCACATCGTCGTACATAGAAAACTAACTTATAGCTAAAGCGTTACACATTTTTCTAGCAATGTCTACTATCGACCACCTACAGAACAAGCGGAAACTCTCGTCTCCGCTTGTATACCGGTTTTCATGGTTCTCTGCTATTTGAAAAACAGCTGCTTGATCACCTCAAGGTTGGCTTTTCTATTCGCCTCTTCGCTTTCATAGAGGGTTGCAATCCTGTCCTTGTAGAATTCAGCGGTCTTATACCGTACGAGCTTCATCGTTGAATTGACCAGGCCGTCTGCCTCGCTGAAGGGTTTTTCGATGATGGCAAACCGTGAAGGGAGCCACATATTCGGAATGGCACCGGCTTGCGCCTCATAGGACCTGAGCTCTGTCACAAGCATGTCCAAGGCCTCCTCGGCACTCTTGCAACCCTTCTCTTCAATCATGCGGGTGACCACATCCTCCTGCAGGGTGACCAAGGCAGTGGTAATCATCTGATGATCGTTGTACACCATCAGTTGATTCAACACCGAAAGGCTGTTGATCATCACTTCCTCAACTTCCTCGGGACTGTACTTCTCTCCATCCTTGTTGATCAGAAGAGCTTTCGCACGACCGGTTACAACCAAGAAACCATCCTCGTCGTAATACCCGAGGTCGCCCGTCCAGAGCCAACCGTCTCGGAGCACCTCGGCACTGGCTGCCGGATTCTTGAAGTAGCCCTTCATGACGTTCTCGCCCTTGATGACGATCTCACCCCGCTGCCCCACCTTTGCCTCGGTGGTCTCATCGACCATGATTTTGCAGATTTCACTCTTGGCCACCATGCCGCTGGTGCCGAACTTGTACAGATGGGGAGAGTTGCTGCTGATGATGGGAGCCGCTTCGGTCAGGCCGTATCCCTGGAATACGGGAACACCGATGGCGGCAAAGAACCTCTGCTGCTTGGCCTCCAGCAACGCACCCCCACCGACACAGTAGAGCATCCTGTCGCCGAAAACCTTGCGGAGCTTGGGAAATACCAAAAGATTAGCCAAGGTATACGGCAGCCACGTCTTGATACGAATCCAGGTGCCGCCCTTGTGAAAACCATCACCGTTTCTCAGCATGCCCGCCTCGAGGCCCCTGTTGAATATGCCCTCGACGAAGGCACCTTTCTGATGAATTCCCTGAATCATCTTCTTCATGAAGTTGCCGGTGATGGAAGGAACGGTCATCAGGAACACCGGATTCAACTCCACCAGGTTCTTGGGGAAGTTTCGGATGATTGCGGCATTGGAACCGCGGGAATCGACAAAGTGCAATGTGATGCCTCTGAGCAGCGACGTATAGATGCCGACGGTATGGGCGAAGCTGTGGTCGACAGGAAGTACGACCAAGGTCTCGAATTGGGCGTCGGGAAGCTGGAACAACTCGATTGCATCATGCGAGTTGACCCAGTAGTTTACATGGGTGAGCATGATCCCCTTCGGATTACCCGTCGTGCCGCTGGTATAGCAAATATTGATTGTATCCTGCTCGCTGATCGTTGCCTCAACATCCTTGACCAGATTCGGCTTCTTTGCAAGCAAGGCCTCACCGTCCATCAGCATCGTCTGGTAGGGAACGTAGTCCACATCCTGCTTCCAACCGGCCAGACGAATCTGATTCTCCAAACGGTCGTCCTGCTCGTCGAGGTAGATGAACATGACGTGGTGGTCGAAGAGCGGCAGAGCCTTTATTGCATTGCCAAGCGTATTGGCTGACACAGCCAGCGCTACAGCCTCGCTATGATTGATTCGAAATGCAATTTCCTCAGGGGTTAGCTTGATGGATAAGGGGACGCTGATCATCTTCGCCTTGATGACACCATGCTCGCAGGTAACCCAGGAGCTCTTGCCTTCACTGAGGATACCGACAGTCTGCTCAGCCTTGAAGCCATGGCTGAGCAGGTAGGCGGCAATGTAATCTGATTGAATATCGGTTTGCTTGAAGGAGCTGGGCTG
>Ga0334882_1004734_pt1 | contig 11235 bp, 15 predicted proteins | sample GraSluR1_MG_5_FD_207226 | JGI IMG/M metagenome (GOLD analysis project Ga0334882, IMG submission 207226) | Sludge microbial communities from methane-producing bioreactor in Wageningen University, Netherlands - Granular Sludge_15_04-R1 | ecosystem: Engineered > Bioreactor > Anaerobic >... | reverse complement strand
CCCTGGTTTTCAACACCCTTCTGGCCTTTCTCCTTTCCGCAGGGGTTTTTCAGCTGGGTTCTTTCCTGGGGATCGGAATATAAGAAGCGGAAAAAAATCGTAGCGAGAGCCCCGGAATGAAGCAATACAGGGCTTTGAAATAGGAGGTATATTCAAATGCAGACGATTGTGGTACTCGTCATCGTGCTGGGAGCGGCTTTCCTTCTGGGCCGCACCTTCCTCCGGAGCGCCCGGGAGGGCACCTGCCCCGGAGGATGCGGAGGATGCTCCCAAAGCAAGGGCTGCTCCGCCCGAATTCCGGATACTTCCTCGTCCACAAAAGAACCGGAGGAGGAAAAATAGCCTCTTCCTGCTATACTCTACCTCAGGGGGAAGCTCTCCCGAAAATTTCTCTTGAGGAGGGAATAGACCATGGGATCTATCTGTCTTTTTCTGGGAAGCCCGAGAAGAGAGGGGAACAGCGAAACCCTCTCCAAGGCTCTTGTAAAACCCGCTCTGGAACGGGGCTGGGAGGTTCGGGAGTTTCGTCTTTTTTCCATGAACATAGGGGATTGCGTGGATTGCCGCCGCTGCTGGACCACGGGAAAGCCCTGTATTCTGGATGACGATATGCAGCAGATTTATCCGGCGGTAAAGGAATCGGAGTATCTGATCTTCGCCAGTCCTCTCTACTGGTACGCCTGGAGCGCTCCCATACAGGCCCTCCGGGACCGTCTTCTTCCCTACGTGGCCCAGAACACTCCCCTTCGGCTGGAAGGAAAGAAGGGCATTCTCGTGGCCTCCGGAGGGGATACCGGAAAGGATGCCTTCGATGGCATGATATTCTCCTTCAAGCGGAGCTGCGCTCTTCACAAGATGCCCACCCCCCTCATCTTCTGCCGGGGAGGCCTCGGAGAAGCTCAGGACGCTCAAAAGGATGCCGCCCTTCTGGAAGAAGCCCGTCAAGAGGGAGAGGCTCTTTTCTCCTAGAATCGAAAGCGGACGATTGTTCGGAGAACAAAATATCAAGACATCCCCCGGGAATGCTGCGGAATCAATCCGCGCTCCCGGGGGATGTCTTATGGTGCGGTTCTTTTCCAAAAAAGCCGGGAAGTCCCCCGCCGTTTCAGGCCAAAAAAGCCCGAAGGCCCGGTGTACCCATGCAAAAGGGTGATTCCGGATTTCGACCTTTCGGCATGGAAAATTCGAAAGGTTTTCGGGCACTCCTGGCGGGAGGTTACCGAAAAAGCATGGGCATTTCGGATGCCAAGGGCTTCTTCGCGGTTTTCCGAGAGTGCAGCTCCGGGCACTCCTTCCCGGGGCTGCACTCTTGTCTGCCGGAATCTTTGCTCCGGGGAGAGATCAGTACAGGGCAAGAATTTTCCCCACTCCAAGAGAGGCGGCATTGCACCACAGCGAGATGGAAAAAGCGATTCCCGGGGGAAGCGAGAAATAGGCGGCAAAAAAGAGAGCCTCCAGAGCGATCACCAGAGCCTCCCCGCCAAAGGCATAAAAGAAGTACGAGGTAACATATCGGGGAAAGAGAAACCAGAGATAGGGGAGCGTGGCAAAGCTTGCAAAAAAACCCGCAAAGAGGATACGTCTCCGGCTGAACAGAGGAGAAGCAATGAAATCCCGTTTCTTGAAGCGCAGAAAAAAAAGAGCCACTCCGAGAGCAGCGCTTTCAGAACAAACTGTCCAGAAAAGAGCTCTCAGAAAGGCGGTTTCATAATCCGCTCCAAAAGAGAAGTACAAGGGAGACATCAGGAATATTCGATGGGGCGCCGAAGAAGGGCGTAGGTTTCGCCGCTTTCGGAGAAGCCGAACTTGCCGAGAAAGGGGCCGAGATCTCCCGTAAAGACAAGAAGAAGAGGAATTTCCCGTATGGAGGGGTGGTCAAGGACATACTCCATGAGGGCGCTTCCCACTCCCTTTCCCTGATGATCGGGATGCACCAGGATATCCCACAGAGTGGCCCGAAAGATGAAATCCGTGAGAATTCTACAGAAAGCCACGATCTCCCGGTTTTGATAGTGTACACTACAACAGAGGCTGCTCCCCTGGATCATCCGCTCCAGTTGATCCACGGTGCGGCTTTTTCCCCATCGGGTAAACCGGTAAAGGGGGTAAATCCCCTGGGGAGAAACGGCTTTCTTGCTGTCATAGAAAACGTAGTTCTCCAGAAGCGGCGAGGTTTTACTAAGCCTTTGCGGATACATAACCCTCTTCGGTGATTACCGAAAGGCCTCCGCAGATCCCCCGAAGGCTGGTCCCCCGGGCATCAAGGCTTATGGGAATCTGCACTATCTGCCCCGCTCCGCAGCAGGGACATATCCAGCTTACCCGAGCCAATCCATCCGCATCCGGAGCCCCCGCAAGAACCTTCATTTCCCCGCACAATTGACATGCCACAATGATCACGTTGGTTGATCCCCTCTCTGCGGTTTCACAAAAAACTTCCGTACGTCCCCTCTTTTGAAAAGAGTTCACGCCGCTTTATTTGTACTCCTCCTCGAAGAAATGTTCAAGAAGAACTTTTACGGGCCCTTCCGTATAGACTTCCTCTGCAGCCCGAACCGTGATGGTTACGGGAGAAGGAGCGCTGTCTATCCAATCCACGGCTTCAAAAAAATCCGTTCCCTCCAAATTACCCACGGTTCCCCGAATGGGATCTCGCAAAACTCCCTCCGCCACAGCCTTTCGATTCACCTGAAGGAGAAGCCCGTAGAGATCCTGCTCCGCCTGAGAGCGATCCAATCCGGCAGGAAAGGTCTGCCGCACAAGCTCCTCCCGGGGAGAATAGATTTTTTCGCTTTCGATGATGTCCACCCGACACATCACGGGTTCGCCATAAATGGCGTTTTCCTCCACCACCAGGCGGAGCACGTTACGTTCCTTCCGGGATTCCTCCAAAGCCTGAAGAACCTTCTCGGAGGTTCCCGGAGCAAGAAGAATCTCCGGCGGAATTTCTCTTCCCAGAGATCGTTCGGAAAGGGCGAAGGAGGCGTTTTGACGCAAGGCTTCCAGGGTGGGAGAAATGTCTTCCGAGAGCACCGGCCGATCCAGACCGATCTGGGCGAGGATCTCTTTGGCCACCACCACGATACGCCCTTCTCGGAGCTGTTCCAGCCCCCGTTTCATTTCTTCGATTTCCTCCTCCAGATGGATCCGCTGGCGTTCGAGAGCTCCGAGTTCCCCCTGAGCCTCGAAGAGACTCTGTTTCATGGAAGCGTGTTCCTCAGTTTTTTTCTCCAGCTCCGAGGTAAGCTCCGTCACCTGGCGTTGGATGAATTTCATACGAAAGAGAGCGGTACGAACTGAGTCGCTCATCACCGCCAGGGCGAAGAGGGTTCCTAATGTTATGGAGAGGGCGGTGATCACCGTAATGAGAGAAGAGGTATGGCGAGGCCGGAGGCCAAAGAGAGAGACCCTGCGGCGTCCTATTCGTCGGCCGATAAGATCCCCCAGAAAGGCGATGCCTCCGCTCAACAAGAGCAGGGAGATGATGAATCCCCAATTGGCTTCGAACAGAAGAGCCATGTCAACCCCCCTTGACGGATGGAATAAAGGAGAAAAATTGTTTTTTCTCTTTTTGCATCCTTAATGATAGCACGTATCCATGAAAAAAGGGGCCCTAGGGCCCCTTTTCGATAACAAGCTGAACAAATTTCCGGATTTTTTATCGGAGTCTAGCAGCAGCCACAGCCGCAACCGCACTCCTTGACCATTTCCTTGAGGACTTCCCGGGAGATCTCGATGCTTCTATCGATATCCGCCACGGGAACGTTAAGGGCGGGACGGTAGCGCATGGTAACGTTGCCGCAGGGAAGAATGAGCATCTTTCTCTCCCAGCATCCGTTCTTGAAACGATCCCGGAGTTCCGAATTGGGGAAGTCGTAGGCGCACATGACACCCTTGCCCCGGACGTTGGAAATAAACTGGGGGAACTCCTCCTGGAGCTTTTTGAGACCGTTGAGAAGAGCGGGGCCCGCCACGTTGCTCACGTAGTCGAGAACCTTCTCGTCCCGGTAGATTTCGAGATACCGGGTAGCCCGAACCATGTCCACCACGGTGCCTCCCCAGGTGGAGTTGATGCGGCTGGACACCTGGAAACAGTTGCCTTCGACTTCGTCGATCCGGGGGCCCGCTACGAGGCCGCAAATCTGAGCCTTCTTGCCGAAGCTGAAGATGTCGGGCTTCACGCCGTGGTGCTCCCAGGCCCACATCTTACCGGTAATTCCCATGCCGCACTGTACTTCGTCGAAGATGAGAAGCACGTCGTGCTTGTCGCAGAGATCCCGAAGAGCCTGAAGGTACTCGGTGCGGAACTGGTTGTCTCCGCCCTCGCCCTGGATGGTTTCGAGAATGATGGCGCAATAGTCGTCCTGATCGGCCTCGAGAAGGGCCTTGATCTGGTTGAGGGAGGTGCGCTCCATCCACTGAACGATGCCGAGGTTCTCCTCCAGGGGGAAGATGATCTTGGGATTCAGTACCCGGGGCCAGTCGAACTGGGCGAAGTACTGATATTTATTGGGGTCGTTGGTGTTGGTCACCGTAAGAGTGTACCCGCTGCGACCGTGGAAAGCCTCGTTGAAGTGGATGACCTTGGTGCCCCTTTTGCCCTTCACCGCGGCTCCCCGGGTAAGCTTGCCCTGGGAAATGAGCTTCCGAACCTTCCAGTCCATGGCAACCTTGAAGGTGTTCTCCACCGCCAATGTGCCGTAGTCAATAAGGAAGAGGTGGTTAAACCCTGCGGGCATGGCCACTTCTTTGAAGGTCTTCACGAACTCCGCCATTTCCTGGGTGTAGATGTCGGAGCTTGCCACTTTGTTGATGGCAGCCCGGAAGATCTTTTCCTTAAATTCGTCGTTGGCGAGCTTCTCGTGGTTCATGCCGAAGGGTGAAGAAGCAAAGAAGGTGTAGAAGTCAAGCCATTCGTCACCATTGACCTTATTATAGATATGGCTTCCCTTGGATTTCTCCATATCAATACAGATATCGAATCCATCTCGCAGCATAACCTCGGCGATGGTGGAAAAGACATCCTGCGGCGCTACCGAATACTTTACTTCTGCCATTCCGTTGTGCCTCCTCTGAACAAAGTAAAACTGTTTACACAGTTTATCCCTAAAAAAATGTACCCATGTCCATAAACAGTTTATATTCTAACTCTAAATTCCCTGTCTGACAAGTGGTGGAATGTAAAGAAAATAGCGCACAATTCGTACCATAGCATCATAAAAGCACTAATGGAAGAACCCTTCCGCTTTTAAAGATCCTTGAAGGGAGATTTCCTCAAAAAGGCGGCAATCTCCGTTTCTTCATAGCGCCGGCCCCGGTTCATGCCGGGACAGGACCGGGCATGGGCGGCCCATCTTTCGGGAGAAGCCAGCACCGAAGGCCAGAAGGGAAAGAGTCTGCACTGGGCGGGGCGCACCGCATAGATCCGGCACCGCTGTCTTTCGGGATCCAGAAAGATGCAGTCCCCGTTTCGATGCTCCCGGATGCTGGGTCTTCCTCCCACGGAAGTCACTCGGGAGGCAAAAAAATCCTCGAAAGAAATTCCGAGAGAAGCCGCTATGGCACATCCTTCCTCCGGGGTAAACCAAATGGCTCCGGGTTCCCCTCGGCAGCATCGTCCACATCCCACGCATTCAAAAAATAAACCGTTCTTCCACCACTGTTGATTTTTGAAACTTTCCAACGTCCCAGGTTTCCTAACTCTGTTCCGAGGAAGGTTCTTCCGGAAGAGCCTGAGCAAGCTGGGCATAGAGCATCTTCCAAAGCCCCACGCCTCCGGCTTTGCTCATGGAGTCCGCCGCCATTTCGATGGCCAGATCTTCCATGATGCCGAAGGGGCGCTCATCTTTTCCGTCGAGAGAACGGGCATGGTCGAACATGTTCTTCCATATCATGCCGAGAAGAATGCCTTCGAACTCCTGGCAGGAGGTTCGGAGGCTTTCCCGATCCCGAACCGTGGCATTCCGGTTCTTTTCAAGGGAGCTTTCCCGAAAGAGAGAGGGAAGCTCCGCCCCCTTGGGGCCCAAACCATTCAAGCTATCCGTCATCACTGAATCACCAGCTCTCCATAAAGTGCTCCCGCCCGGTCGATGGCCTGGAGAATGGAAATCACATCCCTCGGAGACGCACCTACGCCGTTGAGGGCTTCCACAAGTTCCTGCACGTTGGTATTGGTGGGAATCTCCAGAAGCTGTCCCTGATCTTCGGTAACCTCCACATCCGTTCGGGGGAGTATGGCGGTTTCGCCCAGGGAGAACGGTTCGGGCTGAGAGGCCTCGGGACGTTCTTCGATACGCACCGTAAGGTTGCCGTGAGCCACCGCCACGGTGCTGATGCGCACATCCGCTCCCATGACCACCGTTCCGGTACGCTCGTTCACCACCACCCGGGCCACCGCATCCGGGCGTATTTCGAGATTTTCCAGCTCCGCGATAAACCGGGAGGGATTACCCCCCATACCCTGGGGAAGCCGAACTTCCACCCGGCTGGCATCCAGGGGATTCGCGGCATTGAAATAGAGGGTGTTGATGGTGTCCGCCACCCGCTGGGCGGTGGTATAGTCGGGATTCTTGAGCTGGAAAACGATGTTCCCGCCTCTTCCCAAGGAGACCGGTACATCCCGCTCCACAATACCCCCTCCGGGAATGATTCCTGCGGTGGTGATGTTCTTCGCCACCGCCCCCGCTTCGCCTCCTACTTCGTATCCTCCCACCAAAAGAGGCCCCTGGGCCACCGCATAGACATCGCCGTTCGCCGCCCGAAGAGGGGTCTGCAAAAGCATTCCTCCCTGAAGGCTCTTGGCGTCTCCCATGGCGGCCACCGAAACGTCCACGGTCTGGCCGGGGCGCACGAAGGCGGGAAGCTGGGCGGTCACGGTAACCACCGCGGCGTTCTTGCTCTTGATGGCCTTGAGGTCCACTCCCACCCCATACTGACGGGCCATGTTCTGCATCATCCGCAGGGCCATGTCGCCCTTGTCTCCCGTTCCGGGGAGCCCCACCACCAGGCCCATGCCGACAAGCTGATTCTCCCGAACTCCCTGGATATTGGTCAGATCCTTGATGCGCACCAGAGGCTGGAAGGAAGCCCCCGAAGCCAGAGACGAGAGAAGGAGGGTGGAAAGAAGAAACACTCCGAATAAAGGAATTTTGCGCTTCATGAACATTCGCTCCTTACTATGACGGTTTACGACATAACGATGCGGGCATTTTTCATTCGTTCCTCCGGGGAAGCTTCAAGGCTCCCCCGAAAAGGCAGGCTCTCCGAGGGCTCTAGAAGATGGCCTGCAGGATCTGGGTGAGAAGCCCCGGCTGCTGCACTCGAGAAAGGGCACCCTTTCCCTGAATGCCAAGTTCCGGATTGGCTACCTTGGTGGAATCGATGGTGTTGTCCGGCCCCACATCCCGAGGGCGGATAACCCCTCGGAAAACTACCGTAAGGGTCTCCTTGTGTGTCTGGAGATCCCGGGTTCCCTCAAGTACGAGGTTACCGTTGGGAAGCACCTCCGTAACGAGGCAGGAAATATGAGATTCCACCTTATGTTCCCGTTCGGTCTTTCCCTCTCCGGTCATATTCACGTTCGAGGTGAACCCCAGCTTATTCAGAAAGTTGAGAAACCCCCATCCTCCGTCGGGATTGCTCCCGGAAGAGGAATTATCTTTTTTTATTTCCGTGGTGGCCTCGTCGGTGACCTTGGTTTTTTCATCCACCACCACCGTCACGATATCTCCCACCTGGGAGGGACGATCGTCTCCGAAGAGGCTGCTTCCATCCTGCCACAGCGACGTGGCCGGGGCTGTCCCGGGAAACGCCAGAAAAAGAAGCAGAAGCCCTCCAAGTATCCGGATGCTGCTTCGAGTACCGTATGCCCTCCGTTTTTTTTCGCTCATGTCTTACTCCACCTCCACTATACCGGGAGCGAGGATCTTTCCTTTCACCACTCGCCGGGTGCGTTCGTTCCGTACGGATATAATATCACCTAAAGCGCCTCCTTCAAGGGCCTCTCCCGCTGCCCGGACCGTGAGACTTCCGGATCTGTAGAGAAGGGTGATTATCTCGCCCCGGGTCACGGCGGGAAGGAGATCGATATCCGAGGTGTAGATGCTGGCTCCTCCGGGAATATTCTTGGATGCCCGAGCTCCCAGAGCCTGGTTCGGCAAAGCGGGCACCCGGTTGCCGATGCGCTCCGCCGAGGCGAGACAGAGATTTTCTTCCGTCAGGATGGCCCCCTTCATGAGGTTCTGCTGGGCCTTGCAGACCGGCTGCTCCCACCGGATACGCACGGGAAGAATGGTGCCGTCCCGAAAGCGCAGCACCGTCTGGCTCGTTCCGGGGGCTATGGTGCGAGGAGAGGTGAGAGGAGACGAAGGCACCGGGGCGTCATGTTCCACCGAAACTCTCCAGGTCCAGTTCGCCAGATGCCGGACGGCCCGGGCAATCTCCTTCTCAGGAACCACCGGAACCTCAGGGGGCATCCGAAGGGAAAGAAGGACGCCGCCGAATCCCGCATCCACCATACGGGCAAGAAGATCTTCCGAGGAAAAGCTTTCCCCCCGGGGTTGGAGCTCCACCAGGGATGCTTTCCAGACAAGCAGAGGTTCTCCCCGGATCTCCGCCACTTCGCCAAGCCGTATGGAACGACCCGCTTCGAGAAAATCCGCAGTTACGCGAACATGGAGCTCCGGCTCTCCTCCGGAAGAAAGATCCGGAAGAAAAACCCCGAAGAGCCCTCCGAGCAGAACGAGAAGAAACAAAAAAAGGCGGGAACCATCCCGCCATAAAAACGCCTTTGCAGCCATGCGCAGCCGCTACCTTCGGAGACCGTTGGCAATCTGAAGAAGGTTATCCGCAGTCTGGATGGTCTTTGAATTCGCTTCGTAGGCCCGCTGAGCCACGATCATATTCACCATTTCCTCCACCACCTGAACGTTGGACATCTCGAGAATGGTCTGAATGGTGGTGCCCATGCCCTCATCCCCGGGCTCCGCTACGATGGGATCACCGCTGGCGGGAGTTTCCAGAAAGAGGTTTTTCCCCACCGCCTTGAGTCCTGCGGGATTCACGAACCGGGCAAGCTCGAGTTGCCCCACATTTTGGGGATCCACTTCGTCGGGAAGCGTGACGCTCACATCCCCCGTAGCGCTGATGACAACCTCCAGGGCATCCTCGGGAATCACGATGGCGGGATCGAGAAGATAGCCGTTGGAGGTGACCATCTGCCCTTCTCCGTCGATACTCCAGGAACCGTCCCGAGTATAGGCGATCTCTCCATTGGGAAGCACTACCTGGAAAAAGCCGTCTCCTTCGATGGCGACATCCAGAGGATTCCCCGTAACCTGAAGATTTCCGGCCGTCATGATGCGGTTGGTTCCCACCACCCGGGTTCCCAGACCTACCTGGATTCCCGTGGGAACCATGGAATCCGGCTCCACCGGAGCTCCGGGTTCCCGATCTATCTGGTAGAGAAGATCCTCGAAGTCCGCCCGAATCTTCTTAAACCCCGCGGTGTTCGCATTGGCGAGGTTATTGGATACCACGTCCAGGTTCGTCTGCTGGGCGATCATTCCCGTCGCCCCGGAATACAACGATCGAATCATACTGCTCCGCCTCCCTCAGTAGAGGATGAATTAAAGTACCCCTTTCGAGGCATTAGCTCTTTCCGTAGGTTTGAATCAGCTTCCCCGCGCTTTCGTCCTGAATGGTCACGGTCTTCGATGCGGACTCGTAAGCCCGGTTCGCCTGAATCATACGAACCATTTCACTCACGATATTCACGTTGGACATCTCCAGGAATCCCGAGGCAAGCCGTATGTTCTCGACATCTTCCGCAGCTCCGGAATCTCCGGTTTCCGAAAGAAGCGAACGTCCCTCATGGCGTAGATAGGTGGGAAGAGGAAAGGTCACCACCCGAAGGAGGTCCACCACTTCCCCATCCACTATGACCTGGCCTCCATCGTCGATGGAAATCCGGGAGGCTTCGCCAAGTTCTATGGCTCCACCCTGACCCATGACGGCCATGCCTTCATGGGTCACAAGCTGCCCCTCGCCGCTCCGGACAAAATGTCCCGCCCGGGTGTAAAAGGCATTTCCCGCTGCATCCTCCACCACAAAATAGCCCTCTCCGGAGATAGCCACGTCCAGGGTATTTCCCGTGTGCCGCAACGGCCCTCCCCGCAGATCCAAAGCGGTTTCGGAGAGAACGTTGGCAAAGGCCATATCACCGATGAGCTCCCGGCGCTTCCAGAGCTCCGGTTTGGGGGGATAGACCTCTCCGGGGTTACCATCCACCTTCTCCATGAGAAGCTCCGGAAAGGCCTTGTTTACCGCTATGCGGCCGCGGAATCCCGCGGTGTCCACGTTGGCAAGGTTATTCGCCGCCACATCGAGCATTTTTTCCTGCACCAACATGGCGGATGTTCCGGCATAAAATCCGCGAAACATGGGCTATATCCTCCTTAAGAGCGACCGAGACGCCTCCCTCGCCGCAATGCGGAGAGTACCGTGCCGGCCTCTTTCATACTGTCCAGCTCTTCCAGGGCCTTACCTGTTCCGAGAGCCACGCATTCCATAGGATTTTCCGCTATGTAGCAGGCGATCCCGGTATGCTCGGAAATAAGCGTGGGGAGATCACGCAAAAGAGCTCCTCCACCGGTAAGGAAAATTCCCCTGTCTATAATATCGGCTGAAAGTTCCGGGGGCGTTAGCTCCAGAACGCGACGAATTCCTTCGATAATGGCCTCTACGGACTCGCTGATGGCCTCGGCAATGCCGTAGCTGTTAATTTCGATCTCCCGGGGAAGTCCCAGCACGAGATCCCGTCCGCGAATCTCCATGCTGCGCATCTCTCCCACGGGATAACAGGTGCCGATATCGATTTTCAGGAGCTCCGCAGTCTGCTCACCGATGGCAAGGTTGAAATTTTTCCGCACAAACCGCGTGATGGCTTCATCGAACTTGTCTCCCCCCACCCGAAGGGATTCGGAGTGCACGATGCTCCCCAGGGAAATCACCGCGATATCCGTGGTGCCTCCCCCGATATCCACCACCATGTTTCCCCGGGGTTCCGCCACGGTAATGCCCGCTCCGATGGCGGCAGCCATGGGTTCTTCGATGAGATAGGCCTCCCGGGCCCCCACCTCGATGGCCGCTTCGAGCACCGCCCGGCGCTCCACATCGGTAGCTCCGGAGGGGACGCAGATCATCACCCGGTTGCGAAAAAATTTATTCATTCCCTTG
>Ga0334882_1004732_pt1 | contig 11237 bp, 9 predicted proteins | sample GraSluR1_MG_5_FD_207226 | JGI IMG/M metagenome (GOLD analysis project Ga0334882, IMG submission 207226) | Sludge microbial communities from methane-producing bioreactor in Wageningen University, Netherlands - Granular Sludge_15_04-R1 | ecosystem: Engineered > Bioreactor > Anaerobic > Unclassified... | reverse complement strand
GAAACTTGACAAATCAGCATATTCAATTATGAATAATTTAGTAAAAAAATATGCAAAAAGGGGAGGTGTTTAGCTATGAACTCAGGGTTTCCATCACCAGCTCAATATTATCGTGCAAAAGGCCTGGATCTCAATACTTATTTGATTCACCACCCTGAATCCACTTTTTTTCTCCGGGTCAGGAGTTCTTGCTATGAATCACTCCAGGTTTTTCAGGGAGACCTTCTCATTATTGATCGAAACTGCTATCCCAGGCGAAACGATCTGGTACTGGCTATCATCGATGGCCAGCGGCGCTTGATACGCTATATTCCTCCTGGTTCCTCCCAAAACACTGCTCCGGTAGAAATCTGGGGCACCATCACCTATGTTGTTCATACGGTGCGTGCTCCATGAAAGCCCCTATTGCTCTCGTGGACTGCAATCATTTCTATGTTTCCTGCGAACGCCTTTTTAATCCATCGCTGGAAAGAAAGCCTGTCATAGTACTTTCCAATAATGATGGCTGTGCAGTTTCCTGCTCTCCGGAAGCCAAGGCTTTGGGGATTACGGTAGGAGCCCCGGTGTTTAAGCATTATGATACGATAAGGCGTCATGGCGTGATCTTGCAATCCTCCAATTATGAGCTCTATGGTGATATATCTGAGCGAGTGATGTCTGCTCTTGCGCGTATGGCTCCGCAGATGGAAGTTTATTCCATTGACGAAGCTTTTCTTCGTTTCCCCCTACCCATTTCGCAGAACTATCAGGCATTGACTCAGCAAATCAAAAAAAATATTTTTGCCAGCGTTGGCATACCTGTTTCCGTTGGACTTGCTCCTACCAAAACTCTGGCCAAAGTAGCCAATCGTATGGCCAAAAGGGTTTCCTCCCTGAGAGGATCATGCTGCCTGCTTGATCCCCAGGACATCCAGCAGTCCCTTTCTCAAACCAAAGTGGAAGACATCTGGGGCATTGGGAGGCAGTACGCGCGCCATCTTGAGCGTCATGGCATACGGACGGCGTATGCGCTTTCCCAGGCGAGTGATACCTGGCTAAAAAAAAGCATGACCATCAAAGGGCTTGCAACTGCATGGGAGCTTCGAGGGTTTCCCTGTTTTTCGTTTGGCGATCAACACCTTCTAAACAAAGAAATAGGCTGCTCTCTTTCCTTTGGGCATCCGGTCGAAAGTCTCCAGGAGCTTAGAGAGGCTATAAGCTGGCATACGAGCAATGCGCATTCCAGACTTCGGCAGCAAAAAGCGCTGGCAAGAGGTGTCGGAGTTTTTATTGACAGCCGCCGCTATAATAATCGTCAGAGCTATGCCAACTTTTTTTCGCTCTATCATCCCGTTCCTTCTGACGATCTTTTTCTTTTCATTCGACTTGCATTCAGGGTGCTTGATAGGATCTATCGGCGGGGAGTGGCTTATACCCGTTCTGGCATATTCCTTCTCGAAATTAGCTCCCGGGAATATCTCACTCCCTCCCTCTTTGCCGAAACCCAATCGACTTACGACTCCCACGCATCCCTTTTCCGTGCTCTTGACCAGATCAATGAAAAATGGGGCAAACATACGGCCCGTCCTGCCTGCATCAAAAAACAACGATCCTGGGACACCCGACGCCAATGGCTCTCTGACCGGTGCAGCACTTCCTGGCAGGAACTCCAAAGCTGCTGAGTTTTTGCTAGCTTATAACATCTAAAGCTATTGACCTTGCTAACTGATAGATTACAATAGCTAAAATGCAAACAATGTCTACAAAGATTGAATTAGGTTATGTGCGTGGCAAAAGGATTACCCTGTGGAGCATCGGACTTAATGCCACCCTTTCCTTGCTTAAGATTCTCACCGGTTTTTTTGGCGGTAGTTATGCCATTATGGCAGACGGATTCCATTCTGCCTCTGATTTATTGACGGATTTTGCTATTTTGGCTAGTTTAAAGATCTCTTCACAACCCCCAGATAAGCAGCACCCCTACGGTCATCGCAAATTGGAAAGCTTGACTGCCTTTGCCATTGGATTGGTATTGGTTTATGTTGCAGTTTCTTTTGCCAGCCATGGCGTACAGCGTCTGATAGGCATTTTACAGGGCACTTTGCAGATCGAAGTTAGGCCCTATGTCATTATAGGTGCTGTTCTTTCCCTTCTTTTCAAGGAATGGATTTTCAGACTGACCTATCGCATTGGCAAAGATCTGAAAAATACTTCCATTATCGCCAATGCCTGGCATCATCGAAGTGACGCATTTTCCTCCCTCTGTACCCTGATAGGGGTCAGCGCTGCGATCTGGGGAGGATCTGCATGGCTGCTGGCCGATCCTGTCGTAACTATTCTGGTCGCAGTGTTTATCTTAATGAGCGCTCTTGGTATCCTTCGTCAAAATGGCAATTTGCTTCTTGATACTTCAGCCAACGAAGACAAAGTAAATGAAATTTCACATACGGTTTTAAAAATCACTGGCGTACATAACGTTCATGGGATACGCACCCGATATCATGGAAGTGATCTTCTGGTGGATCTTCATGTCGTGGTTGATCCCGAGTGGTCTGTCCAAATGTCTCATGCACTTTGCGATGAAATTGAAGAGCAGCTAAAAAAATCCATCGATTGCATCACCGACGTTATCGTCCACATCGAACCCTGGTCCACAGGGACGCTTTGATTGTCCCTTTAAAACGTACGAACATACTAATTTGCACAAGATATCCTAAACTACCTAAATCAAACAATTTCTTGACAGAAAAATGCGCGATTTTACAATACTTTCTATGAAATATACAAAAAGTATTGGCACGCGAGACATTTTGCCTGAAGAGGCTGTTATTTGGGAGTATGCACTATCTGTACTCCGAGAAGCTTCATCGCTTTATGGCTATGGAGAAATCCGGACTCCAGCTTTCGAAAATGCTGAAGTCTTTATACACTCAGTAGGCGATACCTCTGACATCGTTACCAAGGAGATGTACTTATTCCAGGATAAAAGCGAACGTCAGCTTGTTTTGAAACCAGAAGGCACTGCCAGTATCGTACGAGCTTACGTGGAAAATCACTACCACGTTAAACCCAAGCCAGTAAAACTTTATTATATTGATACTTTTCATCGTTATGAACGACCTCAAAAAGGCCGTTATCGCGAATTTCATCAATATGGAGCAGAGCTTTTTGGTAGTCAGGAGCCTTCTTCTGATGCTGAGTTGATTGAGCTTTGTATTTTTATTCTGAAAAAGCTTGGATTCCAGCATTTGGTGTTAGACTTAAATTCCATTGGATGTAAAATATGTCGTCCACCTTTCCGAGAGAAGTTGATTGCATTCTTACGGTCAAAAGTGCAGCAATTATGTAAAGATTGCAGTGAACGTATTGAGAAAAATCCTCTTCGCGTATTGGATTGTAAAAATCCTATCTGCCAGGCTGCAATTGTTGGAGCACCTTGCATGGAAGAGCACCTTTGTGAAGATTGCAAAGCTCATTATAGTGAGTTGCAAAAATATCTTGACCATCTACAGATCTCATATCGTAAAAATCCTCTCCTGGTAAGAGGTTTGGATTATTATCAGCGCACTGTGTTTGAAGTGCTTTCCAGCGATTTGGGTTCTCAAAGCGCACTGCTCGGAGGTGGTAGATATGATGAGTTGGTTGAATCAATGGGAGGGCCTGCTACTCCAGCTATAGGTTTTGCCATGGGGTTGGAGCGCTTAATTATGCTGCTTCAACAATTGCCCGATCCGCTACCATTACAATCCTTGCATCCTCATTGCTTTATTGCAATTGAAAGCTCCCAACAACTTACCCTGGCCTTACAGATTGCCTCTCTGCTTAGACAAAATAGATATCGCACCGAGATTGATCTGGAAGCCAAAGGCATCAAAAAAGGACTTGAAATAGCTATCAAAAAGAATGCATCTTTTGCTTTGATGCTTGGTTCTCAGGAAATTTCGCTTGATCAAGTTACCATTAAAGACCTTGCCCAGCGAACTCAGGAATCAATTCCACTAAAAGAGCTTCTACCATATTTAAACCAGCGAGGGGGAACGATAGAATGAAATACAGAAGCTGTTATTGCGGAGAAGTAACTCAGACTGATCAGGGGATAGAGCTAATCCTTTCTGGATGGATTGAACGAATAAGAGAAGTAGGAAGCGGCTTGACTTTTATTCTTTTGCGAGATCGCACTGGCTTAATCCAATTAGTTGTTGATGCAGCCCAAACCCCCGCACTTCATGATAAAGTAGTTAATTTACATCATGAAGATGTCTGCAGGGTAACTGGCAAAGTGCTTCTACGCAGTGAAAAAGACATCAATCCAAATATGCCCACTGGCCACGTGGAAGTTTTGCTCATCTCTCTGGAAGTTTTATCTTCCTGCGAAAAGCTTCCATTTGAAGTTTCAAAATCCAGATTTGTAGACGAAACCCTTCGCCTGAAACACCGCTATCTCGATTTGCGCAATCCCGAAGTAATGAAAACTTTCAAACTTCGTCATGAAGTTACTCAATCAACTCGTGAATATTTTACAAAACAGGGATTTTGGGAGATTGAAACACCTTATCTGGCCAAAAGCACTCCTGAGGGAGCTCGGGATTTTTTAGTTCCTTCCCGAGTCAATCCTAGTCATTTTTATGCTCTGACTCAATCTCCGCAGATCTATAAACAGCTTTTAATGATGGGCGGAATGGATAAGTATTTTCAGATATGTCGCTGTTTCCGTGACGAGGATTTTCGACTGGATCGCCAGCCTGAATTCACCCAAATTGATTTTGAATGCTCCTTTACCAGTTTGGATGAATTAAAAAGGCTCATCGAAGGCCTTATGAAAAAAATCTGTTTTCAAGTACTTTCCATGGAAATTGATACTCCCTTCCAGGAAATAACCTATCATCAAGCAATAAAAAACTATGGTACCGATAAACCCGATTTGAGAAATCCTTTAATAATAAAAGACATTGTGCCATTTTTTAACCATGAGGAATGCAAACCTTTTTATGACTTTATCCAAGGTGGTCAGAGTTTTGTCGCTATGACTTTACCCGGGGATAAAATTCAGCTATCCAGAAAGCAGTCCGATGAGCTAATTGAAAGTTTCAAAACCGATGATGCGAAAATATATCTGTTCAAGCACAAGGAATCTGGTATTTCGATCGCTACTCTGGATACAAGCAAATCCGAATCATTAGCCAATCACTTGCAAAGCAAGACAGGTGACAGTATTATTGCTATTTTAGGTCCCAATCATAAAGCTCTTACTCTATTGGGCCGCATTAGACAGCATTTTTCCTCTCAGTTTATTAACGAATCTTCGTCTAAAGCTTTTCATTTTGCCTGGATTACCGAATTTCCTCTCTTTGAATGGAATGAAGAAGAAAATCGTTATCAATCAGCACATCATCTGTTTACTCTCCCCCACAAAGATGATTTTGAAGCCTATTTTCCAAAACAAGCTGAAAATATCCGAGCTTCTTCTTTTGATCTCGTTTTGAATGGTTTCGAACTAGGTTCTGGGGGTTTGCGCATTTATCAAGCCCAACAGCAAAAAGAAGTTCTCCGCTTCATTGGTCTTTCGGATAAAGATATTGAAGAGCAATTTGGTTTTTTACTGGAAGCAATGAGTTTTGGCGCTCCACCCGAAGGCGGTTTTGCCATTGGGATGGATCGTTTGGTGATGATTTTAGCTGACCAGGCTTCTTTGCGTGAAATTATTGCTTTCCCCAAAAACACCCGTGGAGCTTCACCACTTACCGGAGAGCCATCTCCCGTCAGCAAAAAGCAATTGAAAGATTTGCATATTCAATTAAATCAGGAGGAGTCATGAGTCACGATTCAAAGATTACGCAAGCTCTCCAAAAAAGCAATTTGGATGCATTTCTCGTACAAAAAGGTTGTAATCTTCAATATCTAACAGGATTTACTGGAGGCGAGGGACTTGCAGTAATTCTTTCCTCAGGCGATTGTTCTTTGCTTGTTGATGGTCGTTACACCTATCAGGCCCGAACACAGAGTTATCCTCAGATCAATGTTTTGGAGTATCATCACAAAACACTTTGGGAAACTTTGAACCAATTGATGCTCAATTGCAAACGGATTGGACTTGAAAGTGAAACTCCTTTAAACCTGTACCAGCGCCTTCAAGAAAAAATATCTCCCAAGGAATGGATTCATCAGGCAGATTTCTTTGAACAAATACGCATCATAAAAACTTCCGATGAAATCGAGAAGCTTAAAAAAGCTGCCAACATAGCCAATGAAGCCTATCTTGCTATATTGTCTCAGATTCGTGAGGGCGTCAGCGAGTTAGAGCTTAGCGGCCTTTTAGAGTATGAAATGAAAAAACGCGGAGGTCAAAAAGTATCCTTCGATGTAATTGTGGCATCCGGAGAACGAAGTGCCATGCCCCATGGAGTTGCTACAGAAAAAAAGATTTCTGCTGGCGATATTATAACATTTGATTTTGGAGTTTTTTACCAGGGATATGTTTCCGATACTACTCGTACAGTATGCCTGGGAAAACCGCTTGACCCTGAAGCTGAAAAAATTTATGGCATTGTTTTAGATGCACAATTAAAGGCTATTGAGGCAGTAAAAGAAAATGTAACTTGCAGTGCTATTGATGCTTTAGCCCGCAGCCACATTGAAGAAAAAGGTTATGGTGCTTTATTCAAACATAGCACCGGGCATGGCATTGGACTGGAAATTCATGAATTGCCAAGAATTTCAAGTGAATGTTCCATCATGCTTCAAGAAGGTATGGCCATTACAGTTGAGCCTGGGATTTATATTGATCATCGCTTTGGCATCCGAATAGAAGACTCATTGATTGTTACGAAAAATGGATATATCAACCTGACTTCCTTGGAAAAAAATAAATTGCAGATCTTATAAATTTTTAATTATGCCAGGATATCACTAACGGTGACAGTGCTTTCTCAAGCTCATGCTTTATTTCTTCAAGCTGGTTTTCACTGGGACCCTCTGCTCTCACAATCAATTCCGGTCCAGTGTTGGAAGCTCTCACCAAACCCCAGCCTCCATGCATCAGCGATCTCACACCATCAATTTCAAGGCTTTCGTGCTTAGAAGACAAATATTTCCGTGCTTTTTCTACCCATGCGTTTTTCTCCTGCTCCAGCACTTTGATGCGTATTTCAGGGGTAGAAAAAACTTGTGGCAAATCTGCCAACATGTCTGAAAGACTCAGGGAAGAGTTTGATAAAATACGCAACAACCTCAGTGATGCATAAGTTGCATCGTCAAAGCCAAAATATTCATCATTAAAGAATAAATGGCCTGACATTTCCCCTGCCAGGATAGCGTTAAGCTCTCTCATTTTTGCTTTTATTAGCGAGTGACCTGTTTTGGTAATAAATGGTTTTCCTCCGAGTCGTTTGATTTCATCAATCAAAACCTGGGAACATTTGACTTCTGCTAAAATAGTTTCGCCAGGGTGCCGCGATAAAACATCACGGGCATAGAGTACCATTAGCAGATCTCCCCATATCATTCGTCCTTTTTCATCTACTACACCTAACCGATCACCGTCCCCATCAAGACCAATAGCCAGATCCAACTTTTTTTGCACAACCAGGTTAGCAGCATCTTTCATATTGGATGTTTTTACCGGATCCGGAAAGTGATTTGGAAAGTCTGGATCTGAGGTACAATAAAGCTCATGAAGTTCGATAGGGAAAGATTTCAATATTTCGGGACTGGACAAAGAGGCTGTACCATTTCCACAATCCAGCACTATTTTAAGAGGGTATGAGCCCAATTGGACATGATCCTTCAAATACTGTTGATACATTGGAAAGATATTGCTTTCTTCGCAAACTCCACGAGTCGAAGATGCTGACCAGGTTGGATTCATGCATAAATCTAAGATATGTTGGATTTCTTTGCCATAAATGGTCGAAGGTCCCATAAGAATTTTGAAACCATTGTACTCTGAAGGATTGTGACTTGCAGTTATCATTACTCCAGCATCAATTTTTTTCATTTTTGATGCAAAGTAAAACATGGGCGTGGTAACTATCCCCAGATCAATAACTTGTATACCTGATTGACAAAAAACAGAACTCATCAACTGTGAATAAGGGATCGAAGAAGGGCGATTGTCTTTCGCGATCAAGACATTATAACGTTGATTGGAAATGAAATACTCAGCTAATGCTTTTGATAAAATTACAAGCGAATCTTCATTTAAGTCATGGTTGACCATCCCTCGAATATCGTATTCGCGAAACATTTCAGGATTGATTTTATTCATTTTGACACCATCCTATAAATATTCCTTAAAGCCTTCTTTGTCTAATCTGGAAACCAACTGCTTGATGCAGTGAACATCTTTCTTATTGCAAACAAGCACGGCATTGCCTGATTTTGCAATGACTAGATCGTTTATTCCTATCGTAGCAATCATGCCTTCATCCGAGTAAACTATCGTATCGTGAGTTTTGATATTGATATGTTGCCCATTGATGAGTATGTTTCCATATTGATCGACATCGCCAACATTTTCGAACGAAAGCCAGTTGCCCAGATCATTCCATTGAAAACTGGTGGAAAGCACAAATATTTCTTCAATATGCTCCATCACTCCATAAGAAATTGAAATGGAAGGAAAATTGCAATACGTGTTGCAAAAAGTTTCAATATCTTCTGTTTTCAGGAGGGTATGAACTACATCATCATAGATGTTGGGCAAGCAAGCTTTGAATTTTTCCATGAAAAAAGAAGCTTTGAATACCAGCATACCGCTATTCCACAAATACCTACCGCTTCGAACGTATTCACGAGCCTTGTCAATATTTGGTTTTTCAATAAATTTCATGGCTTTATAGATAGGGTAGGGAAAGGGTTGAATAATATCGTCACTACGCAGGATATAGCCATATTCTGTTTCTGGTCGGCTGGGCGCGATACCAAATGTGACAATTCCTTCTTTTTTTGATAAAAAATCAAAAGCATTGAACATTTCCCTTAAAAAACGATCTTCGTCAAGGATCATATGGTCAGATGGGAGCACTGCTATCATCTCATCAGCTTGTTCTTTCCAAATGTTGGATACACTCAATCCAAGGCAGGGCGCTGTATTTCTTACTGCTGGTTCCTGAATAATATTTTTATGAGGAATATCGGGAATTAGCTCAATAATTTTGGGGGCAAATTGCTTGGTGGTAGCTATATATATGCGATTAGGATCAACGATTTTTTTGGCACGGGCATAGGTGGATTCGAGGAGTGTTTTATTCGCATACAATGGTAAAAATTGCTTCGGGCGATCCTGACGGCTGACAGGCCAAAAGCGCTCGCCAACGCCACCGGCCATAATAATTACGCTTGGCATGGGGACATCTCCTTTCAAAAAGAAAATATCTATCTAATATTGTATGATAAAGCTATCGATAAACATAGTTTTTTTAAAGCAACATCTCAATCTGTTTGACATTAACAACTTATACTTTATATTTTAGATAAAAATGCTTCAGTTAAGAATATTGTTTTCGAAATGAAAGTGGGGTATTGTTGTTATGGCATTACTTGAAGTAAAAGACCTGCATACCTATTTCTATACCATGGATGGTGTCACTCATTCGGTAGAAGGAGTGAGTTTGAAGCTGGAAAAGGGTGAAACCCTCGGTCTCGTGGGTGAATCAGGTTGTGGCAAATCAGTTACTTCCCTATCAATTATGCAATTACTTGCTATTCCACCTGCCAAAATTGAAAAGGGTGAAATCATTTTCAAAGGGCAAAACCTACTGAAAAAATCTCCTAATGAAATGAGAAAAATCAGAGGCAACCACATATCAATGATATTTCAAGAGCCCATGACTTCTTTGAATCCTGTTTTCAAAGTAGGAGAGCAGGTTGCTGAGGTCCTTATCAATCACAAGGATATGCAGGAAGCTGAAGCAAAACAAAAGGTCATTGATGTTTTTGCTTCTGTCGGAATTCCTGATCCTGCAAGAAGATATAACAACTTTCCTCATCAATTGAGCGGAGGTATGCGCCAACGTGTGATGATAGCCATGGCTTTAGCTTGTGATCCAGATATTTTGATAGCCGATGAACCCACTACTGCCCTTGATGTAACTATTCAAGCTCAAATTTTGGAGCTAATGAAAGATATCAAAAAACGCACTAATATGTCCATTATCCTAATCACCCACAATCTTGCTGTTGTTGCTGAGATGGCAGACAATATCGCAGTTATGTACTATGGACGTATTGTTGAATATTCCAAAATCCATGATATTTATAACAAACCAATGCACCCCTATACTGACGGTTTGCTAAACTCCATTCCCCGAGTTGACAAAGAACGCACCAATGATCCCCTGGTAGCTATACCCGGTGTAGTTCCCAATCCCTATAAAGCGCCTCCGGGATGCAAATTTCATCCCCGTTGTCCATATGCAAAAGATAAATGCAAAGAAAAAGAGCCTCCTTATGAAGCTGTGGATGACCATCATTTTATTCGTTGCTGGTATCCCCTGAATAGAAGCAAATAAGAATTGAAGGAGTAGAAAAACATGACCGACAAAAGCAATATCTTGATAAAAGTAGAAAAACTCAGAAAATATTTTCCTATCACAGGGGGCTTTTTGGCACGTAAAATTGCTGATGTTAGATCCGTTGACGATATTGATTTCCAGGTAAAAAAAGGAGAAACATATAGCCTGGTGGGGGAATCCGGCGCTGGAAAAACCACTGCAGCAAAAACAGCCATTCGCCTTTATGAGCCTACTGGGGGCAAAATATTTTTTAATCTGGGAAAAGACAAAGGATTGACCGAAATTACTCATCTCCAGGGTGATAAACTTCGCCAGCTTCGTAAACATATGCAGATTATTTTTCAAGATCCCTGCGGATCACTAAACCCCCGCATTCCTGTTGGTGACATTATTAGTGAACCATTGATTGTCCATGGTGAACGCAACCGAAAACTTATTCGTGAGCGTGTCCAATATCTGATGGAGGTTGTAGGCCTCCGCCCAGAGTATTTAAAACGATATCAGCACGAGTTTTCCGGCGGACAACGCCAACGAATCGGAATAGCTAGAGCATTAGTTCTTAATCCTGAATTTATTGTTTGCGATGAAGCCGTCTCTGCCCTTGATGTTTCTATCCAGTCCCAGATCATCAACCTGTTGCAACAGCTTCAAGAAGAATTTAAGTTGACTTATCTTTTTATTGCTCATGATTTGGCTGTAGTACGGCACATGTCCGATACCATTGGAGTTATGTACGTTGGCAAGCTG